>Ga0031656_10000348_pt1 | contig 15265 bp, 15 predicted proteins | sample FrelakmetDIP11DI_FD_55080 | JGI IMG/M metagenome (GOLD analysis project Ga0031656, IMG submission 55080) | Freshwater lake sediment microbial communities from the University of Notre Dame, USA, for methane emissions studies - DIP11 DI | ecosystem: Environmental > Aquatic > Freshwater > Lake >... | reverse complement strand
GGTACGGATTAGAATCTGCTTCTTTTATTTTGGTTGTAACTGTAAGTATTCCTTTCGGCAATATGCTTTTCATAAATTGTCCAGTCTTTATTTAATCTGGTGTTTCTCCCAACAGAGTATTTTGCCCGATGCACGCCTTTGCTAATATTCATTTGATGATGATGTGCTTTCCGGCGGGCTTTAGCTTGCGCAAAACGCCGATTTTTATTTCCCTGACATATTCCTTCCTGACTTGACTTTGAATTAATGAATGCCTGTGCACTTATGTCAGTAATTGAAAAAGCTAAAACCAGGCCAAAAATTAAAATCATTTTCGTTTTCATATGAGTGTGAACTTTAAACGTGAAAAATTGAATACAAATAAAAGACCATGTAAATTTGCCAGGGTTTAATTTACAGGATGCCTTTAGCAATTATTTCACATTCCTTAATTGCCAATCCGTGGCTCAGTATGAAAACTCAACCGGTGAAAGGGACTTAGTCCGTTTATTTTAATCGCATTCCGGTGAAAAGCAGTAGGATAACCTTTGTTTTGTTGCCAATCATATTGTGGAAATTTTCTGTGCAGATCAACCATGTAATCATCGCGAAATGTTTTGGCTAATATGCTGGCAGCTGCTATGGAGGAATATATAGAATCTCCTTTGACAATAGTCTGGTGCGGTATCCAGGGATAGGGAGTAAAGCGGTTGCCGTCAACCAGTATAAGCTCTGGTTTTTCATTTAATTGATCCAGGGCAAGATGCATTGCTTTAAATGAAGCACGTAGTATATTGATTTTGTCTATTTCAATATGATCTACACTAGCGACAGCCCAGTCGACAGATTCTTTGATGATTATTTCCCTCAGTATATTTCTGTCTTTTTCTTTGATCTGTTTTGAATCGTTTAAGAGGGGATGATAAAATTCTTTTGGAAGGATAACTGCAGCAGCAAAAACTGGTCCTGCCAGGCAACCCCTGCCGGCTTCATCACAGCCGGCTTCAGTTAATTTTCTTTGGAAAAATGGTTTTAACATTTGTTGCAAAGTAGCTACAAAAATTCATCAAAAATCGGAATAGCAATCTGCCTGTAATACCTTTGCCGAATGAAGGCAAATAATTTGCAGCAGGAAAGCTCCAGGGGGGTAGCGATCTGGCTATTAGTGGGGGTGGGTATGATCATGATCCAGGTTTTGTTAGGAGGTATAACAAGGTTGACGGGCTCGGGTTTATCCATTACAGAATGGAAGCCTATTTTGGGTACCCTGCCACCAATGAATGAAATGGATTGGTTAGCGGCTTTTGAGCAGTATAAGCAGATTGGTCAGTTTAAACACATCAATTTCGATTTCACTTTATCAGATTTTAAATTTATCTATTTCTGGGAATGGTTCCATAGGGTTTGGGCAAGGCTTATAGGACTGGTTTTTATCTTTCCTTTTATATATTTCATCTGGAAGAAAAAAATCAACCGGGAAATGGTCATTCCTATGATCATTTTATTTCTTTTAGGTGCTTTACAAGGTGCACTTGGGTGGATCATGGTTAAGAGCGGATTAAATGAGGAAGATATTTCAGTGAGCCATATAAGGTTGGCAATTCATTTTATGGCAGCGCTTGGATTGCTCTCATATACACTTTGGTTTGCGTTTGGACTGATCATTCCAGAAACAGCCAGAATATTTAATCCGGCGTTTAGAAAGAATACAATTTTATTATTGAGTTTGCTGGTGGTTCAATTGATTTTTGGCGCTTTTATGGCGGGCCTGAAAGCCGGCAGTTTTGCGCCAACCTGGCCAACCATTAATGGGCAATGGTGGCCAGTAGTTCCTGCAAAAACCGAAAGCGGCTTTTTCCTGACGGATAACCCCATTATAGTCCAGTTTATTCACCGGGGGCTGGCTTACCTGATCAGTTTCCTGATTTTCGTTTGGTATTTGAAAACCAGAAAAAAGACCCGATTTTCTGTTTTCAATAAATACAGCGTTTTACCCTTTGTATTGGTCTTGATTCAAGTGATATTGGGCATTTTTACTGTGATTTATTCCGACAATACCCGAAGCCTGCTTTGGTTGGGTGTTAGCCACCAGTTTGTGGCGATGCTGCTCCTGATGTCGCTGGTTCTTATGACATACCTGGTGGGTGGACAAAAAACACAGGGGAGTTGAATAGCAGGCAACTCCGCGCCATGTATACCCAATCCTGAAAAACAGTCGTAAAATACCTGAATAACAATGATCGTAGTTCGTTGAGATAAGAAGCGAGTCGCCGGTAAATCATCATTTTTTGCTTTATGTTGCTACCTGGCTTCTATCCTTTGCACTCTACTTCTTTGTTCTAACCAAGGTATATTATTATTAACTTGTACACGTTTATAGTAAAACACCTCCCTGCTTCAATGACCACAAAAGAATTTTTTAAGGGTTTTTATTATTCCTTCCCTATTCAATTGCTGCTGTTGCATTTGAGGAAGTACCAGATTCTGTTATTTTTCTGGTTCATCCTTGCAAGTGCCATTAATGGTGATTTAATGAGCACTTTCGGGGCTGATTCCCTTTTTCTGGCACCGGAGTATCTTGGGAAAGTAAATACAATCAGTGCCATTTTCGTAGGAATGGCAACGGGCATATTTATCCTTAGCTGGCATATAACTACGTTTATACTGCACAGCAAGCATTTTAAATTCCTGGCCACAACAACCAAGCCTTTCCTGAAATATTTCATTAATAATTCGATAATCCCTCTTCTGTTTCTCCTCTTCTATTGCGTTAAGGCTATTCAGTATGATGCTTTTCGCGAGTTGATGTCGCCAAAAGAAATTTTCTTTTTAGTGAATGGATTCCTGTCGGGACTTATTCTGATAACAACTTTATCATTGGTTTATTTCTTTGGTGCGGAGAAAACAATGATGCGTAAAATGGAGCCGGTCATTTCGGAACCACATCTCTATGCTGGTCAGTTCGGCCTTGGCGGGAAGCATCATCATGAAAAAGGGCTGATCCATATTGACTGGTTTTATAATACACGATTCAAACTCAAACGGCCAAGGGAAATCGCTCACTATTCTCAGGAATTTATCGAAACCATATTCAAGAGGCATCATTTTTCTGCCGTCATTTCCATTATTCTGGCTTTTTTATTTCTTTCTATGATTGGACTGTTCCAGGATAATCCGGTTTTTAAACTTCCTGCAGCGGCAGGTATTCTTCTTCTTTTATCCATTCTTATTGCCGCCTCAGGCGCCCTTGTCTATTGGCTGAAAAGCTGGTCATTGCCGGTTTTGCTCCTCTTGTTATTTTTCTTCGACCTGGCACTTCGCTTGGACTGGATTGATCCCCGCAATAAAGCCTATGGTTTGAACTACACCAATATTGAAGATCGGCCCTCCTATGTAAGAGACAGTGTGTTGGCTATTTGTACACCTGAGCAGATGGATGCAGACAAAAGAAATATGATTTCAGTATTAAATAATTGGAAAGCAAAGCAATCTTCTGCAAAGCCCATCATGTATGTTTTAAGTGTAAGTGGCGGCGGAACAAGATCGGCAACATTTACGTTGAATGTTTTACAACAGATCGACAGTGTCATGAATGGTGAGTTCATGCGAAAAACTTTTCTGGTCACGGGCGCTTCAGGTGGCATGCTCGGTGCAGGGTTTTACCGCGAACTGTTTCGCAAAAGAGAAGCGGGGCAAAATATAAATCTGCGCGACAGAAAATATGCAGATGCTATTTCAAGAGATTTGCTTAACCCGCTTTTTTCGTCAATGGTAACACGTGATTTTTTCTCCCCGGCGCAAAAATTAAAAGTGGGGCCTTACAAATATGTAAAAGACAGGGCATATTCGTTTGAGCAGCAGTTAAATGAAAATACATCGGGGATACTTAACAACCAGCTCAAAGATTATATNAAGGATGAGCATGATGCAAATATTCCGCTCATGTTCTTCGGTTCCACAATTTCTTCCGATGGCCGGAAAATGCTGATTTCCACTCAGCCCTTAAGTTTTATGATGCGCAACTGGCCTGATACTTCGAGTGGAGTAATGGGAGAGCCTGATGCAATTGATTTTTGCTCTTTTTTTAAAAAGCAGGATCCCTATAATATGCGGTTATTGTCGGCCATGAGAATTAATGCTACATTCCCTTATGTCTTACCCAATGTATGGTTGCCTTCCGATCCCGTGGTAGATGTGATGGATGCGGGCATAAGAGATAACTATGGGCAGGAAACAATGATTCGTTTTCTGGATGTGTTTAACGACTGGTTAAAGGAAAATACTGCAGGAGTTGTAATGATCCAGATACGAGACAGGAAATCAAATGAGTGGGAAGATAATATCCGCAGCAGCGGATTATCCGGGTTGATCACAAAGCCCCTTACTGTTATCCAGCTTAACTGGATGAAAATACAGGATTATTACCATGAAGAATTCATCAGTATGGCCAATCACAGGTTTAGTTTCCCTTTTGAAAAACTAAGTTTTGCTTATCTGCCTTCCAACAAGACTCGTGGCGCGGCCCTTAATTTTCACCTGACNACCAAAGAGAAACTTGATATTTATGAATCGTTGTCAGCAAATGCAAATGCCCGGCTTTTTAAACAACTAAGCATGCACTACCGTTTAGGAGTAGTTGATATATTGCCGCCAAAACAGTTGCCGAAAGAAGTTCTTTCAAAAAATTTACCGCAGAAACCTTAGCGNTATGGTTGCAAAAGCTGAAAGGCGGAAGGGACGACTTTGATGAAAAAACGTTCAGCAGTTGCTGCCGGGTCACCATCAATATGCAATGGTGCCAGTGAAGGATTCGTAACCGTCAACTCTGATGCCTGGAAGTAAATGATGCTTCGCCTTCGAAAGATCTTTTCCTGCACATCCCCAAAACGTAATTGGTGCAACACAGCGAGAAGCACCTGAAATTTATTCATCTTTTGTACGATTACTACATCTATCAGGCCGTCATTTAGCCTTGCTTTGGGGGCAATAGTGAACTGGTTTCCAAACTGGTTGCTGTTGGCTATGCTCACAAAAAAGGCTTCCGTGTTTATATCATAGCCGGAACAAGTGATGCGAAAAGGATATGTCCTGGCAGACAAGAAATTCCGTGCTGAAACTTTTATATAGGTCCATAATCCTCTCTCATTGCTCCTTGCAAATTCATCTGCAACTTTGGCATCGAAGCCAATTCCACTGAGCATACAAGAAAAATGGTCATTTATAAAAAAGCCGTCAACAGCCGATGAATTTCCATTCAATATTATCTCCAGTGCTTTTACTGGGTCCTTTGGTATTCCTGCTGCAAGGGCCAGCCCGTTGCCACTGCCCATAGGAATGATACCAAAACGCACACCGGTATGCCTTAATGCGCCAGAAACCTGACTGATAGTGCCGTCTCCACCCACAACGACCAGATCTGTTATTTTTCCGGCCTGGATATTTTTTTCCAGATCAGGGTACCGACCTTCAGGATTGGTAAGCAAGGATTCGAATGGGATATCTTTCTCAGCCGTTATCGTTTCAATGAGTTTGCGTACAGCAGATTTTGCACCGGTTCCCGATACAGGATTAAACAAATAGGCGATCTTTCTGCTGGTCGCAGGCATGCTAATTACTTATTTCAGTTGAAGGATAACCAACAGAGTTCTTTTGCTCCGTATTCCCATATTCGGATTCGCCGGATGCTGATCTGAATATATAAGTATTTCTTCTTCTTTCCCGGTTTTGGGAAGTATTTCAGCGAAAGGGATTGAGAATTTGCCGCCTGAATGTTCAAATTTTTTAATAAACAACGGATCTTGTTCCGGCGAACTGAAAATGAAATCCCTCGTCCATGCAATGTTTGATGAAGGTTCCCGGATTTCAATTTGCAGAAAAGTATTAGCCTTAAGACGAGATCTTTCGATCAGAATAGTTGCTGGTTTTGCATTTAATAATGAATCGGATCCATTTAATTCGATCTTATTGTTGATGCAAATGCTCCAGTGTGTTACCTGGGAAGAAGCATTCATTGACAGGGAAATAAAAAGTATAAAGAGGCATTTCATTTTTTACGGATATAAGGAAACTCTTGCAAGGTACACTTTGCATTGTTAAAAAATTCCTCGTGTGGTTGTGATCAGCGTGTTAGATTTGTTAATTATTTTTGCCATCGCAGTAGTAGAAAAAAATCTTAGCGCCTTTATCTCTACTCATTTCATTACAGCACNTTTTCAATAATCTTGCCGCTTTTTTTCTCTTTCAAAATAACCTTCTTCGCGCCATAATGAGTCATTTCTTCCTTGACCAGGTAATGATCTGCGTCAAAATCAATTAGATGGCTGTCTTTGCTTACACCTTTGCGGCCACGCCAAATATCAAGTTGTACAGGTTCCCATAATTTGGTTTTTGCAGATTTATAGGCTGCATCCAGGACGGCATTGACCACATAACCATCATAGAAAGTTTCTTTGGGTTCTATGCCTTTTTCCATGGCATTAAACATATCATTGAACATATGATTATATCCAAGTTCATTTAGTTCATCTCCCACCGGAAACAACCAGCCTGTATTGCTCTCGGCTTTTTCTGCAATATAGTCGCCACCCTTGCCAGTGGAGAACATTTCAAANCCAGTACGTAAAAAACTGTTGATCCAGATAGTGCCTTCGGTACCCATCACTTCGTCGCGCAGATCAAGGCCGCCACGGAAAGTCCAACTGACTTCAAACTGCCCGATAGCGCCNTTTTCGTATTTTACCAGGGCGATAGCATGATCTTCTGCTTCAATGGGTTTGACCTGTGTATCAGCCCAGCACATTACTTCCACAGGTATGATATCTTTCCCGATATAACTTCTATTCAGTTCCACGCAATGGCAACCAAGGTCCAGGATACATCCGCCTCCGGCCTGTTCAATATCCCAGAACCAGTCGCTATGCGGACCAGGATGGGTTTCCCGTGATTTTGCCCAAAGCACCCTGCCAATAGCGCCATTTTTTACACTCTCAATGGCTTTGAGTGATTTTGGAGTATAAACGAGGTCTTCAAGGTAACCATTAAAAATACCGGCTGATTCCACCATTTCAAGCATACGCCTGGCTTCGGCGGCATTCCGACCCAGCGGTTTTGTGGTTATTACTGCTTTCTTATGCTTGCAGCATAGCCTAACAGCCTCTTCGTGCAGGTTATTCGGCAGGGCAATACAAACCATATCCACCTCCGGGTGGGCAATGGATTCTTCCATATTAGTTGTCCAATGCTTACAGTTATAATCAATTGCGAATTTCCGAGTGGTTTCTTCACGTCGGGAATAAACAGAAACGATCTTGTCTTTGCTTCTTAACCCCTGTATGGAGTCGGCATAGAAACGCCCGATGAAACCAGAACCGAGCATGGAAATTCGTAACATAGTTTTTTATTTGAAGATAAAAAGATGATGGCAATTTNGAAAAAAACAATCAGGCTGATACCGGCTCGCTTTTCCGGTCATTAAAAAATAATAAAAATAACAGCAGCACTACTGCAGCGATGCCAGCCGGCACATACCATACTTTTAGCCAGTTGGTGATGGCCATGGTTGTTTCACCCTGTGTCGTATAAAGGTCTTTGACCTTTCCTGCAATAAGCGAACCGATAAACATGCCAATCCCATAGGTTGCAAGTGTAATCAGGCCCTGTGCCTGCGCCTTAATTTTTTCACCGGCTTTATGATCAGTGTAGATCATCCCGGTTACAAAAAAGAAGTCATAACAAACACCATGCAGTAAGATGGCGATATAGAACATCCATGAAGCTGACGATGCATTTCCATAACCGAATAACAGGAACCGGATGATCCATGCCAGGAGGCCGATGATCAGGATTTTCTTGACACCAAACCGCTTGTAGGCAAAGGGTAATATCAGCATGAAGAAAACCTCGGAAGCCTGCCCCAGCGACATTTTATTTTCAATATTGAAGGAACCGGNATCAGCACCTGGCATGGCGGCTTTATATGCATCTGTTAGCGATGGGTTTGCCCAGGTATAATAAAACGATAAAGGAATACATACGAGTATGGACGAAATGAAGAAAATAACAAAGGATCTGTCCTTGAAAAGCACAAATGCATCCTTGCCAATTATCTGGCCGAAAGTCACTTTGCCTGTTGTAATTGGTGGGGTTGAAGGCAGAAAAAAAGAAAACAGGCCAAGAATTGCAGCACTTAACATTGAAATCTGGAATATGGTTACCTTATCACCGACACCCATGAAGCCAACCAGGTTTACAACGGCTATCCAGGCGATTGTGCCAAATACACGTATAGCGGGAAATTCCTTTTCCGGGATATTCATATGACGCATGGCAATGGAACTGGTTAGCGCAATGGTAGGAGCAAACGTCAGGCAATAAACCAGCATTACCCAATAAAAAGTATCAGGGTTATTGATTTTGGTAAGGTAAAACAAAATGGCGGCCCCAAGCAGGTTCAATACGCCCAGTACTTTTTCGGCATTAAAAAAACGGTCGGCAAGCATTCCCACAAAAAAAGGTGCTACAATCATTGCAATGGAAAAAGCAGCATAGCTGTTGCCAACCTGGTCGCCTGTAGCATGCAACTGCTCGGTTAAGTATTTGCTCATCTGGCCATACCAGGCACCCCATACAAAGAATTGCAGGAACATCATTATGGAAAGCTTTATTCGGGTAGTCTGGTTCATAAACTATCGTTGTAATTGGAAATTTAATGAATAAAGGGAAATAAACCTCACCTAAACAAGGTTCGTTAAGAATTGTGTTTGGGAAAATACCTGCATATGTCTTTCAATCCACATGCATCGCAATTGGGCTTACGTGCGGTGCAGGTATAACGGCCGTGTAAAATCAACCAATGATGCGCTTTATGAATCAACTCTTTTGGGATATGTTTAATTAATTGTTTTTCCGCTTGCAGGGGATTCTTTGCGTTGCGGGTAAGGCCAAGTCTTTGAGAAACACGAAATACATGTGTATCCACGGCCATATTGGGTTGCTGATCTATCACGGAGGTAATGACGTTGGCAGTCTTGCGGCCAACACCGGGGAGTTTTACCAAATCTTCTACAGCCATGGGGACCAGTCCCTGAAAGGAGGATTCCAGCATTTTTGCCATGCCAATAAGGTGTTTGGTTTTATTGTTAGGATAGGAAATGCTGCGAATGAGGGGAAACAATTCATCAAAGCTGGCTTTTGCCAGGTCGGCGGGAGTAGGGTAACGCTCAAAAATTGCCGGAGTGGTGAGATTTACCCTTTTATCTGTGCATTGTGCCGAGAGGATAACGGCAACCAGCAGTTGATAGGGTGAAATATAGATGAGTTCAGTTTCTGCCTCTGGGATTTGAAGCCGGAAATAATCCAAAACCCGCTGGTATCGCTCTTTTATCGTCATTTGAATTTGTCAAAAGACGCTAAGCTAAAGCAATCCGTTCGATTTTAATTAATGTTCTACAGGCTTGGTNGCATCCGCATATTGCATGATGGCCTGGATTGATTGCGGGCGCGGAGAATAATGAAGTGTATCCAGGTTGGACATGGCTTCTTTAAGCACTTCAAATTTTTCCTTTATGCTCCAGTCGTTCTCCATGGCCTGCAAAAGGGATTTGGCCTCCTCAGCAGTCATTTCATTGTACAAGAATCGTATCATGTCTTCAGGCGTAAAATTTGTCATATAAATAGAATTACCGGTTAGAAAATAAGTTTCCGGTCAGCCTGGTTATCGTAAGGATAGTAGAAAGGTGAGAGCTTTCAGAGGAGTGGATAACAGGGTGATAGAAGACGCCCTGCTCTGTTAAAACGCCTCTTGAAAAAGAAAATTGTATAAAAGGATAAAAAATATTTATTTTTTTTTCGGGTCCGGGATAATGAATAATTCTTCATTATCTTTTTTCATCATATATTTTTCCCGGGCGATTCTTTCTGCCGATGCTGTATTTATCCGGAGGTCTTCAACTTCTTTACGGGTCTGGTCTATTTGGGCCTGGTAATAAGCTTTTGATTCAGATAAAGCAGTAAGCTCCTGCGCCCTTGTCCTCTGAAGAAAAAAGTCGTTATGGTCAAAAAAGAACATCCAGCATATGAAAAAAGCAGACGCCAGAAAGTATTTATTCTTAATCCAGGAAGGCAGCTGAGATAATTTCGGCATAAAAAAATGGTTCCTGGAATAAAGTTAAGCGTTTTTTTATTCCAGGAACCAGTACAAATCATTTATTAGTTTGGGATAACACTTTTATCCCCGTTCAGTTTCAATCCTTTTGAAGAACCCTGAATTAGCATGGCTTTTCCCATACCGCCTTGATTGCTCGAATCCCAGATAACGCCTGCAATCACATCCGCATACCCATCACCATTGATATCACCGGCAGTAGATACAGAATGGCCTACCATAACCTGTGGGTTTTTTTGAATTGCTATCTGTAACATATCATTGGTTACACCTCTTACGGAACCTGAAAAAACATAAGCAATTCCTTTGGGGTTAGGGCCATTCTGACCCATTGAGCCAATGATAATTTCACTAAATCCATCACCATTGATATCCCCGGCACTGGCTACTGCTATGCCCATGTTGCCATCCATAATATTTCCGGAATAAGACCAATCAGGATAATTGCTCAGGCCGCTTGAAGCACCCAGGTAAACGTATATTTTGCCAACATTGCTTTGACCTTCATCATATCGGTTTGCGCCGATAATTATATCTGAGAATCCGTCACCATTTACATCTCCTGCTGTGGCTACTGAATTGCCAAAATTAGCATCAGCCTGATTACTTTCTCCGGTCCAGGCAGGTGATTGCGTAAGACCCATATTGGTACCAAGATATAAGAAGGCACGTCCTTCATTATTTTGTCCGTTATCGTAGTTTGGGGCACCTATCAGAATATCAGAATAACCGTCTTTATTGATGTCACCTGCACAGGATACAGATTTTCCGAAGTTAGCGCCTACCTGGTTGCTTTCCAATGTCCAAGCAGGTTCCTTGGAAAGACCCTTTGCTGAACCGAGATAAATCAAAACCCGGCCTTCATTAGTTTCGCCGTTATCATAATAATGTGAACCAATAACAATATCGGCAAAGCCGTCTTTATTTACATCACCAGCTGATGAAACTGATATCCCAAAAAAAGCATTGGCTTGTTGTCCTTCCGCAATCCAAGAATATTCTTTTTTTAAACCGTCCGGTGAACCGTAATACACGAAAACGGCGCCTTCATTTTCTTCGCCATTGGAATACCTTGAAGCTCCTATAATGATATCTGCATATCCGTCACCGTTAATATCTCCAGCGCTGGCAACTGTTTCACCGAAACTGGCGGCTTCCTGGGTACAAATGCCGGTCCATGAAGGTTGTGCAATTACACCGTTACCCGATCCGTAGTTCAAAAATACTTTACCTTCTTTGCTGACGCCATATTCAGATGTGAATACACTCATGAGAATGTCTGCATAACCATCACCGTTTACATCACCCGCAGGGGAAACGGAGTAACTGTAATTGCCTGCAAAATGGCCACTGGAATGCTTAAATGAAGAAACTAATACAGCAGTTGCAATAAGAAATACGCACTGCTTTAACAGGGTAGTAAAATAAGTCCTCATAACCTTGATCTTTTTTAAGTGGTTTAAAAAGGTACGTGGTTTTATAAGGCCTGACTGGAGTTTTTTGAGGGAAATTCGGATAGGATAGGGGATGGAAAGATACAAAGCATACCTGAAATTTGAAAGCATTCAAATTAATAATTTTATTTTGACCAGACGGGGCTTTAATTTTCAAAGGGTTATACATAAAAAAAATCATAGCCTGAATTTGGAAAACNGGCTATGATTTGCTTTTTTTCGATATTTATTTTCNAAAGCGAAACTTACCCCGGGGATAAATGGCGTTTCTTCCCAGGTTTTCTTCTATNCGAAGCAGCTGGTTATATTTCGCAATCCTGTCGGTACGGGAAGCCGATCCGGTTTTGATTTGGCCACAATTGAGGGCAACAGCCAGGTCAGCAATGGTTGTATCTTCCGTTTCGCCGCTACGGTGGCTCATAATGGTTGTGTAACTGTTATTTTGCGCCAGTTGGACGGCATTAATGGTTTCTGTAACTGTACCTATCTGGTTTACCTTGATTAGGATGCTGTTGGCAATTCCTTTATCGATTCCTTTTTGTAACCTCTTTACATTGGTTACAAAGAGGTCGTCNCCAACTAACTGGCATTTGGAGCCAATGGATTCGGTGTGCTTTTTCCAGCCATCCCAGTCGTCTTCAGCCATTCCGTCTTCAATTGAGATGATTGGATACTTTTTTACCCATTCTGCCCAGTATGCTACCATTTCATCCGTGCTGATAACTTTCTTACTACTCTTATAAAATGTGTAGGTCTTGTCCTTTTCGTTGAACATTTCACTGGTAGCGGCATCCATGGCTATAGATATTTGTTCGCCCGGTTTGTAGCCTGCAGCTTCAATGGCCATAATTACCGTTTCAATGGCTTCCTCATTACTTTGGATATCAGGNGCAAATCCGCCNTCATCGCCCACGTTGGTNCTGTAGCCTTTTTTCTTAAGTACAGTTTTCAAATGATGGAATACTTCCACACCCCAGCGAAGGCCTTCACTGAAACTCTCAGCACCCTTTGGAACGATCATGAATTCCTGGAAGTCAATTTTATTGTCTGCGTGCGCACCACCGTTCAGGATATTCATCAATGGTATGGGAAGTAAGGTTGCATTCACACCGCCAAGATATCTGAATAGGGGAAGATTGCTTTCCTGGGCGGCAGCTTTGGCAACTGCCATAGACACTGCCAGTGTTGCATTGGCGCCAAGGTTGGCTTTATTCTCTGTTCCATCCATGGAGATGAGCATGTGATCGATATGCGCTTGCTCATTCACATGAAGTCCAATCANCTGATCTGCGATGATATCATTTACATTGTCAACCGCTTTCAGAACTCCTCTTCCCAGAAAAACGGATTTGTCGCCATCCCTTAACTCAACGGCTTCGTGTTTGCCAGTGGATGCACCAGAGGGCACGGCCGCCCGACCCATTACCTCATCCTCGGTAATAACGTCTACTTCAACAGTTGGATTACCGCGACTGTCTAAAATTTGCCTGGCATGTACATCTGTGATATAACTCATAGTATTTTGGTTTTATTATTTTTTGATCGTTTGTTGAAAATATTTTTGGATGGTGCTGCAAATATCTGATGTTCCGATAGATTAAACTTCGGCTATACATTATTTTTAGCAGCGGTCAGTTCCCGGAATATATCTTCAAGGCTACTGGTCTCGGATTGCAAAGAAACGATATTCAGGTTATGCTGCAAAGACAGTTCCATCAGTTGTTTTCGCAAAAAGTCCGGATTGGTAGTTTCTATAGTCCAGGATAGCCCATCTGCACTTACTTTCCCAGATGTTCCGCTGAGTTTTTCCAGCAGGGATTTTTCCGGTGGTTGCCCAAAACTGACTTTTACATACTGCCCTTTGGTGCCGCCATGCAGCTTGGAGATGCTATCGTCGGCTACCAGTTGGCCTTTATTGATGATGATTACCCTTTCGCACAGTGCTTCAACTTCCTGTAAAATGTGTGAGGAAAATAATACGGTTTTATCTTTTCCAAGTTTTCTGATGACCTCCCTGATCTCAATGATCTGGTTTGGATCCAGTCCGGTGGTTGGTTCGTCAAGTACGAGAACTTCAGGGTCGTGGATCAAAGCTGCTGCCAGTCCCACCCTTTGTTTGTATCCTTTTGACAATTGGCCGATTTTTTTTCCTGATTCAGGCCTCAAGCCGGTTAGGTCTATAACTTCTTCAATTTTTTTGGCAGGGTCAGAAACAACATGTACTCCGGCGATGAAATTCAGGTATTCCCGGATATACATATCATAATAAAGNGGGTTGGCTTCGGGCAGATAACCTATCTTTTTCTTAATTTCCAGCGGCCGGTCTTTCACAGAAATTCCGCATACATGTATATCGCCTTGATCTGGTTTAAGATAGCCGGTGATCATCTTCATTGTGGTTGATTTCCCGGCTCCGTTGGGTCCAAGGAATCCAACGATCTCACCTTTGCCAACAGAAAAGCTAACTTCGTTGACNGCTTTTTGTTCTCCATAAGATTTAACAAGGCCCCTCACTTCTATCGACATAAATAAAACAGGATTTACCGCAAAGGAACAAAGAATTCATGAGGCTCGCGAGGTAAATTTAATCTTCGAGTTCATCGGAACTCTCCGGAAGATGATCATATTCGCCCTTCCAGGCAAACCAGCCGAATAAAAACAAGCCAAATACTATGGGTAGGAATATCACAACAAATACCCCCCACTGAATTCGGGTATCCATCACCGGCTTTTTTTGGATCTCACCAAGCGCTGTACTTACCAAAAGANAAATNAGNAACGGGCAAGCAGCCATCCATAACCAGCCAGCGTATCTTTTTAATTGATTCATAGTTTAGTCGTTTACGTTAGGATCAATTTTATTGCTTACATATAAAGTACCGATCACCAAACACACTGCTGCTACTCCTATAGGGTACCATAATCCTACCAATGGATCATTTGTATAAATGGTTGTAAGTAGTAAGGCGATAAAAGGAGTCAATCCGCCAAAAACGCCGTTCCCTATATGATATGGCAAAGACATAGAAGTATAGCGGATGCGTGTAGGAAACATTTCCACCAAAAATGCCGCTATCGGACCATAAACCATCGTTACAAAAAGGATCTGAATGAACAGGAGCAGCACCAGTTGCCAGTAAATGTTTTGAGGGACGACCTTGCTTTTTTTGCCCACCCCNTGCCCTATGAGATCGCTTGCTTTAAACAAAGTGTCTTTTCGCTGCTCCTTTTCAATGATTCCGTTGTCAAAATGAACCTGGGTGTTCATATTCACCAGGCTGTATTCTTTCCCTTTGACTGGTATGATATTCCGCTCCACCGTAGTGAGGGAGGGGACCATTTTTTTATCTCGTAGATCACTAACCGAAAGCATCTGTTGGTAAATTGGCCGGTAACATATAACTGCCAGCAACATACCTGCCATCATGATCCATTTCCTGCCGGCTTTATCACTCCAATGGCCAAATAAAATAAAAAAGGGGGTGGCTAATACAATCGCCCAGATGAGTATGGTCCTGGTTTGCCCAAAATCTATCCGGCAAACATTTTCCAGGAAGGTCTGTGCATAAAACTGACCGGTATACCAAACAACTCCCTGACCCATCACGGCTCCGAAGAGCGCCAGTAAAACCATTTTAAGATTTGCCCTATGTGTAAAGCTTTCTTTCAG
>Ga0031656_10000342_pt1 | contig 15327 bp, 16 predicted proteins | sample FrelakmetDIP11DI_FD_55080 | JGI IMG/M metagenome (GOLD analysis project Ga0031656, IMG submission 55080) | Freshwater lake sediment microbial communities from the University of Notre Dame, USA, for methane emissions studies - DIP11 DI | ecosystem: Environmental > Aquatic > Freshwater > Lake >... | reverse complement strand
GGGCGGCCACCCGCCGGCTCACGAGGGAAACGAAGCCAGGTCGAGAATGATCTGCACCTGGCCGCCGGAATTCGGCGTGGTCCGAACACTGAACCCGAAACGTCTGGCCCAGTCGTGGATGCGCTGATTATCCGCAAGGCTCGACCCGACGAGCCAACGAATCCCGTGCCGCCGGGCCGCCAGCCCCAGCGTGCGCATCAGCTCGGTGCCGAGTCCACGGCCATGCCAGGCGTCGGTGACAACGATTGCGCATTCGGCAGTGTCCCCGCCGGGTTCCCTCGCGTAGCGGCTCACGCCGACGATCCTGTCCTCGGGTGGCGTACCCACCAGCGCGCCGATCGCGCAGCGTTCGACATAATCGAGATCCAGCAGTCGTGCAGCCATTTCCCGGCTCACGCCCGAGGCGCTGTAGTGCAGCCGCTGGTATAGCGTTTCGCCGGACAATCCGGCGATGAAGGCCAGTTCCCGGTCGAGATCGTCCGGGCGGAGAGGGCGAAGCAGGACCCGCGTGCCGTCGGCAGCCTGCCAGGAGCGCTCGAGATCAGCCGGGTAGCCGGGAGGACGCGGCGCTGGGGTCGAGTCGTTCACTCGCGGTCGCGATACTCGTCGTCGTCGTCGTCGTAGTCCTCGTCGTCGTCCCAGTCATCGTCTTCGTCATCCTCGTCGTCCCAGTCATCGAGATCGTCCTCGTCCTCGTCCTCGTCTTCGTCGGAGATCTCGTCGTTTACCCAGCCTTCGGGCTCCTGGGCCAGTTCGAGGTCGAGTTCCCTCCATTCATCGAGGTCGAGCTCCTCGATCTCTCTGTCCAGCCATTGGATGCGTACCAGGCCCTCGTCCGGGTCGAGGCTCATGACCCGGAAAGCCTCCTCGCGGTCGAGGTCCTCGTACCATTGGCCGGCCTCCGGCTCGTAATCGCGGCTCACGATAGGTTCCTCGGCGGGGAAATTCTGGAAACTTCTCTGATTCGGCGCGCGAACAACTATACGGTCGCGTCCGGATCGCAGGCAACCGGAACTCACTTACGACTCTGCGCTCCACGGTCGCGTAAAATTTGCCCGAAGGCATCGAACAGGACGCAATACCGTGTATTCCTACCGCGCACCGCTCCGTGACATCCGTTTCGTCGTCCACGAGGTACTCGACCTGGAGGCGCACTACCGCTCCTTCGGTCGCGAGGATCTGAACCGCGACCTGCTCGAGGGCATCCTCGAGGAAGGCGCGCGCTTCGCCGAGTCGGTGCTCGCGCCGACCAACCGCATCGGCGACGAGCACGGCCTGCGCTTCGAGGACGGTCAGGTCTTCACCCCGCCGGGCTTCAAGGAAGCCTACGATCGCTACTGCCAGGACGGCTGGATCACCATGACCGCAGATGCGGAATGGGGCGGCCAGGGCCTGCCGGGCGGCTTTGCGCTTGCCTTCAGCGAGATGCTGATCTCCGGCAACATGGCCTGGAAGATGTATTCGGGCCTCACCGAGAGCGCCAGTCTCACCATTGCCGCGCACGGCTCCGAGGAACTGAAGCAGCGGTACCTGCCCAAGATGGTCTCGGGCGAATGGGCGGGCACCATGTGCCTCACGGAGGCCCATTCCGGCAGCGACCTTGGCATCCTGCGCACCAAGGCCGAGCCGCTCGCCGACGGCAGCTACGCCGTCACCGGCACCAAGATCTTCATCAGTGCGGGTGATCACGACCTCACGGAGAACATCGTCCACCTTGTTCTGGCGCGCCTGCCGGACGCGCCGCCCGGCACCAAGGGCATCAGCCTGTTCGTCGTGCCGAAGATGCTGCCGAACCCGGACGGTACGCTCGGCGCNGCCAACGGCGTCAAGTGCGGGTCGATCGAGCACAAGATGGGCATCCATGGCTCGCCCACCTGCGTCATGCACTTCAACGACTCGAAGGGCTGGCTGCTCGGCAAGGCGAACGANGGCCTGTCGTGCATGTTCACGATGATGAACCATGCGCGCCTCGGCGTCGGCCTNCAGGGCCACGGGCTCTCCGAGCTCGCGTGGCAGGCGTCCATTGCCTATGCCAACGACCGGCTGCAGGGCCGCTCGCTCACGGGCGCCAAGATGCCTGGCAAGCCTGCCGATCCGATCATCGTCCACCCCGACGTACGCCGCATGCTGCTCACCCAGAAGGCGTTCGTCGAGGGCGGTCGCGTGCTGTGCTTCCTCACCGGGCGCGAAATCGACAGCGCGCACATGAANCCGGACGAGACGGCGCGGCAGCGCTCGGAGGACCTCATCGCATTTCTCACGCCGATCGTGAAGGCTTTCCTGACCGACGCCTCGATGGAAGTGACGAGCCTCGCCGTACAGATCCACGGCGGCCACGGCTTCATCCGGGAGACCGGCGTCGAGCAGTTGATGCGCGACGCACGCATCACGCCGATCTACGAAGGCACCAACGGCATCCAGGCGCTGGACCTGCTCGGACGCAAGGTGTTCGGCACGGGCGGCAAGAGCGTGCAGATGATCACGGCGCGCATCAAGGAGGCGATCGACAAGTTCGGTCCGCTGCCCGAGGTGGCGCCGCTCGCCGCCGAGCTCGGCAAGCGCCTCGAGCAGCTCGGAAAGCTCACCATGGAGCTGGGCGCGGCGGCGATGAAGAACCGCGAGGAGGTTGGCGCGGCGGCGGCGGACTATCTCGCCGTGGCCGGCTATGTCTGCCTCGGCTGGTGCTGGCTGGCGGCGGCGGGGGTGGCGTCGAAGAAGCTCGCGGCGGGCGATGCCGAGGCCGATTTCTATCGCGCCAAGCTCGTCACGGCNAAGCACTACTTCGACCGCATCCTGCCGCGTATCGACGCGCACGCCGCGGCGGCGCGCGCCGGCGCGGCCGGGCTCATGGAGCTGCCGGCCGAGCACTTCGCCTTCGCATGAGCGCGACGGCCGCGGCTGGCCGATCGCGCCTCGCCGCGGCCCGGCGGGTCGTCGTCAAAGTCGGTTCCGCGCTGCTGGTGGAGAAGTCCACCGGCAGCGTGAATCGCGCCTGGCTCGACTCGCTGGCCGACGACATCGCCTTGTTGCGCGGACGAGGGCAGGAGGTCGTGCTCGTGTCCTCCGGCGCGATCGCGCTCGGACGGCGCGAACTCAAGCTCCCGGCGGGCCGGCTGAGACTGGAGGAGAGCCAGGCCGCAGCGGCGGTCGGTCAGATCCGGCTCGCGCATGCCTGGAAGGAGGTGCTCGAGCAGCGCGGTCATACCGTCGCGCAAGTGCTGCTCACGCTCGGTGATACCGAGCAGCGGCGGCGCTATCTCAATGCCCGCAACACGCTCGAGACGCTGCTGCGACTCGGCGCCGTGCCGGTAATCAATGAGAACGACACGGTCGCGACCGCCGAGATCCGCTACGGCGACAACGATCGACTCGGCGCGCGCGTCGCTCAGATGGTGAGCGCCGACTGCCTGGTGCTGCTCTCGGACGTGGACGGTCTCTACACGGCCGATCCCACGCGCGAACCGACCGCGCAGTTCATTGCCGAGGTGGTGCGCATCACGCCCGAGATCGAGGCGATGGCGGGTGGATCGTCCTCGGATGTCGGCTCGGGCGGCATGGCCACCAAGGTGGCGGCGGCGCGCATCTCGGTGTCTGCTGGCTGCCACCTCTGCATCGCTGCCGGCCGCGAATCCCACCCGCTCGGGCGCATCGAGTCGGGGGCGCGCTGCACGTGGTTCCTCGCCGAGGCCTCGCCGGTCACGGCACGCAAGCAATGGATCGCGGGGATGCTGAAGCCCGCTGGCGAGCTTACGGTGGACGAAGGCGCGGCGCGCGCGCTGCTGGGCGGCCGCAGCCTGCTGCCCGCAGGTGTCGTGGCGGTGAATGGCCGCTTCGATCGGGGCGATGCGGTGGTGGTGCGAGATCCGCAGGGCAGGGAGATCGCGCGTGGGCTTTCGGCCTATTCGAGCACCGATGCGGAGAGAATCCGCGGCCGGCGCAGCGGTGAACTCGAGGCTCTGCTGGGCTTCCGCGGCCGCGACGAGATGATCCACCGTGACGACCTGGTGCTGGTGTGACGCTCGCTGAAATCGCCGCAGTGATGGACCCGCTCGGACGTGCTGCGGTCGAGGCCGCGCGCACGCTGGCGCTCGCCGACACCGCGCAGAAGAACGCGGCCCTGGTGGTCGCGGCCGAGTCGCTGTCGCGCCGGCGAAGCGAAGTTCTCGCCGCGAACTCACGGGACGTAAAGGCCGGCGAGGCGGCCGGACTCTCGGACGCACTGCTCGATCGCCTCAGGCTCGACGACGCGCGCGTCGAGAACATGGTTGCGAGCCTCGTGCAGATCGCGGCGCTGGTCGACCCGATTGGCACGGTGATCGCGCAGTGGGAGCGGCCCAACGGCCTCAGGATCCAGCGCATCCGAGTGCCCCTCGGAGTGATCGGCATCATCTACGAGAGCCGTCCGAACGTGACCTGCGACGCGGGCGCCTTGTGCCTCAAGTCCGGCAATGCCGCGATCCTCCGCGGCGGCAGCGAGAGTCGTCACTCGAGCGCTGCGATCCATGCATGCCTCGTCGATGGCCTGCGTGCCGCGGGCCTGCCCGAGGCCTGCATTCAGCTCGTACCCACCACCGATCGCGCCGCGGTGGGCTACATGCTTTCGGGCATGACCGAGTGGATCGACGTGATCGTTCCGCGCGGCGGCAGGAGCCTCGTGGCGCGTGTGCAGCAGGAGGCGCGAGTGCCGGTGATCGGGCACCTGGAAGGCAACTGCCACGTGTACGTGGACCGCGCCGCCGATCTCGCCATGGCGCGTGCGATCGTGAAGAACGCCAAGCTGCGTCGCACCGGTATCTGCGGCGCGGCCGAGACGCTGCTGGTGGACGCGGGCTGCGCGTCGACGCATCTCGCACCGATCGTACGCGACCTGCTCGACGCGGGCTGCGAGGTGCGCGGTGACGCGGCGGTGCAGGCGGTGGACCCGCGCGTGCACCCGGCGACCGAGGATGACTGGTACACCGAATACCTCGACTCGGTGATAGCGGCAAAGGTGGTGCAGGGCGTGGACGACGCGATTGCGCACATCGCCCATTACGGCTCGGCGCACACCGAGTCGATCGTCACCGAGGACGCCCGGGCCGCCGAGAGGTTTCTGGGCCGCGTCGACAGCGCAATCGTGCTGCACAACGCATCGACGCAGTTCGCCGATGGCGGCGAGTTCGGCATGGGCGCCGAAATCGGCATATCGACCGATCGCTTCCACGCGCGCGGCCCCGTGGGCGTGGAGCAGCTCACCAGCTACAAGTACCTGGTGCGGGGCCGGGGACAGATTCGGTCCTGAGCGGGGCGGCGGCTGACCCCGGGTGGCGTCGCGCTGCGGTCCGGGGCGGCAGATTCCGCGCCCACTTCCATTCTTCATGGCTCTGATGTAGCGTAGGCAAAGATTCGATAGTTATCGAAATATGAAAGAAGTATCGGTATTGAGAGCGCTGGCGGCCCTGTCGCAGGCGAACCGCCTCAGGCTGTTCCGGGCCCTGGTTGTTGCGGGTCATGCTGGCGCCACGCCGACAGAGATCGTGAAGCGACTCAAGGTGGCGCCGGCGACCCTGTCGTTCCACCTGAAGGAGCTCGCCAACGCCGGCCTGATCTCGCAGGAGCGCAGTGGCCGGAACCTCATCTACCGTGCCGACTATGCACGCATGAGCGAACTGCTCGCCTACCTGACCGAGAACTGCTGTCATGGCGACGCGTGCGCCGCGCCTGCGGCGTCCGCCGGCAAGGCCCGCGCGCGGGCGCTGAGTTGCGACCGATGACGACCAACGTCCTGATTCTGTGCACGCACAACTCGGCGCGCAGCGTCCTGGCCGAGGCGATGCTCAATCATCACGCCGTGCGGATGGGACGCGATCTTCGGGCCCACAGCGCCGGCAGTGCGCCCAGCGGTCGAGTCAACCCGCTCGCCCTGGCCGTACTTGCGGATGCGGGCGTCGCGACGGACGGCGTCCGAAGCAAGAGCTGGGACGAATTCGCCCGGCCCGATGCCCCCCGGATGCGCATCGTCATCACGGTCTGCGACAGCGCCGCGAACGAGGCATGCCCGGTATGGCCGGGCAGTCCGGTGAGGATCCACTGGGGCTACCCGGATCCGTCGCATGCGCCCGGCGACGAGTCGCAGCGGCGCGCGGCATTCGATCTGACGCGTCAGGCGATCGGCTACCGGATGCTGCAACTCCTCCTGTTGCCCGTCGAATCGATGGACGACGCGACGCTGCGAGCAGCCGCACTCGAGATTGCCCGGTCCTAGGACAGCCAAGTTGAACACGGTCGCGAGCCGACTCTCCTTCCTCGACCGGTACCTGACGGTCTGGATCTTCGCTGCCATGGCGCTCGGCATCGGCATCGGGTGGTTCATTCCGGGCGTGGAAGCCTTTGTCGACCGCTTCAGCGTCGGCACGACGAACATCCCGATCGCGCTCGGCCTGATCCTGATGATGTACCCGCCGTTTGCGAAGGTGCGTTACGAAGAGCTGCCGGACGTCTTTCGTGACAGAAAGGTCCTCGCGCTGTCGCTCATCCAGAACTGGCTGATCGGGCCCGTCCTGATGTTCCTGCTGGCNATCACGTTCCTCGCCGACAAGCCCGAGTACATGGCTGGGGTGATCCTGATAGGGCTTGCACGCTGCATCGCCATGGTGATCGTCTGGAACGAACTCGCCGACGGCTCGACCGAGTACGCCGCCGGCCTCGTGGCGTTCAACTCGATCTTCCAGGTGCTGTTCTACAGCCTCTACGCCTGGGTGTTCGTCACCGTGCTGCCCCCGATGTTCGGACTGCACGGCTCAGTGGTCGACATCTCGATCGCCCAGATTGCCAGGAGCGTGTTCGTGTACCTCGGCATCCCCTGCATCGCCGGGATACTCACCCGCGTGCTGATGCTGCGATACGTCAGCAAGGAGTGGTACCACCAGCGCTTCGTGCCGATGATCAGCCCGATCACCCTCGTGGCGCTGCTGTTCACGATCGTGGTGATGTTCAGCCTCAAGGGGAAGCTGATCGTCACGATCCCGATGGACGTCGTGCGTATCGCCATCCCGCTGCTGATCTACTTCGTGGTCATGTTCCTGGTGTCGTTTGCCATGGGGCGTCGCGCCGGCGCGGCATACCCGAAGTGCGCGACGCTCTCGTTCACTGCCGCCAGCAACAATTTCGAGCTGGCGATCGCCGTGGCGGTTGCCGTCTACGGCATCGACTCGGGCGCTGCGTTCGCGGCGGTCATCGGGCCTCTGGTCGAGGTGCCCGTGATGATTGCGCTCGTCGGGGTTGCGCTCAAGTTTCAGAAGCGCTGGTTCGGCGGCCCGGCCGCCGCCGGCACACCAGGACAGGCCTGACCGGCCGAGGAGATCCCATGAGCACCGACATCAAGCAGGTCGTGCAGGAGAAATACGGCGAGGTCGCACGCAAGGTGATCGCCGCAAAGGCGGATTCGTCGTGCTGCGGGCCCGCACCGTCCTGCTGCGATCCCATCACAGCGGATCTCTACGACGCATCACAGACCGGGGACCTGCCGGAAGCCGCCGTGCTCGCCTCCCTGGGCTGCGGCAATCCGACGGCGCTCGCCGAGTTGCGGCCCGGCGAAGTCGTGCTGGACCTGGGTTCGGGCGGTGGCATCGACGTGCTGCTGTCGGCGAAGCGGGTCGGCCCTACCGGGAAGGCGTATGGCCTCGACATGACCGACGACATGCTCGCGCTCGCCAACCAGAACAGGCGCAAGGCGGGCGCCACGAACGTCGAGTTCCTGAAGGGCGAGATCGAGCACATTCCCCTGCCCGACAACTCGGTCGACGTGATCATCTCGAACTGCGTCATAAATCTCTCGGCGGACAAGGACCAGGTGCTCCGGGAGGCGTTCCGCGTCCTGCGCCCGGGCGGCCGGTTCGCGGTGTCGGACGTGGTCACCCGCGGAGAGATCGAGCCGCAGATCCGCGCCAGCGTGCTCGCCTGGGTCGGGTGCGTTGCCGGTGCGCTCGACGAGCAGGTCTATCGTGACAAGCTCGCAGCGGCTGGATTCACGGCAGTAGACGTCGAACCGACGCGCGTCTATCGCGTCGAGGACGCGGCGGGCTTCATCGCGGCAAGCGGGCTCGATGCGGTCGCCCTGGCTCCCAAGGTCGACGGCAAGTTCATGAGCGCGTTCGTGAGGGCGCGAAAGCCGACGGGTTGAGGCTCATGGATCGCGGCCGATGCCCTGCGGATCGGCCGCGTCCGGCCGGCGGCGACGAGCTTCAACCCCGCAGCGCCGCCAGTCCACCACGCAACGAATAGACCTCCGACTGCCCCCGTGCCCGCAGGTGCTCCGTGAGCGACAGGCTGCGAACGCCGTGCGCGCAGATGATCAGGTAGCGGCCTTCCGCCGGAAACTCCGCGTGACCGTGCACGAGCTCCGACAGCGGCAGGTGCGTTGGGATCAGCAGGCCGGGCGGATCGTGCGCGCGCTCCCACGACTCGCGGACGTCGACGAGTTCCAGTCCGGACTCGAAGGCCTCGGCCAGCGTCGTGAACCCGAGTTCCAGCGGAGCCTCGACGACCGGAGCCGCAGCGCCGGGGTTCTCGTGGTCGCAGCCAGGATTGCGCGGTGACAGCAGCCGGCGCGTGCCGAGCGAAAGCAGATCCACCGTGACGAGCGCAGGTGCCTCGCCCGCATCGAGGCCGAGCAGGCGCTTCAGTGCGGCCATCGCCTGCAGCGCGCCAAGCGTTGCGGGTACCGGGCCCAGCACGCCGGCCTCGGCGCAGGTCCCCACCATGCCGTCCCGCGGCGCCTCGGGCCAGAGGCAGCGCAGGCACGGCCAGTGGGGCAGGGGGCGGTAGACCTGCAGCTGTCCTTCGTACTGGTGCACGCTCGCGAACACCGCTGGCTTCAGCGCGCGCACCACGGCGTCGCTCACCAGGAACTTGGCGCGAAAATTGTCGGTGCACTCGACGACGAGGTCGTGCTGCGCCACCAGGGCATCGATGTTCGCTGCCGTCGCGTGCACCGCATGCGCCTCGACGCGCACCTCGGGATTCAGGCTGCGCAACCGTTCGGCGGCGATTTCGGCCTTCGGTCGGCCCACGTCGGCCGGGCAATACAGCGGCTGTCGGTGCAGGTTGCTGGCCTCGACCAGGTCGCCGTCGACGATGCCGAGGCGGCCAACGCCCGCTGCGGCCAGATACTGCAGCACCGGCACGCCGAGACCGCCGGCGCCGACCACCAGCACCGAGGCTGCCGCGAGCCTGGCCTGGCCGGCTGTTCCGACCTCGGGCAAAGCAATCTGGCGGGAGTAGTCCGCAGGCGGCGCTGGTTCGGTCGCGCAGGGGGCTGAAGACCCGTGCTCGTTGCCGTGGCGATCCGCGGCACCGTCCGGGTGCGCGTGCGCATGCCCGTGCGCCTGCGCGCCGGTGGCTGCGCAACGCTCGCAGTTCACCCATCCGGAGTCGCCGTCGGCGTAGTGCTCCTTCTTCCAGATCGGGACGCGGTGCTTGACCTCGTCGATGATGTAGCGGCATGCGGCGAATGCCTCGGCGCGGTGCGCGGCGCTCACGCCCACCCACACCGCCAGCTCGCCCAGGCCCAGGTCGCCGACACGATGCACGCAGGCGGCCCGGGTGACGCCGAAGCGTTCGATGGCTTCGTCGACGATGCGTTTGCCTTCCTTGATCGCCAGCGCCTCGAAGGCTTCGTACTCGAGATGCCGGACGCGGCGCCCCTCGTTGTGATCGCGCACCCAGCCTTCGAAGCTCGCGTAACCGCCGCAGGACGGGTCGGCAAGCGCGTCGCGCCAGCGCGCTGGCTCGAGCGGCCCGCGGCTGAACGAGAACACGTCCATCAGCCGCCCGCGACCGGCGGGATGAACACGACGCGATCGCCGGCGGCGAGCGGCCGGGACCAGTCTGCGAACTCGTCGTTGACCGCGACACGCAGCATCGCGCGAGGCAGGCCGAACTCGTGCCGTGCGGCGAGCTCATCATAGAGATCCGCCGCGGTCGCGGCGGCCGTGCTGACCGTCTCGCGTCCGACACCGGCGCGCTCGCGCAGCACAGCGAAGTACTGGACCTCGATGTCGTTCATGTCTGGCGCTCCGCGCGGGTCACGGTTGCACCACGTCGCGCCGACCGCCGTGCTTCTCGACCAGCCGCAGCTCGGCCACGACGATCTCGTGGGACAACGCCTTGCACATGTCGTAGATCGTGAGTGCTGCAACGGCAGCGCCCGTCAGCGCCTCCATCTCGACGCCCGTCTTGTGGTGCACGCTCACGGTGCAGCGCACGATGGCCTCGTTGCGGCCGTCCATGTCGATCTCGAGGCGGCACTTCTCGATCCCGAGCGGGTGGCAGAAGGGGATCAGCTCGTGGGTGCGCTTGGTGGCCATGGTGCCCGCAATGATCGCGGTCTGGAACACGGGTCCCTTGCTGGTTTCGAAGCCCGACTCACGCAGAGCTTCAGCGACCGCAGGCGGGAAGCGGACGCGCGCCTCGGCGACCGCCGTGCGATGCGTGACCCCCTTGCCACTCACGTCGACCATCGCGGGCTGGCGCCGCTCGTCCACATGGGAGAAGTCGCTGCTCACTTGCCGGTCACCCGCCGATGTAGTGCATCTCGATCTTGTGCAACGGCTGATCGCCGCGACGCAGCGCATCGCGCCGCTCGCTGTATCGGTCCTCGCGGCGCGTCCAGGCATCGTGCAGCCGGTCGACGAGCTCGGCGTCGGTGGCGCCCGCACGCAGTGCTCCGCGCAGGTCAGTGCCTTCGGTCGCGAACAGGCAGGTGTAGAAGGTGCCTTCTGACGAGAGTCGCGCACGCGTGCACTCGCCGCAGAAAGGCGCGGTCACCGAGGAAATGAAACCGACCTCGCCGGCGCCGTCGTCGTAGCGATAGCGCTCTGCCACCTCGCCGTGATAGCTGCCCGGCAGCGCGGTCACGGGCCAGCGCGCCGCGATCCCACGGAGCAACTCGGCCGAAGGCACGACGTCCTCGCGNCCCCACGCGTTGCGATTGCCGACGTCCATGTATTCGATCAGTCGCACGATCACCGGCGTGCCGCGCCAATGCTCGAGCAGCGCCGGCACCGTGTGGTCGTTGAGGCCGCGGCGCACGACGGTGTTGATCTTGACCGGCCCCAGGCCCGCCTCGAGGGCCGCGTCGATACCCTCGAGCACCTGTTCCAGCCCGCCGAAGCCTCCGCTCATGCGGNCGAACACCTCGGGATCGAGCGAATCGAGGCTCACCGTGACCCGGTCGAGGCCGTTGGCCTTCAGCTCGGCGGCGTGTGGCGCGAGCAGCACGCCGTTGGTCGTCAAGGCGAGGTCGTCGACGCCCTCGATCATCGACAGCTCGCCGATGAGATCGGCGAGNCCGGCGCGCAGCAGCGGCTCGCCGCCCGTGAGCCTGAGCTTGCGCACGCCGAGTGCCACCGAGGCCCGCGCCACGCGTACGATCTCGTCGAACCCGAGTCGCTCGCTGGCGCGCAGGAAGCGGTAGCGGTCGTGGAAGGTGTCTTTCGGCATGCAGTAGGGGCATCGAAAGTTGCAGCGGTCCATGACCGAGATGCGCAGGTCGTGCATCGGGCGGCCGAGCCGGTCGCGTGGCCGCGAGGTGCCGCGATGAGTGATTACCCGCTTGGAATTCGAACCTGATTCGGTCAAGGCGTAGTCACCAGCGGTAGATGTGTGGGCTTCGGCATCGCCACGGTTCCAGCGGCCGGCGTGCAATCGAGCTGCGCCGCTACGGAATACCACATTGGCGGTTTCGCACCAATGGCCGTGCTCCGCCCGAGGGTTCGGGCGGGCGCCACGGCGCTCGCCGGCGCCTGCGCGCGTACTTCTACTGCTTCTGAGCCTCGGCGAACGCCTTGCGCTCGGTATTCCACCGGTCGGCCACCGCGTGCAGTTCATCGAGGGCCGCGTTGTGCTTCTTCACCTGCACGGACTCGATCGCGCTCTTCTTCGCGGCGAACTCCGGATCCGCCGGATCGAGGGCGGCGATCGCGTCGTTCTTTTCCTTGTCGAGGCAGGGCAGGTAGACCTCCTGCACGGCCTTCGAGTAGTTCTTCACCTCCGTCTGCGCGGCCACCATCTGGTCCTTGGTGGCCTGCGCGCCGTTCGGCATCGTCTGAGGGCCCTGCGGATAGACGCAATCGGCGTGTGCCGCGCCGAGCGCCATGGTCAGAGGCAGGGCCATAAAGAAAGACGCGCGCTTCATGACGGAATCCTCGGAAATGCCTTGATTGTCGGCGCCTTACCGGGCCGGGAGGCGCCGCAATATAGCAGAGCCCCCCCGGGGAGCGGCTATGCTTGGCGGCATGTGCGGCGAGCCCGGGGCCAGCCCCGGCCGTCAGGCAATCCCCGGAGGTGACCCCATGCCAGCATCCGATGCGCCTGCCACCTATGGTGCGAGCACGCATGGGCTGCGCGGCGACTATGCCGACATGCGGCCCGACTACACAGTCGAGCAGGACTATTCGACGTACAGCGACGCCGACCACGACCGCTGGAAGCGCCTCTACGGGCGCCAGATGCGGCTTGTGCCGGGGCGTGCCTGCACGGAGTTCCTGCGCGTGGTCGATACGCTCGGCTACGACGCCGGCATTCCGCGCTTCGACGAGGTCAACGAGCGGCTCGACCGTGCGACCGGCTGGCAGGTGGTCGCCGTGCCGGGGTTGCTGCCCGAGCACGTGTTCTTCACCCACCTCGCAGGACGGCGCTTCCCGGTGACGGTCTGGCTGCGCGAGGAGCAGGAGTTCGACTACATCGTCGAGCCCGACGTGTTCCACGACTTCTTCGGTCACGTGCCGCTGCTGTTCGACCCAGTGTTCGCCGACTACATGCAGGCCTACGGGCGAGGCGGCCAGAAAGCCGAGGGCCTCCACGCACTGGAGTACCTCGCGCGGCTGTACTGGTACACGGTGGAGTTCGGCCTGATCCGAAACGGCGACGGCCTGCGCATCTATGGTGCCGGGATACTTTCTTCGCCGAGCGAGGTGAGCTACGCGCTCGCGAGCCCCGCGCCGAGGCGCATCGGCTTCGACCTGCGGCGCGTGATGCGCACGCGCTACAAGATCGACAGCTTCCAGCAGACCTACTTCGTCATCGACGATTTCGGCCAGCTGTTCCGCGAGACCGCGCCCGATTTCACGCCCCTGTATGCTGAAATCGCGGGCCTGGAGACGTTCCCGGCCGACACGCTGCTGCCGCATGACCACGTTTACGAACCGTCGAGGTCCGATGATGAGCACGCCTTCTCCCGCCGCCGCGCCCGCGGCCTTCAGGCTGGGCCATTTCGTGAGCGGCCGGCACGTCGCAGGAAATTCCGGCCGTGACGGAGCCGTCTATAACCCGGCGACCGGTGCGTTACGCGGCCATGTCGCATTCGCCTCTGCGGAGGAGGCCCGCGCCGCGATTGCCGCCGCCGAGGCTGCACTGCCGGGCTGGTCTGCGGTCACGCCGTTGCAGCGGGCGCGCGTCATGTTCCGCTTCAAGGCGCTGCTCGAGGAGCACGCCGACGAGCTCGCGCTCACGCTCACCTCCGAGCACGGCAAGGTGCTGTCCGACGCGCGCGGCGAGCTGACGCGCGGCATGGAGGTCGTGGAGTTCGCCTGCGGCATCCCGCAGCTCCTGAAGAGCGAGTTCACCGAGAACGTCGGCACCGGCGTGGACAGCTGGTCCATCCGCCAGCCGGTGGGCGTGTGTGCCGGCATCACGCCGTTCAATTTCCCCGCAATGGTGCCGATGTGGATGTTCCCGGTGGCGATCGCCTGCGGCAACACCTTCGTGCTCAAGCCCTCCGAGAAGGACCCGAGCGTGCCGCTGCGCGTGGCGGAGCTGCTGAAGGAAGCGGGCCTGCCCGACGGCGTGTTCAACGTGGTGAACGGCGACCGCGAGGCCGTGGATACGCTGCTCACGGACCCGCGCGTCGCGGCGGTGAGCTTCGTGGGATCGACGCCGGTGGCCGAGTACATCTACCGGACAGCTTCCACGCACGGCAAGCGCGTGCAGGCGCTCGGAGGGGCCAAGAACCACATGGTCGTGATGCCCGATGCCGACACGCGCAACGCCGCGAGCGCGCTGGTGGGCGCGGCCTACGGCTCGGCGGGTGAACGCTGCATGGCGATCTCGGTCGCCGTCGCGGTGGGCGATGCCGGCGACCGGCTCGTCGAGGAAGTGAAGCGGCAGCTCGCCGAGCTCAAGGTTGCCCCCGGCACCGTCGAGCGCGCGGACATGGGGCCGCTCGTGACGCGCGAGCACCTCGAGCGCGTGCGCGGCTACGTGGACCTCGGCGTGGAGGAGGGTGCGAAGCTGGTGGTCGATGGCCGCAGCCTCCGCATCACCGGCCACGAGCAGGGTTACTACTTGGGGCCGTGCCTGTTCGACCACGTCGAGTCCTCGATGCGCATCTACCGCGAGGAGATCTTCGGGCCGGTGCTGTGCGTGCTGCGCGTGCCGGACTTCGAGGCCGCCCTCGATCTCGTCAACACGCACGAGTTCGGCAACGGCGTGGCGATCTTCACCGCGAGCGGCGAGGCCGCGCGGACCTTCACGCAGCGCGTGCAGGTCGGCATGGTGGGCGTCAACGTGCCGATTCCCGTGCCGATGGCCTTCCACTCCTTCGGCGGCTGGAAGCGCTCGCTGTTCGGGCCGCTGCACGTTCACGGGCCGGACGGCGTGCGCTTCTACACGCGCCTGAAGACCGTCACCTCGCGCTGGCCCACGACCGCGCGCGAGGGCGCGCAGTTCGTGATGCCGACGATGAAGTGAGGCGACTCGCCGTCGGTCGGTGCGACCGGCGGCGCATGCGTTACCATGCACCAGACACTCGCGCGCGGCCGTAGCTCAGTTGGATAGAGCATCAGGCTTCGAACCTGAGGGTCGGGGGTTCGAATCCCTCCGGCCGCGCCAAAAATATCAATAAGTTGCGCGCTCTTCTTCGATGGTGACAAACGTCATGTGAGTGCCATGTGAGCACTCGGATCATTTGGCTCATCAGGCATTGGCTGGCTTGCGCATCCGATCGATTTCTCGCAGGTCGCCTCAGCTGACAGCGTCCATGACGAGCCCTCAGGCCATCCCCCCAAGGGGATGGGTCACGCCGCGTGGATCCATATCCGCGTGCGGAACACTACTGGTGATTCGCAGGACTGTTCGCCGCGTTGCATTCAGCTGAAGCTAACACCTCTGCGGCGCGCGAGGTAACGGTTTAGCGGCGCTGCCGGACTGAAAATCCGCATGTCGCTGGTTCGATTCCGGCCCTGGCCACCACTTCCAACTCCATGGTTTAAATAGGGGTCCGGGTATTGCCCGCAGACTCTTTTCGGCCGCTGGGGCCCGGACGGGGCGGGTCGACGGACTCTCGAGAAA
>Ga0031656_10000337_pt1 | contig 15415 bp, 9 predicted proteins | sample FrelakmetDIP11DI_FD_55080 | JGI IMG/M metagenome (GOLD analysis project Ga0031656, IMG submission 55080) | Freshwater lake sediment microbial communities from the University of Notre Dame, USA, for methane emissions studies - DIP11 DI | ecosystem: Environmental > Aquatic > Freshwater > Lake >... | reverse complement strand
TGTGCTGGTTGATGCCGACCGGCTTGTCGTCCTTGTCGTCATTAAAGTTTAGCTTCGGCAGACGCACGAGGACCGGCTTGCCGTCGCGCATTTCAAACTTCGTCTTGATGCTGCTGCCGATGACCTGTTCCGGCGGGATACCGTAAACCTGCTCCGTCCACGGGCGCATGAACTCGATGCCACCGCCGGAGACGATGAAGGTCTTGAAACCGTTCGCCCGCAGGTAAGCGAGCAGTTCGAGCATTGGCTGATAGACCATTTCGGTGTAGAGCTTGCCGGTCTTCGAATGCTTCGCGGTGGCGATCCAATCCTTTACGATCTGCTCGAACTCCATCGTGGTCATGCCCGTATGCGTGGCCATTACGAGTTCGAGGAGCGCCTTGTCACCGCCGGCGAGCGCGGTTTTCAAATCGCCTTTGAGCAGCGAGGCAAACGGTTCCTTGGTTTTCCACTCGAGATGCTGCGGAGCAAGCGCCTTCACGCGGTCGAGCGCGAAGTATAATTGTACGGGCATCGGCTGCTCGCACCAGAGCGTGCCGTCGTTGTCGAACGTGGCGATGCGTTCCGGCATCGGCACGAAGTCCGGCGAGCCTTCTTTCGTAACACGGTCGACGAAGGCAACGATGGATTGTTTGGTCTTGCCGTCGTTCCACGAGGGTAGCGGGTCGTTCTGGGCGTAAGCCCCGACGACTGCCAGCAGCAGGACACACAGAGTCAAAGCTGTTAAACGGCTTAACCTAAAACAAGTGCGATTCGATTTCACCTAATACTCCTTTCCAATACTGCGGCCGACGCAGGATACAGTCGGCCGCAGATGGTTAACATCAGGGTTGACAGACCTTACTTCGCCTCCTTCAGCTTCTGAAAAACTTCATCCAGGTTGAAGCTGGCCGCCTTCTGCCGTTGCGGGTAGTCCTTGAACGTCATCAGGAACTGGCCTACGTAGTCCTGCGCGGGTACAAACAAGTAGACGTGATTAATCATCCAGTCGTAGTAGGTGTTCGAGGTGATGTCCGCGCGCTCATATGGGTCCGTCCGAAGGTTGAAGAGCTTCGGGACCCGCAAGGTAACGAACGGCTCCGCCCAGATGCGCAGTGTACCCTGGACCCGCTGCTCCATGAACACGAGCTTCCAGTTGTCGTAGCGNAGACCGGTNAGTTGCTGGTCATCGTTGATGTACAGAAACGATTCCCGCGGGCTCTTCGCGACTTGCCCGGTCAGGTAGGGCACAAGGTTGTCACCATCGAGGTGGACCTTGTAGGTCATGTCACCGACATTGTAGCCCCTGAGCAACTTGCCTTTCAATTCGGTGTCTCCGGCGACGGCCAGAAGAGTCGGCAGCCAGTCGAGGTGAGCTACCATCTCGTTGGACACTTGTCCAGGTTTGATCTTGCCCGGCCAGCGTACCATGGCCGGCACACGGTAGGCGCCTTCCCAGTTCGAGTTTTTCTCGTTGCGGAACGGCGTCATGGCGCCATCAGGCCAGCTGTTCATGTGCGGGCCATTGTCGGTGGAGTACATGACAAAGGTGTTGTCCGCAATGCCCAGGTCGTCCAGCGACTTGAGAACCTGACCGACGTTCTTNTCGTGGTCGATCATGACGTCGTGGTATTCGCTCTGCCAGCGCCCCGACTGGCCAATGCTCTCCGGCTTGGGGTGGGTGCGAAAGTGCATGTGGGTGAAGTTCACCCAGACGAAGAACGGCTTGTCTGCCTTGGCCTGCCGCTGGATGAAGTCCACAGCCCGGTTGGCGATGTCGTCATCGGTCGTTTCCATCCGTTTCTTGGTCAGGGGGCCGGTATCCGTACAGACCTGCTTGCCGATCTTGCCGAAGCGTGGGTCCACAGTCGGATCGTCTGTGGCCGAGGCCTTGCAGGCCATAACACCACGCGGACCGTATTTCGCCCGGAACGCCGGATCTTTCGGGTAGTCAGGCAGTTCCGGCTCTTCCTCTGCGTTAAGGTGGTAGAGGTTGCCGTAGAACTCGTCAAAGCCGTGCACGGTGGGCAGGTATTCGTTCCGGTCGCCCAGGTGATTCTTGCCGAACTGGCCGGTGGCATAGCCTTGCGCCTTCAACAACTGGGCAATCGTCGGGTCTTCCTTTTGCAGCCCAACCGCAGCGCCCGGCAAACCGACCTTTGTCAGGCCCGTACGCAAGCCGGACTGGCCGGTCATGAACGATGCCCGGCCGGCGGTGCAGCTTTGCTCGGCATAGTAATCGGTGAACATCATGCCTTCTTTGGCAACGCGGTCTATGTTGGGCGTCTTGTAGCCCATCACGCCGTGCGAGTATGCGCTGATGTTGGACTGGCCGATGTCATCGCCCCAGATGATGACGATGTTGGGCTTGTCCGCCGCTAATGCCATAGTTGCGAATACTGACACTAAAACGAATGTTAGTAGATAAACAGCTTTGAATTTAAGAAACTTCATGAATCCTCCTTTCTTTTAATGCTTGCAAGACACTGCCTGAATGATTCTTATTCACCCCCTTTCTTTGTTGTCTGAGCCACTCAACGTATGTCATTCTGAGGCGGAGCCGAAGAATCCCGGTTTTACAACACATTGATCTTATGATATCATTCACGGAGCCTGTCCTGATCTGAACGAATAGATTCTTCGCATGCGCTCAGAATGACATGCGAAATTCAGGATGACAAATTAATGCTGAGAAAACCGCTTCCCTTCATTTCCGGCGCATTCGAGGTGGCTGTTGTTATTCACTTGAATCGAATAGCGAGCGCATTCCTCGCAGCTTGCTGCGGGGTTAGCGAGCGAATATGGAAATAATAACTCCTTACGATAAGATACCTCGCAGCTTTGCTGCGTGGTTCTTCATTCCTCGACCCCTCGAATCCTTGACCCCTGTCTTTACAACTGCTTCTGCATCTATCTCAAATAAAAGCTCTTCCCTGCACACATCCGCGACGATGCAGACGCAGGGGAAGTTTTCAAGTCCACGAGCTGCAGCCATCTCATAAAAGATTTCGGCAAACTCCGGTTGTTTGACAAACACTGTGGCAGTACAGATATCCTTCAGCCCTGCGTATTCCTGTTTCAAAAGCTCCGCCACTTTATCGAATGTGCAGTTAATCTGCGAACGGATGTCTCCCGGATAAAGGCTTACGCCATGCTCATCAATGGCTGCTGTGCCAGAAACCTCTATAATATCCGTACTCCCATTTCTTACAACAGAAGCACGGGCAAAGGCAGAACCGTAACGGAAGGCATCAAGCTGTGCAGGGTTTGCTAACCTTCTGATCGAGGGACGTGCCTTCCCAATGTGGTCATTAGTAATACCACATCTGAACTTCAATTCTGTCATTCCGGCTTGTCCGGAATCTTTCTTCGCAGAATGATTCCCGACTCCCGAATGCTTTCGGGATTGCGGGAATGACAACGATGGGGACTCATGCATGGACTCCTCAGGATTATTCCCGATAACCGCTATCAGATCCATGGCGCATGCCGCGCCTGATGGTGTTTCTCCCTGTATCCCGGTGCTTGCGGGGAGGAGCAACTCCCTGTCACCGGGACCGGGCATGATGCCGAACTCGCCGTACTTCTCATTTCTTACTTTATTGAATGCCGCGTACCATTCAAGGATGTCTGAGAGATAAAACCGTGTTCTCACAACATCTTTGTATGATGCGCCGTTTTCGCGTAGAATGCGCTCGGCGCGTTCGAGCATTAGACTGGTTTGAATAGAACGTTCATCTCCTCTTTTTTCCCCTCTTAAATTAAGGGGGGACGGAGGGGGGTTATTATCGCCTGTAATGTTCTGGAGAACCAAATGTGTTTCCCCGTTCAGTCTCCATCCGCGGCCGCATGGCACACCGCTATCCATGATAGTCCATACCTCATCTGCTTTGACCGCATGGATGATCACTCCAGCCAATCCTTCTCCCCACGGGGGATTTCCTTCCACATAGGTGACAGGATTTTCCGGAGAGATGCCGAAAGAAGTGAAGGCCTGCCTCCGTGCCGAAATTACGCCATGCTCCACACTGAGGCTGCTGAAGATCCTCTCATGCACGCTTGCCATCCTGCGCTCTGATAACACCTCCGCGATCTGCGAGTACGACAAGGATGCAGCTTCGCGGGCGTCATAAGCTGACTTTACAGATACCACGATGTATGCCCCACCTTCTCCTTCGGTCACATGGAAAGACATATGACCGGATCGCCTCTGAATTACGGATGAAAGTTTATCTTCAGTATGTTGCATCATTCCTTCAAAGCCTGCAGCTTCGTCCTGACATGATTCCTGAAATTCTCGGGTGCGCCTTCAAGGGCAAGCGCCTTGTTATAGACCTTTTCTGCATCCTCTTTTTTCCCTGATTTCTCATAAATCCCTGCAAGCAGAAGATAGGCATCGAAATGCGCAGGTTGTCTGGCGATGAGCGCATCGAGAGTCTTGATTGCACCGTCAGTATCACCTTTCTGCTGCTCGACAAATCCAAGGGTGTACGCATAACGCGCCTCTGCAGGCCGCAGATCAGCAGCCTTCCGGCACCAGGTCACCGCTTCGTCAAGCCTGTTCTTGGAAAGAAGAACACAGAGGTTAAAAGCAGCCTGAGCCATCTGAGGATCAACTTTTATAGCCTGTCTGAGATATTTCTCCGCCTGCCCGGTCTCATTCTTTTCCGCCTTCACAAGCCCCATATTGAAGTTCGCTGCTGCGCTGTCAGGTGCAATCTTGAGAGCATCCTGCAGGGATTTTTCCGCCCTGCTGTTCTCACCCATCTGGGCGTAGGCGATGGATGAGTTCACCATCGCCATAATCGCCTGGGGCTCGATTTTGAGTGCAGTCCTGTAGGAGGCAATGGCCTCCTTGAATTCGCCCCGGCTGAGCTGATAGTTGCCCATGTTGTAATAAGAGGTCCACTGGTCGGGCCGCGCCATGATGAATTCAAGGTATTCCCTGTTCGCTTTCTCAACCCTGGTTTTCAACTCACCCGTGAGCCGGTCCAAAGGAAAGCCGGCCAGGCCAGCAGCTGCACGAGTGCGGACAAGACGGTACTCATCGCCTGTAGCTTCGAAAAGGGCCTGCATGCCCTCAGGGGTAAGCCTCAGGGAAAGGGCATCCGCTGATGCCGCCCGCACAAGCGGGGAAGAGTCTTTGATGGTACTGAGGAGAACCGTAGTGCCACGTTCGTCCCGGGATGCCCTCATGAGCCGTATAATTGATGTGGCAAAGACCTCGTCGCGGTCTTTGCTTTGGATATACGCAAGCATCTCTGGCAGCTTGGACCAGTCTCTTTTGCGGGCTGCATCGATAAGCTCCGCGCGTTTGAGCAGGGGCGCCTGATAGTCCCGCGTGCGCCACTCCCGCACATACTTATCGGCCCATTCTGCGTCTTTAACTTTGTGGCAGATGGTGCAGGCATTCGGCGACTTGTATGCCATGGTCGTTGCCGGAGCCGGCGGAAGCATCGAATGGTCGCTCCGGTTCATGCGCGCAAAGGCAGTCATGGGCATGTGACAGGAGATACACTTGCTTGCCTCGCTTTCCGCAGGATGGTGCGTATGCTCTGCGGGGCTGTTCACTTTATCAGCGTGACAGGGCATACAGGCGTCATTGAACTTCTCTTTCTTAAACCGGTAGCGGCCGCTGGAAGAATGGCAGTGCATGCAGTCAAGCTTTCCTGACTTTGCACAGGGGCTTATGCTCCACGATGTCAGGGTGTAATTTTCTCCGAGGTCGCGACCATCCTGATAATAATCGGGGTCTTCCAGAGTCACGAGATCAAAATGGTCAAAGAACCGTTCCCCCGGCCTGTACTCCAGGGTCAGCGGGCTTGCCTTTGCATGGCAGCTCGAACAGAGGTCGTTCCGCTGCTGCTTCGTCATAGTCTTGGTGCTGATGATCCCAAGCTCCGGCAAAGGCTGGCCTTTGGGTGTGGCCTTTGCGATCTTGTTGTGTTCTGCTGAGGGGCCGTGGCAGGTCTCGCAATTGATGCCGGGCTCTGCCCACTTGGTGTGGTAGGTGTCGGTTTTAGGATCATAGTTCGTCGAGAGCTGACTCACGTGGCAGCTGTAACAGGCGGTATTGAAGGTATAGGGAAATTCCTTCCAGTTGACCGCCTCGCCCAGCTCCCCTCCCGGGAAGTGGCGGATACCGCTGGCAGCCGTATCAAACCACTCCTTCCTGTTCACATCAAATGCTACCGGCAGGGTCTGGAGTCTCCCCTTTTTGAAGGGCGTCAGGAAGTAATAGACGTTCTTTCCTCCCATAACATGTTCGATCTTGTATTTTTTTTGCCCCTTTGTCCCTGTTTCAACGACATATCCGGGTTTGCCGCTGATATCCGCGCGGTAACGGTACTTGCCGATTGTTATGTCTTTCTTTTGCGGCACAAGTTTGGTGCGCGCAAGTTCAGCAGTGTACGGCTGCATGGCAAGTCCATGGAATGATGTTGACCAAAGAGTGTAGAACTTCTCATGACATTCCCGGCAGCTGAAAGAACCTGCGTAGGAGGTGGGCTGGCTCTCAGCAGCTGGTGCCTGTGCTGAGAAGGACAAACAGATGATGAACAATATCGCAGCTATTCTCATGTTGATTCCTTTCTCACCACTACTTGTAATAGAATCAAAAGGGTTGGAAGCCTTAGAATCTGAACAATAAAAAACAATAAATATACGGCCACAATATACCACAAAAATCGATATTCATAAAGCAGGGAATCTTCAACTATCAAACAGCGTACAAGTGAACAGTATTATGTGCACGTTTGCCCTCTATCGGGACCTTATGAGGTGTTTGTAACAGGATGGATCATTGTAAAAAAAGAAGAGTTATCCGACGATGACTAAGACGATTACTAATAGGACCAATAAATTACCAGATTAATAACCTAATCACCTATACGATTTATACGAAAGACTTATTGGATTATTTGTACAATACAATGCCCGGCTTTCAATTGCAATGCCTCATTGTTGTATTGACAAAAGGCACACATAAAGAATTACTATATTATCGTGGTTTTTGATTGGGACAACGACAAGAATGAGCAAATCAAGAGGGAGCGAGGTATTTCATTTGAACAAATAGTGTTCCTCATTTTAAATGACCGAATACTTGATATCCTGGAACATCCAAACAAGACGAAATACAGGGATCAAAAGATATACATCATTAATGTTGATGACTATGCATATGTAGTCCCCTTCGAAGACGGAAAAGGGGTGCGTTTTTTGAAGACAATATTCCCAAGCCGCAAATATACCCGGAAATATCTGCGGAGGGAAGGAGAGGAAAAATGAAACTGACAAAAGAAGAAAAGGAATTGGTGGAATCGTTTGAGAAAGATGAGTGGAAGACCATTCCCAACCTGAAGGAAGAAATAAAAAAATCAAAAGCGTACGCAAGAGCGACCATAACGAAAGACCAGCGCATGAATATCCGCATAGCTAAAAAAGACCTTGACGCCTTAAAAGTAAAGGCCTTAGAGGAAGGAATCCCTTACCAGACACTGGTCTCAAGCATTATACATAAATTTTTATCAGGGAGACTGATCGAGCGGCGCTCATGATTATCTGCAAGGCTAATACCTCCCCTCCAGAGCTTGACCAATGTTCACTTCCTTTCCACCCCTCCTTACCAAGGAGGGGTCGGGGGAGGTTATGGTAAATGCTCCATTACGTAATTCTTCACACTGTACTGTCGTCTGAACTTATGGCCCTTCAAGCCCGTTCCTCTCAGCTTTGACCAAAGCTGTATTTCAGTCTGCGGCATGTTCCGTCTAAGCAACCTGCGCTTATACAGTTCAGTTGTCTTGTTAAAGACTTCTGTCATATGTTCATCACCCCACCTGCCCTCCCCTTGGTAAGGGGAGGAATCATCGTCTTGCTGCCCCCTTCTTACCAAGGTCCACTTCCTTTCCTCCCCTCCTTACCAAGGAGGGGGCGGGGGAGGTTATGGTAAACGCTCCTTGTTTTCATCTGAAGATGTATAATTATATCTCATGAAAACACGCAGGAAAATACTCCTTTCTCTCCTTGGTATCATCGGGACTGGTATCGTGCTGGTTATCGTCCTTTATTTTTCTTTGCCGAATATCATCAATTCGGAGATCGTAAAAAAGAAGGTGAATGCCTATTTTGTGGAAAAAACCGGAGGGAGCACAGCGTTCGAGAAATCAGACATCAGCCTGTTTCCGCTCCCCCATATCGTTATCAGACAGGTGAGTTTTACCATACCCAAAAAAGCAACCGGATCTATACAATCTCTTGATATATATCCTGACGTGTGGTCACTTGTCAGGGGTGATCTGCAATTTTCAAAACTCAGTCTTGAATCACCCCGTTTCTCCGTCGCCCTCTCTGAAGATAGCGAAAAGACTTCCCTTGAAGAAATCGAAGAGAACATCAGGTCGTTTGTGTATGAACTGACTTCTCTCGCACCCGATCTCCTCTTGACCGTTCAGGAAGGGAAGCTTGATCTGACAAAAGCGGAGCGTCTCGCTTTTTCGTTCGATGCGATTCAATCGAGGCTTACTGCCTCAGCGAAATCGCTGAATATTTCCCTAACCTGCAGATCAAATCTGTGGGATACGCTTTCGTTCGATACATCATTGCATGCAGAAGATTTGAAAAGCAATGGAACAGTTCAGGTTAACCATCTCCGGCCGCATGCTCTTTTCTCTCAACTCTTTCCAGAGACAGCTGGGCATATCGGAGATTCTGAGGCAGACCTTTCTGTGAAATTTCAGACTCAGGGCTTGCGGCAGATACAGGCGGAAGTGACGAGCTCGATTTTAGGTCTGGTTCTCATGAGAGGGCAAGACAGCATAGAGATTAAGGACCTGAATTTCAAAGGAGACATCGAGGTTAAACCAACGGGCGTTTCAGTACTGTTCAGTGAGTTCAACAGTGCCTATCCGGATGTGAAGATTTCCGGTAAATATACTCTTGATCAGACATCCGGCATTATGGAACTCGATTTAGAGGGAAAATCAATTGATGTGCAATCAACTCGCAAGGCCGCGCTTTCTCTCGGAGGAGACATTCCGGTTATCAGAAATATATTCGATATTGTGCAGGGCGGGAGAATTCCTGCTCTCCATTTTCATTCAGGCGGGAAATCTCCGGATAATCTCGGGCAATTGGAAAACATGCAGATATCCGGAAATGTAGTCGGTGGAGACATCTATATCCGGGCAAGGGACCTGACTTTTCACAATGTGTCTGGGGATGTAGTCGTTGAAAAAGGAATCCTTGCGGGCAAAAATATCGAAGCGTCTATTGAGAAACACCGGGCAAGCAAGGGCACATTAAGAATAGGGTTAAAGGGGAAGGATGCTCCATTCCACCTCGACATGTGGGTGAAGACTGATATGGCTGAGTTATCTTCATTGCTCAAACAGAAGCATGTAATAACAAATGAAGCTGTCCTGCGGGAAATGGACCGCCTCTCTGATACGCATGGCACTGCAGAGGGGAAACTGATTCTCGGTGACCGTCTAAATTCTATCCACGCTGTAATTGATGTTTCACAGATAGATCTCGTTACCCGCTACGAGCCGCTTCCTTTTCCGCTCATGATAACAAGTGGACAGGTTTTCTTCGATGAGAAAAGTATTAAGACAGCGAATTTGAGCGGTAATCTTGGAAATTCTTCTTACTCGCAGCTGACGGGGCAAATGGAGCTCACTGATTCACCAGTCCTCGAAATCACCAACGGACAGATGAGAATCTCTGCTGATGAGATATTCCCCTGGATCACCTCATTCGAAAAGATCAAGCCGGTCCTCAAGGATTTACCGTCGGTAAAAGGTACGGTCGCAGTCTCTTCCATAACCCTGCAGGGACCCCTCTATCAACCCAAAGAATGGAAGTATCTTGTAAATGGTGAAGTGAAAAAGTTCACCCTTGATGCCACATTCCTTCCGGGAAAGGCAGAGGAAACGAGCGGGATGTTCAGAATCACCCGGGATGATCTCACACTGAAGAATATCCGGACAAAGATGGTTGACAGTTTGCTCACTGTTTCGGGTAATTTCAGGAAATTTCCCGCCGATATCAGCGCGATTGATCTGTCCTTACAGGGAGAAGTTGGGCCAAAAGTCACCTCATGGGTCAGCAGATTGATCGATCTCCCGACTGAGATGCAGTTGCGCCCTCCCCTTACTGTCACGGATGCAGCTGTCTCATGGGGAAAAGACAATAGGACGAGCTTTGACGGAAGGCTTGTATTCGGCAAGGAAACAAAGGTTTCTCTCAAACTCACAAAAACTCGTGACGAGTTGTCAGTGCATGAAATCTCGATCAAAGACAGGGATACGGACGTTACGGCAAATGCCATGTTCAATAAAAAAACGATCGACATGGTATTCAAGGGAGTATTAGCCTCAAGCACTTTCAAGACCATATTTGCAAATAGTACGTTTTCCGATTCATCACTGCAGGGAGATTTCAGGACGCATATGCTTCTCAAAGACCCCAGACAGTCTTCCGCTGAAGGAGTAATCAAAGGGCAGAACATTTCGATCCCATGGGGATACGATATCCCACTGGTCGTTCAGAATATTGTCCTTGAAACGCAGAAAAATAGCATTTCGGTTGATACCGCACAGCTCTTACTTGGCGGGAACAAATTTATGGTGAAAGGGACTATGAATACCTCTCCAGATTGGTTTTCCGTTGACATGGATATTGCTTCGGATGGTTTCGACTGGGAGACGGTGGAAAACATTGTCCGGGGAACAAAAAATGCGAAAGATAGTAAAGATAGCAAAGAAGCCGGATTCCTTGAGAATTTCCCTCTTAAAGGGACACTCAGACTACAGTTAGATTCCTTTAAATACCGTCGGTTCACGTGGGAGCCCCTGCATGCTGATGTATCTCTCGATGGTAAAACAATACATATCAGGTCAAAGAAAGCGGCCCTCTGCGGCATTTCTACTACCGGAGATGTAGATATCTCACCTGAAGGTGCGGAGATTGATATTGCATTGTCTGCAAAAAATCTTCAACTGCAGCCAACCATCCTCTGTATTTCTGACAAGAAAGCGGATATAACAGGCAAATTCGAAATGACAGCTGATGTCAGGGCGAAGGGAAAACTCGATACTATTGCGAAATCCCTGAACGGTTCTTTTACTATTTCTGCAAAAAAAGGGGAAATCTTAAAGTCAAAGTCGCTCGACAAAACCCTGGATCTTGTAAACAAAACCGAAAACGTAAAGGGAAAATTACCTGACCTTGACAGGACAAAAATAAAGTATCGTGTTTTCACCGCAAGCGGAACTATAAAAGAACATATCATAGAGGTCGAGCAGAGCACGCTCGATGCTTCATCTTTTGGATTACTGGCTCAGGGACAGGTCGATCTTTATGATCAGACCGTCGATCTCAATGCCCTTGTGGCTCCGGTAAACTTCGCTCAAGGCATCGTGGGTAAAATTCCCGTAGTGGGACATCTCATGGGCGGCAGCATAGTCTCTATCCCTGTAAAGATCAAGGGGAATCTGTCTGATCCGCAGGTTACCTTCTTATCCCCTTCTGCCATCGGGTCAGCATTCCTCGGAATTATGGAAAGGACCCTTAAACTGCCGATCACTATCATAGAACCTATTCTGCCTGCAAAAAAATAAGAGTAACCCGTCTTTTCTAACCTGCTTTATTCATCAATATTCTTTATGCCTGCAGATACAGTATTTTCGCTCATTCTCGTCTCGAATTAATTCGGGTCTCCGAGGTGAATTCTGCCTTCGACAGAATTCAAATCCGCTCAAATACAATATCTGCCGTCTAGTTTATGAATAATGTGGCTAAACGTAATACATTTCTGCGCAGGACTCGAAATATCGCAATACGACTGATGAACTCTTGCAGTTAAAAAAAGGCCCGGGCAAAATTCTATTTGATCAATTTATCGGATGCTAATTTTGCAACCATGGTGCTTATGAACGACTTGATCAGTTCCTGATCGGCAGCCAATATAATTGTTTCTGATTCTGCCGCCCATATGAGCTTTTCGTTCGCAACATCGTAAAGGTTTGTTTCAATATAGACATATTCATCTTCTACCACATAACCCGGAGAATACGCATGTCCATAGTAACTGCCCCATCGGGAATAAGATCCCGGTACTGCATATGCCTGCCCTGGCACATATGAACGTTCTGTTTTCCTGCTGAGCGGCCTTGCAACAAGAACTGTATCCGCACCTGACTCCCTTGCTTTTGCCGCTATGAAATCCTTGTCCATCTTTTCTTCATACGGCAGAATAGAATAGCCGGCAACACCGCCGGTGCCTCTTTCCCTGAGCTGTCGAACAAATTCATCTTCAAAGAAGCGCTGAATGCTTTTTTTCTGGCTGATTCCCATGACAAGGATTTTTTTGACCGGTCCCTGATATGCCTGGTCCCTCCACACATTTGTTGTTGTCGTTGTTGCACAGGAACTTAACAGACACAAAGTGATGAGTAAAGAAAAAAATGATATTTGTCTTCCCTTTTTCATGCGTTGCCTCCTTTTGCGATAATTACTCTTTTAGCGTAGAAAAGTTCGCCCGGATCTGTCGACACAGACATAATCGATATAGTCATAATCATTAAAACATCCTATGCATTTGCCTTTGCAATCGTAGTAGAGACTATTGCAGGCATTGGCAGCATTCGCGACGTCGAAGACGACTGCACTCCCAACAGACCTTCCGTCACGGTAACAGTAGACGGTTGTGCTTTCTTCAGCAGAAACAGGCAGGATTACCTGTATCAGTGTCAAAAAGATCACCATGGCTATTCCGATCAGGATATGCTTTCTGATTCCTGAACCCTGGATGTATTTCATTTTTCTTCCCCTCTCTTTTGAAACCTCTTACCGATCATTTCCAATTTTGCACTGCATGAAGGCGAAAGTTCTTTATCACGTTCCCTCAGACACTTGATAATCCTTCCGCCGCCTGGCTGGACTTCCTTGCAAAACTGTGCGATATCACCTGAGCAGGCCTGCTCGCAATCTTTGATGACTCCCTGCAGTTCACCTATTTTCCCCCGGCATGATGCGCATAATTCAGCCTCATGTGCTCTTAAGCACTCCATGATGCGTCCGCCTCCGGGTTTTATCTCCTTGCAGAATTTTTCGATTTCCTCAGCGCAGAGAAGAGATTCATCTGCATAAGCGGGAGAACCGGAATACAGGACAAGGCAGAACAGGCTGATAATGATAGACAACGTATTTTTTCGGAAGAGCAAAATCTTTCTCATTTCTTTTATCTCCTTTCGTATAATCTCGGCCATTTTATTACTGCGAATATTTTACATGAGAGCTTTATTCCTATTATTGACATTCTCGTACTAATGGCAACACTGTTTTAAAAAATCCCTCCTAACCCCTGGTCGCCTTTGGCGCCGCCAGAGGCGGGTAAACTCCCTTTACCAAATTTCCCCTCTATCAAGAGGGGATTAAGGGGTGTGTCCCCCTCTTTGGTAAAGAGGGGAAAGGGGAGATTTTCTGATAAATATATTTTCAATGATGAGAACCCTCAGAAAAGTATCTAACAGGCTGCTGAAAAAGTCACTATAAACACACTTTGTCATGCTGAACTCGTTTCAGCATCTCACAAGATCAATAGCTTAGAGATCCCGAAACAAGTTCGGGATGACATAATAATACTTTTTCAGCAGCCTGCTAAGGGCTATGTCGATTGTTCTTTCTCCTTGCCTTCGACCGCACCCAACCCGATGATCCGTCTTGCGTATTCCTCTTTCAGTGCCTGCAGATATTCCACATCAATTGCACCTTTCCACGTAACTATTTCGGTAAACCGCTTCGGAATTGAAACCGACTTTGGATCAAATCCCGTAGCAATCCTCGTCCTCCAGCGGAGTTTCTGGATATTGAGCGAAACGTCAGAAATACTCCCTGCGAGGTCAGTATATCCTACCGAATTCAGGCATTTGCCGAGCAGTTCGTCATTGTAGACACCCCGGGCAAAAAGGCATGCAAGCATTGACGTGAGAAAGACACGCCCCTGTTCGTCCTTTACGAGGAAATCGACCGCCTTCCCGACGTTCTTCTCCTCAGTTTTCTGATCATAGGCGTATCCGCCCGAGTCGAGGTGAGAATGCCTGAACCCAAGGGCCTGTGAAGTGAAAAATGCCTCTCCCGTAGCATAGCCGGCCATTTCCTGCCCAAGGACACAGGCAAAGTCCTTTCCGTTATATCGTTCAGCAGCGACCATGGTACCTTTACTAAGGGTCTGGTAGAATTCATTCGTTCCCATGGCAAGATGCTGCATAGCCTCTTTGTATCCTTCAGCATCACCAAACTTCAGCGGGATAATTGTTTCCTTTTCAGAAATGATCCCCTTTTCGAGGGCTTCTGTAGCCCAGGCAAGGGACACTCCCGAAGACATGACATCGAGTCCCATTCTTTCAACGACGTCTATGATATCAAGCACCTTAAAACAGTCAAGAACACCAAGCATTGCGCCTGTTGCGAAAATAGGCTCATGGTCATAAGCTACCTGACGGTACAAATATCTATTTTCTTTGGCGAACCGCTCCCGGACAAACCCGATATGTATGCAGCCAACCGGGCATCCAGCGCAGGCATTATTCCGGAGCAGCGCGACCTCTGCAAACTTTTCGCCTGAGATCCCAGCGATATTCGGATCAGATGTCTGCTGGAGATTTCTCACAGGGAGGGCCTTGAGTTTGTTCAGAGGGATGACATTAATCGGCGTGCCGAGATCGTGGTATTTGCTCATCATGTCAGTGTCTGTAAGCTGTTTATGCACTTCTTCAAAAAGTTTGGGATAATCCTTATTCTCAGGAAGGAGAAATGTTGCATCACCCCGTATGGAAATACCCTTGAGATTCTTCATCCCCATGACCGCCCCTCCGCCAAGCCTGCCGAAGTGACGATAGGTATCTGCGTTTATGCATGCCATTGGTGAACCACGTTCACCCGCAGGGCCTATGCGGAGAATACTCCTGTGCCCTGAACCTCTGAACATGTGCCGAAGATACTTCCCGGTTGCATAAACATCCATCCCCCACAGATAATGTACTTCTTTTATTTCAATACGGCGGGATCCAAGAGATATGCAAACCGGCTTTGAAGCTTTTCCGGTAATCACAACNGCATCCAGATCTGCAAACCGGAGCGCGAGTGCAGAACGTCCGCCTGCATGGCTTTCTGCATATTGATTGTGGTAAGGGGATTTAAAGGCACATACCGTTTTGCTCATGAGGGGGAAATATCCGGTTAATGGTCCTATGGTAAAAATGAGGGGCTGCTCATCATCATCCCAGGGCTTGTCCATGCGCCCGTACTTGTTGAACAGGAGCGCAGCAAGACCGCTTCCGCCAGCAACCTCATTCCTTCCATCAACTTCAACAATACTACTCTGCCTCTCAGTAAGGTTGATTGTCAGGACTTTGAAATAATCGCGGATCAT
>Ga0031656_10000336_pt1 | contig 15417 bp, 11 predicted proteins | sample FrelakmetDIP11DI_FD_55080 | JGI IMG/M metagenome (GOLD analysis project Ga0031656, IMG submission 55080) | Freshwater lake sediment microbial communities from the University of Notre Dame, USA, for methane emissions studies - DIP11 DI | ecosystem: Environmental > Aquatic > Freshwater > Lake >... | reverse complement strand
GCTCGATGCATCAAATCCGCCTTTCTACCGCTGGTTTGTCGGCGGAGAAATGAATACCTGCTATAACGCCCTCGACCGGCACGTGGAAGACGGAAGAGGGGATCAGACTGCCATCATTTACGACAGCCCGGTCACCGGGACAATAAGAAAAATCTCTTACCGGGATCTGCTCGATCAGGTATCACGTTTTGCGGGCGGCCTGAAGGGACTTGGCGTAGAGAAAGGCGATACGGTCATTATTTATATGCCCATGATATCGCAGGCTGTGATTGCCATGCTTGCCTGCGCGAGGCTCGGAGCAATCCATTCGGTTGTGTTCGGCGGGTTTGCTCCCCATGAACTTGCCCTCAGGATTAATGATGCAAAGCCGAAGGTCATTATCTCAGCCTCCGGCGCTGTAGAGGTCAAGAGACTCATAGAATACAAACCCCTGCTGAATAAGGCGATTGAACTTGCGGCTCATAAGCCCGAGAAGTGCATCATCTATCAGAGACGCCTTGCGGAATCCGAACTTATTCCTGGCCGGGACATTGCTTGGAATGAACTCATGGCAAATGCGGAGCCGGCTCCCTGCGTACCGGTGAAGGCAACAGACCCTCTCTATATTCTTTATACCTCCGGAACAACAGGCAAACCGAAAGGTGTTGTGCGGGACAACGGAGGACATGCAGTAGCCCTGAGATGGAGTCTGGAAAATATCTATGCCACGAAACCGGGTGAGGTCTATTGGGCTGCCTCTGATGTAGGATGGGTCGTCGGGCATTCCTATATTGTGTACGGGCCTTTGCTCACCGGCTGTACGACTGTCCTTTATGAAGGAAAATCCGTCGGCACCCCTGATCCCGGGGCCTTCTGGAGGGTAATTTCACAGCACGGGGTCAAAACATTGTTCACGGCTCCGACTGCGTTCCGCGCAATTAAGAAAGAAGACCCGAAGGGTGAATATATCAAAAAATATGATCTTTCAGGTTTCAAATATCTTTTTCTTGCCGGAGAGAGGACAGATCCGGACACCTATCACTGGGCACATAATCTCCTGCAAAAGCCGGTCATCGACCACTGGTGGCAGACGGAAACAGGCTGGCCTATCACCGCAAACTGCATGGGGATAGAGAGCTTCGAGATCAAGCCCGGGTCCTGTACAAAACCGGTGCCGGGCTACAATGTACAGATAATCGACAATATGGGCAGAAAGCTGGGGCCGAAAGAGGAAGGGCTTGTGGTTGTACAACTCCCCCTTCCTCCTGGAACGCTGCCGTCCCTCTGGAATGCCGACGAACGATTTGTTGAGTCGTATATGAAAATATTCCCAGGATACTATTTCACAAGTGACGGCGGTTATATGGATGAAGAGGGGTATGTCTACATAATGGGCAGGGTTGATGACGTCATTAACGTCGCCGGCCACCGGCTTTCGACAGGCTCTATGGAAGAAGTCGTTGCCCAGCATGAAGACGTTGCAGAGTGCGCGGTTATCGGCGCCCATGATCCCCTGAAGGGACAGCTTCCTATAGGACTGGTAGTCCTGAAGGCAGGGGTTGCCAGAGGCGAAGAAGAACTGAAGAAAGAACTGGTGCAGATGATCAGGAATGATATCGGCCCGATCGCCTGCTTCAGACAGGCAACCGTTGTTTCACGGCTTCCCAAAACCAGGTCGGGTAAGATCCTCAGGAGCACCATGAGGAAGATCGCCGACGGCCAACAGTACACAATGCCTTCGACGATCGATGACCCATCGGTGCTTGGCGAGGTCGAAGAGGCGCTCAAAAAGATAGGGTATGCCCGGAAGAAGCAGTAAGGGCTAACCCATAGTGTTGTGGCCGCAAACTTTAGTTTGCGCAGAATATACGCAGGCTAAAGCCTGCGGCTACGGCGATTGTAANCGCTCGAAGANTCNCTCTACCGCCTCGGCNGCATTCTCNNCGCTNATAACCCCTTTGATGTCCCATGTCTTAATCCCTGCAACAGGTTTCCCCATCTGCAGGGCAAAGGCAATCTCTGACAGGGTCCCGTATGCGCCTCCTACTGCTATGAGGGCATCCGCGGTTCGGGCGATAATAACGTTTCTGCCAATCCCCAGTCCTGTGGCTATGGGAATGTCGATATACCGGTTTGCATTATCGGAATCGTTCTGCGGAAGGATACCGACTGTTATGCCGCCTTCTGACTTCGCCCCACGTGATGCAGCCTCCATGACTCCGCCGAGTCCGCCGCAGACAAGGGTTGCCCCTCTCAGGGCGATCAGCCTGCCGACTTCCTCGGCTTCTTTCAGAAGCGCCTTTTCAGTCCTTCTTCCGCCGATAACAGCGATGATCGGTTTCATATACCCCCCTCACCCTAACCCTCTCCCACCAAGGGAGAGGGAAATATTAAAAAATCACTTTTACTGGAGACCAGACTAATCACCCCTCCCTTGACGGGAGGGGTAAGGGGAGGGTGTAAGAGATGCACGACATTATATTCCGGCAGGGACTTTGAGTTTTTTCCCCTGATACGTATCTTTGCTTTCAAGCCTTCTTTCGATATCCCGCAACGTCTCCTGCCTGCTCTTTTCCCAATGAGGCGCAATCAGGATATCATCCGGTGCAGTGGCAAAAAGCCGCTGCAAGACAATGCCGGGTGAAAGTCTCTCTATGAATTCGGTCACAAAATCAAGATATTCGTCATATCCGAAAACAGGGAACGGGTTTTCCTCATAGAAACTCTCAAGCGGTGTGTTTTTTATCACCTGGAGTTGATGTATCTTGAGAAACTCGATCGGGAGATAGGAAAGTTCATCTGCCGTTGCCAGCGTCTCTTCCCTGGTCTCTGTTGGAAGGCCGACAATTATATGGGCGCCGCTGGCTATCCCCCTGTCTTTCGTCATGTCGAGCGCGCGGAGAAATGCGCGGTAGTCATGACCGCGGTTGATGAACTGAAGGGTTTTTTCATACATCGACTGCATGCCGTATTCGACAAGAATGAAGTATTGCTTCGATAAGGATTCGAGAAGCGCGATCTTCTCCCTGTCGATCGTATCGGGCCTCGTGCCGATTGCAAGCCCTATTACAGAGGGTGCTGCGGAGAGGGCTTCATGATACAGGCGCTCCAACACCTCAACAGACGCATAGGTGTTTGTATAGGGCTGAAAGTAGACAAGAAACTTTTCTGCGTTATACCGTTTTCTGATATAGGAAATACCGTTTTTGACCTGTTCGCTTACCGAAAGCGCCGGCCTGCAGGAATTCGGCCTGAAGCTGTCGTTATTGCAGTAAATACATCCCGACGTGCCGACTGTCCCGTCCCTGTTCGGGCACGTAAACCCGGCATCAACGGTTACTTTATACACCCTGGAGCCAAAGCGTTTCTTGATGTATGCGCCGAAAGAGTTGTATCGCCTGTCCATAGTCAATTATTGAGTCTTACCCGTAAAAAATGCAAATTCTAAACATCAAGGTGTTATGTAAGTTCCCTCTGTAGCTGAGAGGGGGGCGCATACCTGATCGTTTTACCATTACCCCACCCAAACCTCCCCTTGTAAAGGGGAGGAGTTTCTTATTGAAATCCACGAGCAAAAAAGGAGTATGGTTATCCCCTCCTTTGCAAGGAGGAGAAGGCGAGGTTTTGATCATTCCGAAGACATACCCTTCTCTCCTATTGCATACCGCCGGCAAGGTATCCCTTCATCCTGTCGGCGTATTCCCTCAGGCGTCTGTCGGCTAAATAATGCACCGTCCCTTCCGCATACGTACCGTCTTCGAGTTTCTTTCCCGCAGGCACTCCGGTGAGGACCTCAATCCCCTCATCAATGGTCTTTACTTCATAAATATGAAACCGGCTTTCCTGCACGGCCTTGACCACATCGTCACGGAGCATAAGGTGTCGCAGATTCTGATGAGGGATTATCACCCCCTGCTCGCCTGTCAGCCCTTTTGCCTTACAGACGTCGAAGAAACCTTCGATTTTCTGGTTCACTCCTCCAATGGGCTGCACCTCGCCTTTCTGGTTGACAGAGCCGGTAACCGCAATATTCTGCCTGATAGGGACATCGGCGAGACTCGACAGGACCGCATAGAGCTCTGTCGAAGACGCACTGTCTCCCTCTATCCCTGAGTAGGACTGCTCAAAACAGATACTGGCGGAAAGGGACAATGGTTTGTCCTGTGCGTACATCCACCCCAGGTATCCTGATAAGATCATCACTCCTTTATCGTGGATAGGTCCGCTGAGCTGGGATTCCCTTTCAATATTGATTACCCCGCGTCTCCCCATAAAGGTCTTTGCCGTGATACGGCTGGGCCGTCCGAAACTGAAGGTGCCCAGGTCGTATACGGAGAGGCCGTTGACCTGTCCGGCAACGGCCCCTTCAACATCAACCATGAGGGTGCCTTCTTCGATCATTTGTCGTATACGTTCGGCAATCAGGTCGGAACGATGGATTTTCTCTCTTACCGCTTTTTCTACATGTTCGCCGTTGATCATGCTGTCCTGTGAAACTCTCGCCCAGTAATCCGATTCGATAAGGAGGTCTCTCAACGGGCCGAACCTTGCGGAGAGTTTTCCCTGATCTCCCGCGGCCCTCACCGCATATTCGACGACCCGGGCCACACCGGTGCGTTCAAAGGGCAAAAGACTTTCGTCATCGCAGCAGCTGCGGATATAACACGCAAAATCCCTCAGGTTATCGTCGGAGCGCTGCATCTGAACGTCGAAGTCCGCTTTCACCTTGAACATCTCCCAGAAGTCTTCATCATAGCGCGTGAGGAGTTGATAGAGGGATTCATCCCCCATCACAATGATCTTGAATTCAATCGGCATCGGCTGCGCCCTCATCCCCTGCGGGGCAAGGAATCCGAAGGATTCCCATGGGTCTTCAACACGGCTCTCCTTTGTCCTGATAACCCGCTTAAATCCTTCCCAGACATTCGGATTGAGGAGGACATCCCGGATGTTGAGGATCAGATAGCCGCCATTCGCCAGTTGAACGGCGCCTGCCTTAATCATGGTATGGTCGCTCATATAGGTCCCCATGAACGCTCTCCGCTCTATCTTGCCGAACATGTTGAACCAGTTCGGGTTCGATTCGATGATGATGGGAGGACCGCTGAGCGAACTGTTATCCACAAAAACATTCACCTTAAAAAAAGACATAAACGGGTCGGGTTGTGAGAAAGGCACGGTGCCCGGAATTTGCTGGGGCGCAGGCGCCTGTATAAAAAAATCCAGCTTCGTTAAGGTATATTCTTTCGCCTCCTTCAGGAACTGAATGACATCAGGGTATTCGGCATATTTCCGGAGCATTTCTTCAAAAGGTTCCGCGATCGCAAATTCTCCGGCCTTGAGGTCGATCTCCTTCACCTTTTCACCGATCTCTTTTTCGAGTTCCCTGAGGCGGGTATAGGTTTCGTCGACCTTCCGCATCATGCCGATGCGTTTTTTCTCGATCTCGTCCCGTTCTGTTTCCGAAAGCTTGAGGAATTCCTCCCTCGCCAACGCTTTTCCCTCGACCATGGGAACAACGGCAGCCCCCATCGGAGAAAGCTGTACCATCAGGTTCCTGGAAGCAGCGTCGCTGTCGAGGGAATCCATCGCCGTCTGGTATCTCTTCTGATGCTCTTCCACAACCTCCTGCTTTTTCTTCGTATACTGGTCGCTGCCGAATGTCTTCGGTATTTCTTCCTTTAAGGTTTTCAGCAATGAGTCCATATCGACGCTGAAAGATTTGCCGATCCCCTGCGGCAATTTTAGGATTCTCGGTTGATCAGGGACCGAAAAGTTATACACATAACACCAGTCAAATACCGGGAATTTCATCCCCGCAACTTCTTTGTCCTTCATAAACATCTGGAGCTTCGCCTTAATGGTCGCCGCCTTGCCTGTTCCGCTCAATCCGGTAAGAAAGAGATTGTAGCCGGTCCTGTTTACGGCGAGGCCGAAGTTGATGGAATCAATCGCCCTGCCCTGGCCGATAAATTCCTTCAGGGGCTCGATGTCCGTTGTACACTCGAACTGAAACACGTCGAGAGGACAGGTCCAGCGAAGTTTTTCTGCGGGAACGGCATACTGCGTAAGGTTGATACTATTTTCCATGGGTCCCCCTCACGTTTTTGAGCTAATTATAGCATTTTTGCGTCAGGTCTCCTAATCGAATCCCCTGCTCCTATCCCTTTGTATTATTTCATGTTTTTCCTATGACTTTTCTCCTGTTCTTTGATATACTTTTGATAATTCTTACCGATTGACCGGCTCGGCAAGAGAGAAAAGCGCGCGCATGAAACAGCGATCAAAAAAGGAACTGACATCAATCGCCCGGAACGTTTCACTGCTCATCCTCGACGTGGACGGTGTGCTTACTGACGGGAGCATCATCCTCGACAGTAAAGAGAACGAGCTGAAGTCGTTCCATGTCCGAGACGGACACGGCATAAAAATGCTCATACGTGCAGGGGTCCGCGTAGCTATTATTACCGGCAGGCATTCAAAGGTCGTCGAACGGAGGGCCCGTGAACTCGGAATCAAAGATGTATTCCAGAAATGCTTCGACAAGACCATCGCATACCGGCAGCTTGCAGAAACCTATTCCCTGCGTGACGGGGAAATAGCGTTTGTGGGCGACGATATCGTCGATATCCCTGTCCTCCGCAGGTGCGGCCTGCCGGTTGCGGTTGCCGATGCTGAAGATGCGGTGAAGCCTTTTGCAAAGATGATCACCAGGCAGAACGGCGGACGAGGCGCGGTCAGGGAAGTCTGTGATTTCCTGCTGAAGGCAAAGGGGTTATGGAAGGATATCATTCATGAGTACGCTGAAACTTAATCTGCCGACGCTCCTGACGCTGAGCAGGATCGTCCTCATCCCTGTTTTCATCTTTACCGTCTATCTGCATCCCGTATTCGGAGCGATTATCTTCACTATCGCTTCATTGACGGATTTTCTCGACGGCTACTTCGCAAGGCGCTCAGGCGATATTACAAAATTCGGGATTATCCTCGATCCGATTGCAGACAAGTTTCTGGTAATCTCTGCGCTGATCGTGCTCGTTGATATGGAAAGACTGGCTGCATGGATAGCGATCACCATTGTGGTGAGGGAATTCCTCGTAACCGGCCTGCGGGCCGTCGCCCTCTCGAAAGATATCATCATTGCTGCGGAAATCGGGGGGAAGATAAAGACCACGTTGCAGGTAATAGCGATCATCTGTCTCATCCTGAAAAACAGCCTGCTCGGCATTGATCTCTACGATATCGGGATAGTGCTCATCTGGGCGTCGCTCGTGCTGTCCATCATATCAGGGGTGCAGTACACCATATCGTTCGGGAAGAAGATATAGGCGATGGAGATCGGGCACATAGCCCTTTTGCTGACGGCTTTTATTCTGGGGTCGATTCCCTTTGGTATAATAGTAGCAAAGACGAGGGGGGTTGATCTTAAAAAAGTCGGCAGCAGGAATATTGGCGCAACAAATGTCCTGCGGTCTCTCGGCAAGTGGCCGGCTGCCCTTACCCTCATAGGAGATATTTTGAAAGGGACCCTGGCAGTTGCGATAGGCAGATATTTTGGGGTAGGAACATTCTTTGAAGGCCTCATCGGCTTTATGGCGATCCTCGGGCATAACTTTTCCCTGTTCCTTGGATTCAGGGGGGGGAAGGGCGTTGCGACAAGCCTCGGCGTGCTTATCATTTATACTCCCCGTGTTGCCGTCCTCACGATAGCCTTGTGGCTTGCGGTTGCCGTACTCTCTAAGTATTCGTCCATGGGAGCGCTTGTTTCATTCGGGCTTCTGCCGCTCAACGTCTATCTCTTCGATCCCGGCGATAGCGGCAAACTGCTGACCGCATTTCTTATCATGGCGCTGATATTCGTACGCCACAGCAAAAACATCAGGCGGCTCATAAACGGAACCGAAAGAAAAATCGGCCAGCGGACATGAAAAGAATCTCGGCAATCTTATTGTTCTATCTTCTCCTCCTTCCTGCCGTTTCTTCAGGCCAGGAACTGTACGAAGATCAGTTGAATAAGGGCATACGGAATTCGGCGCCGTATTCATACCTTCTCATCAAGCAGGCGCAGACAGTCGCCGCAGGGAAAAAAACTATCCTGCTTGAAGCCCTGCGGTATTCTCCTGACCTTCCCGCCGTTTATTTTGAATTGTCGAAGGCCAGTTTCAGTCTCAGGCCTGAAAGTGTTTTCGAGGCTTTCGATTATTTTTTAAAGGGGATTGCCGCATATAAACGGAACTTCTGGTGGTCATTCATGCTCATCTCCTCTCTGCTGACAAGCCTGCTCCTCTCCTTTTTACTCTCTATCCTTATTGCCGTTGTTGTCAGGCTTCCAAGAGACATCCCGCTCCTTTCACACGACATCCAGGAGGGAAAGACCCGACTGCTGGTCCTCCTGCTTCTCGTATTTGCCCTTTTCGGACCGCTTTTCTTTATCGGGGCGTTGCTGATCATTATCGGTTTCTATATGAAAAAATGGGACCGTACCGCGCTCTATCTCTACCTTATCGTTCTCCTCATTTCGCCGCTCGTCTTCAAGGCTGTTTCCGTAATCTTCACCGCTCCTGCCTCAGGCGAGTTAAAGGCGGTCGTAGAGGTGAACGAAGCGCAGGGGAACACTTATGCGCTCACTGTGCTGAGCGGCAAGGACAACCCTGTCGAAGTCTTCTCATACGCCCTCGCCCTCAAGCGCGAGGGGAGATACGGAGAGGCAATAGCTACCTATAACAAAATCCTTGCGTCAAAACCCGATCCCCGCACCTATATTAATCTTGCGAATTGCTATGTTGCCCTGAATGATTTCGACAGGGCAAAAGAACTGTATCAAAAAGCCATCCAGATGAAACCATTGCCGTCAGCGCTCTATAACCTCAGTCAGTCTTACAGGGTAACACTCAATTTTGACAAGGGCGAGGAATATTTCCTCGCTGCTCAACGTTTGGATAACGACGCTGTTCTCAATTTCAGAAGCATTGCCGGAAGAAATCCGAACAGGTTTGTTGTTGATGAGGGGATTTCCGTTGCAGACCTCCTGAAATACGCAGTGGGGAAAACACCCACGGCATCGGCATTGGGCATGTCAACAGTCCCGCTGATGGCAACGCCTGTTATGGCGCTGCTCATGGGGATACTCTTTTTTATCCTGAACAGGTATTTTGAAAACAAGGCTTACCGCTGCAACCGTTGCGGAAAAATCCTCTGTTATCACTGCGAAAAACACCTTCTCTGGAGAAACATGTGTCTGCAGTGTTATCGATCATTAATAAAGCTTAACGAACTCGATGCAAAGGAAAGGGTCGCCAGACTGCTCAGCGTCTACGAACATCAGAAAAAAAGGAGAACTATAATTAAAGCCCTTTCCTTTCTCATCCCGGGTTCGGGTCAGGTATACGCGGGCACTATGCTCTATGGATTCCTTTTCCTCTGGCCGTTCCTGTTTTTTCTCTCGATTCTTGCTACCAGCACACTGTTTGTCACAGAAATGTCCGGATTTTCTCATCTCTGGCTGAATGTGATCTCGGCTGCTGCTGCGGTGCTGATATACATTCTGTCGAATGTCATAACAAGAAGGAGGCTTGCAAAAGGGTGGCTCTAGAAGGATCGCTTAAGGATTTCGGCCTCGCGGACATACTGCAGCTGATTTTTTTCCAGCGCAAGACCGGCGTGCTGACCTTGGAAAGCAGACTGGATAAAGTGAGACTTCTGGTCATAGACGGGAACATCGTCGGTGCAGAATCGAAGCGGAGGATCGAAGCAAACCGACTCGGCAAGGTGCTTGTGAAAAAAGGATTTCTTACTGAAAAGAACCTGCAGTCGGTGCTCAACGAACAGAAAAATTCGAATATCAGACTCGGGAACCTCCTTGTACGGAAAGGGGTTGTCCAGAAAGATGAGATCGAAGAAATCCTGGTCGGACAGATCAAAGAGACAGCGATCCAGATCTTCGGCTGGAAAGAGGGAAGCTATGAGTTCACCCCGCAGGCGGTTCCGGTCGATAAAGACATTCCCTTCTCGATCGATACGCAACACCTCCTCATGGAAGGCTTGAGGATCGTTGATGAATGGTCACTCATAGAGGGTAAGATAACGCTCGATACCGTATTCAGAAAAATCCCTGGAGACATTTCCGATATCACCGAAGAGGAGAGGGATATCCTCTCTCTCGTCGACGGCGAAAACGACGTCAGCACCATCATTGATATTTCCGGGAAGGACGATTTTTTTGTCTCAAAGACCCTTGTATCTCTCATCGACAAAGGGGGGATAAAGGCAGAAGAAGTTGCTCCTGTTATCAGCGAAATCCCTCTCAGAGAAATAAAAAAACCCGCCGTCTCCCTCCGTTTCATCCCGTTCGTGGCTATCATCATTGCACTGGTCTTTTCTCTTCTGCCCGTATTTCTCAACACAGGGCATACCCTGCAAAGATTCCTTGCTTCAAATGCCGTTGATGAATTCAGGTTTAAGATAGAGACCTATTTGTTCGAGCATGGGACCTATCCCAAAACGCTTGACGGGATCGGAAAAACAACTGATCCGTGGGGAAATCCTTATATCTACAGGTATGACAACCGTTCATTTATGGTGCTCAGCACCGGCGCAGACGGTCAGGAGGGGACAGCGGACGATATTTATTAGGCTGTTGTGTCGATGGTCCCGAAAGCTTTCGGGACCGGGAATGAGCGCAAATGCCATGTCCTTTCTGTTCATCTTACTATGATTAAAAAAAAAGCCATCGTCCTGCTAAGCGGCGGCATTGACTCCTCAACCTCCCTCGCAATCGCAAGGGCAGATGGGTATGACCTCTTCGCACTGAGTTTTGATTACCGCCAGCGGCATAAAAGAGAGATCGAGTCCGCACGAATGGTCGCATCCGCCCTCGGTGTGCAAAAACATCTCATCACCCGATTTGATCTGAGGGAAATTGGAGGATCAGCACTAACCTCTGAGATCGCTGTACCGAAGCACAGTAGAGAGAAAAGAGAGGTCCCCGCACTTTCAAGTTTCAACTCTCAACTTTCAACTATTCCTGTCACTTATGTCCCTGCCCGCAATACGATATTTTTGTCTTTTGCCCTCGCATGGGCAGAGGTCATGGAGGCAGAACATATCTTCATCGGCGCGAATGCCGTTGACTACAGCGGCTATCCCGACTGCAGGCCGGAGTATCTGAGCGCCTTTGAAACAATGGCGAACCTTGCCACAAAAGCATCGGTCGAGGGAAAACTGAAGTTCACCATACATGCTCCGCTCATCATGATGAAGAAAACAGAGATCATAAAAAACGGCATTGAACTTGGCCTCGATTATTCCCTTACATGGAGCTGCTACGACCCGCAGCCTAAGAGAGTTAACCGATCAAAGTTAAACGATCAAAGTTCTGAAACTCAGGACTTTGAATTCATCCCGTGCGGACGATGCGACAGTTGCATCTTCAGGGCAAAGGGGTTTCAGGAAGCAGGGATAGAAGACCCTCTGCTCATTCAATCTTAAAGCAAAAGATTCAGCAGGGAATATCGCAGTATCTTTTTTCAGATTAATCACTGATAAAACAGAATGGATCCTTTTCGGTAAAAATATTCCGCCCGAGGCTGTATGCAACAGCAAGGCATCCTCCGCACACAGGATGGAGTTTACAGGTGTGGCATGCCGTGCATCCTGCGCGATACCGTTGTGCCTGCGGAGAATCGTATATCTCTGCAATGCCCTGGCGGTAAACATTCCCGATTGCTGACGGGAATTTCCTGCAGGCATGCACCTCACCGTCTGAAAGCACCGCCAAAAAATTGAAGGCAGCTCCGCACCCGAATGTTGTACAACCCCCGAATGGTTCAAGCCCTTTCTTATACGATAGGAGGCTCAGCATATTGTCTTTCAGTCCGAGAACAGGTATTTTTTGCATTGCCTTTTCATAAGAATCCAGAAATGCAAGATATTCTTCCTTCTCCGGGAGAATAAGATTTGCACCTTCACCGACCATCGAAAGCCTGTTAAAGTGGAATCTGTCTGCATATTCGTTGAGGATCTCGGCAAGCGGTATAATCTCTTTCATATTGTTCTTTGTGAGGGTCAACATCACCATCGAGAATATATTCAGTTCCTTCAGTACTCTGAGAAATGCCAAGACGCGCTTAAAATGCCCCGTCCCCCGGATAAAATCATTCTGCTCCTGAAGACCTTCGAGACTCACCTGGAAGTGTGTAGGTTTCTGAATGGAAATCATCTGCTCNATTTTTCCTCTTTCGGTCGGATTGCCAAGGATNCCGATACTGAATCCCCTCTCTGAAGCTGCACGATAAAGCTCAAGAAAATGAGGATACAGAAAAGGATTGCCGCCGGTAAAACTCACCGCTTTCATCACATGCCTGCTCCGGCAGAACCTGCGGACATCGTCAAGTATGCGTATCCCCTGATCAAGTGTCATGGTAGACCGTGCACTGCGGTCATAACAATGACGGCAGCGGAGGTCACAGGCCTGTGTGATATGCCACTGCAGTGTGAAACTGTGGGAGGTGAGAAAACTCTCGTCAAGGTACTCATTGGCACAAAATATGGAGGGATCACGTCTGATTTGTGAAGGAGGAGACAGGAGTATCCCCTCCGCAATAGCCTCGTCAAGAATAGCGTCAATAACACCAACCGATACATTCCCCTCTTCTGCCGCTCTTTCAGGATCTATTATTTCTTCAACGATCTTCATTGCAAGCAGGTCACCCTGTGACGCCACGCGATATTTCACTCTTTGCCCACGGGGATCTTTCCAGACAACTACGAGTTCTCTGCCCGGCTCCGGATCACCATGTGTTTCTTTTTCGCCCTTGGTGAGGAGAGGCAGCAGATTATTCCAGGAGAGGTCTATCAACCTGACAGTTGGATTGAGGCAGATTTCCCGTATGTCTTCCGGAATACGGTCTTCACTCGCGCGGATATCTTCAATGGTAGATTCAAGGCGGGCGAGATCAGGGAGAAACTTTGGCATTCCCTGTTCGCCCGCCTGAATGAGATCTCTTACAAGTGATGCAAGATCATCTGACAACTTTCTGCACCGGCTCAATCTGTCCCATCGTTCAGGACCGATAATTGAACGACATGCCGTATAGATTTCAATATGCTCTTCGGCCACAAATGTTCTCATGGAATTCATGATAGCATAGTGCAAACTGCACTATTTTTTCCCCGCTCAGCCGCCCGGAGCAGAGGCCTTCTCTGTCTTGGTGCCGCCGGCACCTTTTTCAGTGCCTGTTCAACTGCCTGGAGCGGGGGCCTTTTTGCCCGGCGCCGGTGTTTCCTGCGTTTGTGCCGGCGCTGTTTCTTTGCTGGGAGGAGCCGGCTGCTGGGGTTGCTGTGTCGTACATCCCATGCTTGCTCCAGCCAGAAGACTGGCAACGCTGATGCCCGCGAGGATCTTTTTTAGATCTTGCTTATCCATTTGTTCACCTCCTTCCTTCAATGTCTTTCAGGTCTGTCAAGGACAGAGTAAAATATCGACTTCCCGAAACGAACAAATATTGATTGTATCTATAGCAGTATTTCTATTTATAGAAAAAGCTTATCAACTAAGAGTTTGTATGTCAATAATTCTATTGCCGTTCCGGAGGACAAAAAACACTATACCTCAACACGTCTTTCTGCAAGGGTGTTAAAGTGTCTCAAATACCTCTATAATGAAGACAATTAAGCATGTACTTGTTTTATTCAGCATATGAAACTGACTTCCCATACATGAGATTCTCAAGAACGGCCCGAAGAATAGATAATGTAGGAATTAGGAGACAGAAATGACGAATTATGATTTTGACATAGGCATTCTTGGCGGCGGGGCTGCCGGACTTACTGTTGCGTCAGGGGCTGCCCAGTTTGGAGCAAAGACCCTTCTGATCGAAAAGGAGAATCGTCTGGGGGGGGACTGTCTTCATTTCGGGTGTGTTCCGAGCAAAACGCTCATCAGAACTGCGCACATCTGCCATCTTATGAAGCAAGCTGAAAAATACGGTCTGCCGCGCGCCGACCTTAAACCAGTGGATTTCCAGGCAGTTGCACAGAGAATTCAGTCGGTAATCAGTGCCATACAGGAGCATGATTCAAAAGAAAGGTTTTGTAAGCTTGGCGCCAGAGTGGAATTCGGCAATGCAAAATTTACAGACGAACATTCAGTCAGGTTGAACGGCGGGATGCTTTCTGCAAAGAAGTGGGTAATAGCAACAGGGTCATCTCCCTTTGTCCCGCTGATAGAAGGAATTGATAAAACACCTTATATCACAAACAAAGAGCTCTTTTCCCTGAAAACGCTTCCGCAGTCCATGATCGCAATCGGCGGCGGCCCTATATCAATCGAAATGGCACAGGCGTTCAATCGACTGGGCACAAAAGTAACCGTGGTTGAACGTGCGAATCAGGTTCTCGGGGCTGAGGACAAAGACATGGCTGAAGATCTTATGAATATTTTGATTTCTGAGGGTATTNCTTTTTATCTGGGCTCCATGCCCCTCAGCACAAAAGACCTTGGCAATGAAAAAGAGATAATCATTAAAAATGCTGATGGCAAAATCTTGAGCCTGAAGGCAGAAACCATACTGATAGCAGTCGGAAGGAAGGCAAACCTGCAAGACCTTGGACTCGAAAACATAGGAGTGGAAACAGACAAAAAAGGCCTAAAGATAGACGCCAGGCTCAGAACAAACCACAAGCATATCTATGTTGCAGGGGATACAACGGGCTCTTACCAGTTTACCCATGCCGCCGGATACGAAGGCGGCATTGTGCTCAGCAACGCTATTCTCCATCTGCCGAGAAAAGCGGATTATACGTACCTGCCGTGGTGTACCTATACAGATCCTGAGCTTGCAAGCATAGGCATGAACGAAAAAAGGGCAACTGCAGCAGGCATATCGTATTCTGTCTGGACAGAGGTATTCAGGACCAATGACCGGAGTCTTGCAGAAGGCGAAGAGGCAGGAAAAATAAAGCTTCTCCTTGATGAGAATGAAAGGCCCATCGGTATCCAGATACTTGGCCCCCATGCCGGAGAACTCATCAGCGAATGGGTTGCGGTCATGAACGGGAAGGTAAAACTGTCAACCATTGCGTCAGGCGTGCATCCTTATCCTACCCTTGGTGAAATAAATAAAAAGGTTGTCGGAACGTTCTTCTCCGGAAAGATCTTTTCAGAAAAAGTGAAATGGGCGTTAAAATTTTTCTTTACCCTGAAAGGAAGGGCTTGTTGATAACGGGGGAGCGAAGCTGGACATTTTGTCAAAATGGTGCATAATGGAGAAATCAATTCGGAGGGCATGAGGTTTTCAGGAAAACTTCGTGAAAAAGCAAAATGCAGGATAGGGAAACATTAATCAATTTAGCAAAATTAGTCCGATACTTCATCATCTCTTCCACGACTGCAGCCGGATCAGGGCATCCAACTTCTTCTCTGTCAGCAGCAGACCTCAT
>Ga0031656_10000335_pt1 | contig 15465 bp, 9 predicted proteins | sample FrelakmetDIP11DI_FD_55080 | JGI IMG/M metagenome (GOLD analysis project Ga0031656, IMG submission 55080) | Freshwater lake sediment microbial communities from the University of Notre Dame, USA, for methane emissions studies - DIP11 DI | ecosystem: Environmental > Aquatic > Freshwater > Lake >... | reverse complement strand
CATGCACCGCATGCGCGGTGCAGGAAAGCTCGACCACCGGCGTGGCAGGCGGTGCAGCGAGCAGCGCGGTCAGAGGTATCACGCCGAGCAGCCGCTGGCGCTCGTCGACGAGGAAAGTCGCCGCAGCATAGTCGAAGCGGTTGCCCGGCAACCGGCGCAGCACGCTCCCCGCCGTGTCGTCGCTGCGCGCGATCGGGACGCGCTCGACGAGGTGGCAGCCGGCCGTCTCCCCCTGGTGCAGCGAGAGGCGACCGTTCCCATTCACACGCACACCGTCCCCCGCTGTGGCGGTGCGGACCCTCTGGCCGCCCAGATTGGCCGCGGTCCGAAGCTTCATCAGGCCGTTATCGACGACAGACCAACATCAGGGGCGTCGCGACCGCATCGTCGCGCCGAGTATAAGGCTGGATGGACGCTGCGACCGCCGGCGCGCAGGTCGCGCGCGGCCCGTCCCTCGACGAGCGCGCCGGCGACCGGAGACCGCCGACCGGGAACTTGACCTCCCATCTTCCGCAGCCCTTCCTTCTTTCCTTCCCCGCGTGCCTCGGCCTGCGTTCCGGCCATCAGGGCTGTCGCGGCCGCTAGAGAGAAAACCGCGGTCGCAAGCGGTTTTCCTGGGATCGAGGTGAGCGAGGGGGCCTGCCCCATCGCTTCCTGAACAACTAAGTGGCGGCGCCTATTCGAAAATCCGAAGCGGGAGCAACGCGCGACGCGCCGGACTTGGTTGCGGCCGGATTGTCGACGCCGAGCGTCGCTGCGAAGCGCTCGAACATCGCGACGACTTCAGGGGTCATCTCGTCAACGGGTCCCGCGATCTCGTAGCAGAGCGCGAGCGCACGCCGGCGATCCGCCTCCATCGGCAGCAGTTTCGGAAGCGCGTGGAGGGCCGCCTCCGGTTCGAAGGTGGCGATAATGCTCTCGCGGTGCACGATCCTCGTACGGTGCTTCGGCTTCATGCTCGCGAACGGCTCGGTCGCGTCCAGGACCTCGTCCGCGCGCTGCAGTCGCGAGCGCCGCACCGAGCCCCGCGCTCGCGCGGCCAGCACCAGCATACGAACCACCGCCTCGGCGAACTCCCCGGTCTCGATCCGGTCGAGCGCCTCCTGCACGGGGACGAGCGTGCGCGGATCGGCCTCCGGCTTGTCGCTCACCCGGACCGCGCGCGAAGCGCCGAAGGCACGCGCCGCCGGCGAAGAGTACAGGGCATGGAACGTCCACTCGATCGCGAACTCGTTCCAGTCGCGCACGAGGTTCCACCCGCTCGTGATCGTGTCCGCGTGGAAACGCTCCAGCCGCTTGAAGATGTTGTCCGCGGACACGCTGGCGCGTCCCTGCCGCACCGTTTCGGCGAGCTCGGCGACCGGAGCCAGCCACGGGTTTCGATCGCTCAGCACGTATCGTGAGGTGCGCAGCGGGTGGAGCGCGAAGAATGCGCGCGCGCTCTCGGGTGTCACCATGGCCTTGACGAGAGGCCGAGCAGCGAGCTCGTAGAACTCCGCCGTAAGGTCCGAGAGGCGCGCGACAGCACCGAAGGGCGCTTCATCATTCACGCCGTCGTCCAGCGCCCTGATGTCCTCGAGCCTGCGCTCCTCGAACGCCACCCGGTGGCGCCTCGCTCCACGTTCGTCGATGTCGTCGGTGATCACCATCTCGTAGAGCCCGGGGCTCAACGCCTCGATCGCCTTCAGTGCCGAGATGATCTGGCGGTGTTCCCGCCCTGCGACCTGGGCCGAGACGAAGATGCCGAGATGGCCGATGCTCTCGTGCACCGCGTAGACGATGCGCTGCCCGCGGATGCGGATCTCGTCGCTGCTCCGATACAGGTCCGTGATCCAGTTGAGGGCCTGCTGGGGCGGCGTGATGTTGTCGCCGTGGGAGGTGAACAGGACGATCGGGGAGCGGATGTTGCGGAGGTCGACGTGCGTGCCTTCCTCGAGGTGGGCGCTTCCGCGCGCCAGGCGGTTGCCCAGGAAGAGGTTCTGGACGATCCAGCGGATCTCCGCCTCGCTCATGAAGTAGAAGCCGCTCCACCAGCGCTCGAAATCGAGGTAGCGCTCCGCCTCGGTGTCGATCGTGGCGAACGCGTCGTAGTGCCGCTGCCACCAGGTGCTGCCCGGCTGCATCGTTTCGAAGTTGAGCACGAGGTTGGCCCCGTCGAAATGGCCATGGCCGACGTCGCTCAGAATGAGGGCGGGCAGGATGCCTCCGTAGATGCCGCCAAGGTAGCGCATCGGCTTCCTGCCAACTGTCCCGGCCCAGTACGAGAGGGGCGCGCCGTTGATGACGACGGGCCCGGTGATGTCCGGGTCGGTCGCCGCGAGCAGCATGGCCGCCCACCCGCCCTGGCAGTTGCCGATGATCACCGGCTTCGCCGACTGCGGATGGCGCCTCTGGACCTCGCGCACGAACGCCGCCTCGGCAGCGCACACGCAGGCGAGCGTCTGCCCGGGCTTCGGGTGGCGCGAGAACACGACGAAGTAGACGGGATGGCCTGCGTCGAGGGCACAACCCACCTCGCTCTCGTCCTTGAAGCCGCCAATCCCGGCGCCGTGCCCGGCGCGCGGATCGATGATGATGTAGGGACGGCCGTCCTCGCGGGAAGGCGCCCCCTCCCGCGGAAGGATGCGGACCAGCGAGTAGTTGACCGGACGCGGCAGGCTATCCCCGCTGAGGACGAGCTCGTGGCGGAATGCGAGTGCCGACCGCGGGCCGACCTCCTCGTGGTGCACGAAGTCGTTGCCGCGTCGTCGCAGCACGTCGAGGAACAGCACCATGCGCTGCGCCAAGTCCACGGCATATGGCTGCAGGCTTTGCGGGTCCATCAAGGCCCATGCCTCGCGCAGCAGCCCCCACCCTGCTTGCTGCCGCGAGACTGCTGCCCCTGCCGATGCCTGGAGTCTGTGCGCGTGCGATCGGGCAAGCGCGCTCAGGTCCGCGACGTAGCGCGCGTACCCATCGACGTGCGGCAAACCGTTCCCGATGGGGGACACCGACGGCCCTCCCGTCTGCTCTGTCGTCGAGGCGTTTCCCATGGCGACCACCGATCGAGTCCTAGTCAATCTGTCACGATAAGGCCGGCAGATGACGGGGGGTCGCGGCCCGCGGGAAATCCCGGGCGGCCACCGAACGCGGCACGGCGCGGCGAAGGCGATGGGCGGCACGGCAGCGCCCGGTCGAGCTACAGCCACAAAGACGCAACAGAGGCTGCGCTATGCTTCCCGCAGCACAAGACCCTCGGAGCCGAGACGGCGTGCTCGCGGCGACGTGCCGCGCCGCGTCGCGGCCGCCAGCGCGCTCGAATCCCCAGTGCGCCGGAACTGCGTGACCGAGGGCGAAGCGGTCAACCCCGGATGCCATCGGTCATCGTCTGCGGCCTCGGCACGCTCGGGCAGCACTGTGCTCGGAAGCTCAAGGAGTTCGGGACGACCGTCGTCGCAGTGGAACTGTCGCCGAACCCGGCCTNGGAACTGCCGGCCGCCTTCCAATCGATCGACCGACTCGTCGTCGGCGACTGCCGCGATGGCCGCGTCCTCGAGGACGCAGGCCTAGACTCCGCACGTGCCGTGCTGATCGTCACGCGCGAAGAACGGATCAACATCGCCGCGGCGTTTGCGGTCCGGGCCGTGAATCCTTCCGTCCGTATCGTCATCCGGTCAGGTCAGGCGCGCCTGGGCGACCTCCTGACGGCGCACCTGGAACCTTTCGTCGCCTTCGAGCCAGTCCGGATCGCGGCGCCGGCATTCGCGCTCGAAGCGCTCGGGGACGACGTGCTGGGCCTGTTCAAGCTCGAGGGTCGGGCGGTGCGCATCGTCGGGGAGGTGATCGACCCAGCAAGCAAGTCCTGCAATTTGCCGCTTGCGCAACTGGACAGTCATCAGGTGCGCGTACTGTCGACCAGTCGGGCCCCTGCAGAGAAAGGATTCTGTGCCTGGGAACCGGACGACGTCGCGCGCCCCGGGGACCGGCTGACCAGGCTCGAGCTCGACAACCGTCCGAAAACAGTGGACGAATCAGGCGCGGCGACGAACGTGCAGCGGCGGCCCCACCGCTTCCCGGCCGGGCCGGGGATCGTCAGTGCCATCTGGGCACACGCGACGCAGACGCAGCGCATCGCCGCGGTGTCTTTCGTCGTTCTCGGCGCGCTGTATCTCCTCGGCGTCGCACTCTACAAGCACCACTATGGCGACATCAGCTTGCACGATGCGCTGAACGTCTCTTTGGTGCTGATCCTCGGCGGCTACGACAATCTCTTTGGCAGCCTGAGGCTTCCGTTTCCGATCCCGCCCGCTCTCCACGTCTTCAGCGTCCTGGAAACCATCGCCGGAACCGTCTTCATCGGCATCGTCTACGCGTTCCTGACCGAGCGCGTGCTCTCGGCGAGGTTCCAATTGGGCCGCACGCGTCCAAAGGTGCCTAAGGCAAAGCACGTGGTTGTCTGCGGTCTGGCAGATCTCGGCACGGAGGTGGCGCGCTACCTCCGCAGCCTGGACATCCCCGTGGTCGTCGCCGACCCGGACGAGAACACCGTCGCCAGCATGCCCGACGTCCCGTTCGTCCGCGGCGCGGCCGAAAGCGCCCTGGCGCAGGCCAATGCGGGCACCGCGCTCAGTGTCATGGCCCTGACCAACGATGAGGTCGCGAACCTCGAGCTCGCGCTCGTCGCCCGCGCCTTGAATCGCGACTGCACGCTCGTGATCCGGACCCAGGACCCGCAATTCAGCGAGAACGTGTCGCGCCTCGTGCCCCGGGCTCACGCGATGGCGGTTCATGACCTCGCCGGCGAAGCGTTCGCGGCTGCGGCCTTTGGCGAGTCCATCCTCGGGCTGGTGCGCATCGACGGCCAGACGACGCTGGTCACGGAGTACCGCGTCGAGTCCGGCGACTCTCTGGAGGACCTACTGCTCGCCGAGCTCATGTACGGCTATGGCATCGTCCCGCTGCTGCACGAAACCGGCGGCGCGACGGACTTTCTCCCCGGCGACGAGAAGCGGCTGCGGGCGGGGGACCGCCTCATCGTCCTTGCCACCATCGATGGCCTGCAGCGCGTGGAGCAACGCTTAGCGCGGCCGCCGCAATGGCAGCTGCACGTGGAGCGGGCACTGACGAAGGAGGCGGCGTTCGAGGGCGCGCTGAGGATCGCGCGCAGCACTCGGTGCGGGCTGGAAGCGGCGCAGGCGGCGATGGCGTCCCTGCCATGCGTTCTGGAGTGCGCCCTCTACAAGCAGCAGGCCCAGCGGCTGGTGCGCAAGCTCGCCCGCACTCAGGTCGAGGCACGAATCGAACCGCTGTCGGCGACCTCCAGTGTGCGCGATGAGGCACAGTCGACCTTCAGTACCCTCGGCTGAGCGCACCTTGTCGAGCGTCAGGATGAAACGGCTGCGCTCGCCCGAAGCAATGCCGGCCGGCAAGAGTCGCCGGCCCCCGAGCGACCCGCCCGCTCTCCGGACCACGTTCTCAAGTAGCGTGGCGTTCGGTATGCTTCCCCCCACCTGCATCCTAGAAGGAAGAGGCACGATGAAGAACGTCCTGTTCGTCTGCGACGGCAACTCCGCGCGAAGCATCATGGCCGAAGCGATTCTGAATCGGGAGGGTCGCGGTCGCTTCCAGGCCTACAGCGGGGGCAGTCAGCCCGTCGGCACCGTGAACCCTTTGGTGCTCGAGTACCTGCGGAGCCAAGGACTGTCGCCCGAGGGGGCCCGATCGAAGGACTGGCACGAATTCGCAGGCGAGGACGCGCCGCCACTCGATTTCGTGTTTCTGTTGTGTGACGAAGCGGCGCGCGAGAAGCTTCCCGCTTTCGCCGGGAAGCCGATGACGGCCCATTGGGGAGTCGAGGATCCCGCACCCTACTGGGATCAGCCGGAGAAGGCGAGACACTTGGTGCGCGAGGCGTTCCACGCGTTGCATCGACGCATCTCGCTTTTCACCAACCTGCCGCTCGAGAAGCTCGACAAGCTTGCCCTGCAGCAAAGGTTGGAGGCGATCGGGGAAACGGCTTAGGCGAGCCCGATACTGCGGCTGGGCGGGCCAGGGATTGAGGATGACGAGCGCGGCGACGTGCGGCGCGACGTTGACCGTGGCGATCAGCGTCGCGCGATTCAACTGCCACACGGCCTCGGCTGGCGGAAGTCCTTGCGGGCCATCTGGCCGGCGTCGAGAACCGCGGCGAGACCGGCTTGCATCCGCTCCTCGTGGCTCACTGCGTGCGTCCTCGTCGCTGGCGCCACGCCCTCGTCCTATTGAGCTTTCCGTAAGTGCGTGACAGCACAGCCCTCACCGGGAAAGGGGAGCGTCGTGACGAAAGCGGCTGTCNGCCGGTTTCGTAATCTTCAATAATCAACGGCCGAGCGGCAGCGTGAAGATCGGCGCTGTGCCCTTCTCTTGCAGACTCAGACGTGAGAGCTCCAGCAGCAGCGAGAAGGTGGACTTGGTATCGAAGTCCGCCTCATCAATATAGAACCAGTAGTCATGGTAGAGGACTGCGACATGCGCGTTGGGTGGCGGGCTATGGCCGTGGCTCCAGTAGACCTTGAAGAGGCCCTCGGTCACGCGGCTCCAGTCGAACGGATTGCCGTCGGCGTCCGCGGTCACTCGCGTCATGCGCCGTCCCAGGTGCTCCGGAGGGACGTCCACCCCGTGAGAGACGAAATACATCGCCTGCAGCAGCGAGCGCGTTTCCAGGTCGACCACCTCGAGTCCGTCGGTGAACCCGCCGCGGGCAGCGAAAGGTGCGACGGCGTCCACGGTAACGTCGTACTTCGACAGGCCCGGCTTCAACCGAAAGATGCGCACGAACTCGCGGACCTCCGCCGAATCGAGCGCGCGAGGATCGAGGAACAGGACCGGTTGCTGCTTCTTGCGCACGAGCGTCCAGCCTCCGCTCCCATCCAGCCGTCGCCACTCGTACCCGTTCTTGGCCGCCTCGACCACGGTCGTCGCCGACATCTGCGCAGTCGGGAGTGGGTCGCTGAGGACCTCGACGCGCTCCTCCGTGTGGATGACCATGCGCCCTTGTTGCTGGAGGTCCTGCAGAGCGAACACGCCGCGCAGGAAATCTCCGTACGGCGGCGGGTTTCGCGGGGTGGGACCGCTCGCAAACTCGGCGTTCGGCACCCAGTTCATGTTCTCCAGGTAGAGCCTGAACACCGTTCCGATCGGCCAGGTCGTCCTGACGAGGTAGATCACGCCGTCGAGCGTGAGCGGTGTGAAGAGCTTGCGCGTGAACTCCTGGTCGTCGATCGGCACCATGCTGATGGTGGGCCGGTCCGCAGCCTGAATGCCGAACTGGGGCAGGATCGCCGTGAAGCTCCGATTGGGTTCCGCGCCAGAGGCGATGAAGAACGGTGTGATCTGCAGGCTCTTCAAGAGCTCGAACTGCGCGGCGATGTTCTCCACCGAGAGGCTGCTCGGCGTGTCCGCGTAGCGCAGGCGCACGATGTTCAGCAGCAGCTGCTGCTCGGTCGTCGCCTTGACCACCTCGTTGTACTTGAGCCGCGCATCCTGCAGCGCACGCGGACCGATCGTGCATCCGGGCAGTGAAACGGAACAAGCGAGGACCATGACGGCCAGCAGCGCCAGCGCGCGCAGTCCCCTCCCCTCCGCGGTGTGCCCGAGCTTACCTTGCGAGAACGTCGGAAGCATGACCATGCTTTCTTGCTGGAATCGGGGCGCTCATGCGGTTGGCGATCAAGAGCATGCTGCTCAGCTACGGCGCCCTGACCTCCGTGCAAAGCGCGATGGCGGAAGCGAGCGAGTGGGTACAGGGCATCCTGGCCGAGGTCAAGGCGGAGAACGAGGCGCGCCATGGCCAGCACGGCATCGTCGACCGCGATCACCGTTCGCCTGCAGCCCGTGTCGCGCGACAATACTGGCACACTCGCACGCGCGGATGTTGCCATGCCGTTCCCGGACGGCACGCCTCAAGGTCCTCGAAGAGCCGGCGACGAAGCCTTCCTGCATCGCGTCGCAGAGGCGATCGAAAGGATCGACGCGGGCCATATGTCGAGGTGCGGCCCGCGTCGGCATCACTCGCCGTGCATTTGGACGAGAACGTGTGGCCCGAGCCGAAACTGCACCGATCGCTGCACGACACGCTGGCGAGCTTGGTTCGTCTGGAGTCTCGAAGCGGCTAAGCCCACGGGCCTAAGCGCCGCAAGAGTTGTCGATCATGGGCAGGGACTGATCAACTGTTCGAGTCGCTGGACCCGTGCGTCAAGCGGAGACGCAGGGCGAGTCGACCTGCGGTTCCTGTTGCAACTTACCGCCGGCGTCATCGGTCCTAGGCGGTGCTCTTGATCACCTTGATGTGGTTATCGACGCCCTCCTGGGTCCGAGGACCCGCACCGGCTCGGCGACCTGCGCCAGAAACCGTCACATGAGCTTCAAGCAGCGCCCCTACAGTTGACCCCGCCCTGCCTCCAACCAACGATTGCAGCCCAGCGAAAGGCCCACGTGAAACCGGACGACCCCTTCCTCGAGCAGGCCTGGATCGATCGCGATCTCTCCTGGCTCGAGTTCAACCGGCGGGTCCTGCACGAGGCGCAGGACGAGCGAACAGCCCTGCTCGAGCGACTCAAGTTCCTCGCGATCTTCACCTCCAACCTCGACGAGTTCTACATGAAGCGCGTCGGGCTGCTGCGCGGCAAGGTGAAGGCGCACGTCGAGGACGACCCTCGCGCGTCAGGGGGGGACGCGACGCGGCGGCTCGCGCAGATCCGCCGTACCGTGCTCGAGATGCTCGCGCAGCAGGCGGAGACCTACCATTCGCTGCTGCCGGACCTTGCCCGCCACGGGATCGTGCTCGCGCACTGGGACCGGCTTTCCGGCCCGCAGCGCGAGGAGCTTTCGGCGCATTTCGATGCGAACGTGTCGCCAGTGCTCACGCCCCTCGGCTTCGACACGACACACCCATTCCCGTTCATCTCCAATCTCTCGACCAACTGGACGTTCATCCTGCGCCAGCCGGGCGCGGACGAGCGAGTGCCAGTCAGGGTCAAGAGCCCGACGGGCCTGCCACAGTACCTGGAAGTCCACGCGGCCGTGCCGCCGGGCGAGCGCTGGTTCGCGAGCCTCGAGGAGGTCATCCGCCACAACGCCCACAAGCTGTTCCCCGGGATGGAGATCCTGAGCGCAACGCTGTTCCGCATCCTGCGCAACGCCGAGGTCGAGCTCGACGAGGAGGACAACGACACGCTGCGCGAGGCGGTGATCGAGGCGCTACGGGAGCGGCGCTTCCAGCCGGTCGTGCGCGTGGACTTCGCGCCCGGCGCGGCACCGGGTGTGCGGCGCGCCCTCACGGAACGCTTTGAGCTGCTCGAGGAGGACGTCTACGAGGTGCCCGGACTGCTCGACTACACCGATCTCTTCCAGATCGCCTCGCTCGAGATCCCCGGTCTGCGGGATCCCCATTTCGTTCCGATGCCGCCGCCGAACCTCGGCGACGAGGATGTCGACGTCTTCGCCGCCATCGCGGCCGGCGACATCCTCGTGCACCATCCCTACGACAGCTTCGACGCGAGTGTCGAGCGCTTCATCGAGCAGGCCGCCGATGACGCGCAGACGATGGCAATCAAGATGACAGTGTATCGAGTCGGTGACGACACGCCGTTCGTGCGTGCGCTCATCCGGGCGGCCGAAGCGACGAAACAGGTCGCCTGCGTGGTCGAGGTGAAGGCGCGCTTCGACGAGTCGCGCAACCTACTATGGGCGCAGGCGCTCGAGGAGGCCGGTGCGCACGTGGTGTACGGTGTGCTCGGCCTCAAGACGCATACAAAGCTCGCGCTCGTCGTGCGCAAGGAGGGCTCGGGGCTGCGCTGCTATGCGCACGTCGGCACCGGCAACTACCACGTCAAGACCGCGAAGCTCTACACCGACGTGGGGCTCCTCACCGCCGACCCAGTGTTGACCGCCGACGTGGTGAATCTCTTCCATTACTTCACCGGCCGGTCGATCTCGCCTCAGTTCAGCAAGCTCCTCGTCGCGCCCATGAACATGCGCGAGCGCTTCCTGCGGCTGATCGAACGCGAGGCCGAGCACAGGCGCGCCGGCCGACCGGCGCGCATCGTCGCGAAGATGAACCAGCTCGAGGATCTCGAGATCTGCCGGGCGTTGTCCACGGCCTCGCAGGCCGGCGTGCCGATCGACCTCATCATCCGCGGCTTCTGCTGTCTGCGACCCGGCGTCCCGGGTTACACGGAGAACATCCGGGTGCGCTCGATCATCGGCCGCTTCCTCGAGCACCCGCGCATCTTCCATTTCGCCAACGGCAGCGACGATCCTCTTGACGGGGACTTCTTCATCGGGTCCGCCGACTGGATGTACCGCAACCTCTCGCGACGGGTGGAAGCGGCGACGCCGGTCGAGGACCGGAAGCATCGTGAACGGTTGTGGGAGATCCTGGACGTCGGTCTTCGCGACGAGCGGCAAGCGTGGACGCTCGCGAGCGACGGCAAGTACACCCAACTGCGTCCGGCGCCGGACGCGTCCGGCGCGGCCGTGATCGGCTCGCAGGCGTGGCTTATCGATGTGGCGCGTCGACGCGGCTAGAGCCGCGCCTTGCCTGGCCGCGGGCTCGGTCCTCCCTCCCTCCTCGCGCCCGAGACGTTCAAGCGTCTCACGATCGGCCGCTACCGCTGCTGCCGTCGAACGCCGGATCGGGCGTCATCGTGTAGTAGAGGAGGCGCCCGGTCACGGTGCTGAAGAACGCGTTCAGCTCCCGGTGTGGATTGATCTCCCCGATGTCGAAATAGCGCCAGTTCCACACATCTTGTTCAAGCCGTGCATACCGGGTTTCCATGGCAGGACGGCCGAGGGCTGCCCGCACCTCGTCCTTGGTCATGCCCGGCTTGAGCGTGACGACCAGGTGAGCGGTGGTGAGTGCCTGGGTCACGCGGCGGAGGTGACCGTCGGCGTCGAAATCCACCATGTAAGCCGTGACGCCGAACGGCGAGCTCGGATACTGCCAGCGCTCGCCGCCGTCGGGCAGCTTCACCCGCGCATCGGGCGCTCCGATCCGCGTCTCGACTTCCGCGGCCGTGACCCCGGGGCGCAAGCTGCCCGGCGACTGGCAGGCCCCCAGCCCAAGCACGCATGCGAGTCCAAGGGCGATCAAAGGCCCCTTCATGCCAAACCGGCGAGCACCTGAAGGCATGCTCATGCGGTCGTTCGACCGGCGGGAATCAACGGTGCCTGCCATTTGCGCTCCCCGTCGGGTTTCCACACCCATTCGATCATGAGATTACAGGACGGATGCGACCAGCCGATGAGCAGCAGGCCGTCCGGCGACGAGCAAACGCAAATCCCGAATGACGCGAGGTCGGCCAATTCGAGACACGTGATCGGTCACCGCCGAAAGTGGGAGCGTCGCCCCTACTCTGACGAGCACGGTGGCGCTCAGGCGACCGACGCTTTCGTTTCGTGTCTGTGTCATGACTCAGCCATTCACGCTCCGCTCACTACCGTGCCCACCCCATCCCGGTACACTGTCGTCCAGGTCTTCGCTGCGTGAGAACGTCAGCGGATTGCTCAGCATCACTTCACTTTTAGACTAGAGGCTTTGCATACGGGCATGCATCGGCCGCGGGCGTCACGGATGTCGCGATCAGGGAGTCCCGTCACGCCACTATCGATGGCGGGACTCGGCGTACGCACATCGGAGCTCCGGCCGGTCCGGCACAGAAGGAGACTCCGATGCCATACAAGCGAATCCTGGTGCCCATCGACGGTAGCGAACCGGCCAAGGCCGCGCTGGCCGAGGCGATTCGGATCGCGCGCGCAACCGGGGGTGAGCTCAGGTTGCTGCACATCATCGAGGAGCGGATCGTCTACTCGGTGCCCGAGGCCACCATACTCAGCGACCAGCTGCTCGCCGCCCTCCGCGAGGCGGGCGATGATCTCCTCCGCGACGCGGTCAAGCAGGGCGCGGATGCAGGCGTCGCCGCCGATTGGGTGAAGCTGGAAGGGCGGGCCCGGCGTGTGAGCGACCTCATCGTGGAGCAGGCGGGCGACTGGAGTGCCGACTTGATCGTGATGGGCACGCACGGCCGCCGCGGACTCGATCACCTCCTGCTCGGCAGCGACGCCGAGCTCGTCGCCCGCGGCGCCCCAGTGCCCTTGCTGCTGATTCGCGTGCCCAAGACAACGACGAGCTAACCCGCCGACGACAGCAAGGCCGCGCTCACCAACGACAAGATCTGCCCTTGACAGCACGGATCACGTCGGCGATCGACGTGCACACCGCCGAGGCGCGCGAAGCGAGGCGATCACGTCGAACTGTCATGCGGCGCTGCGACAATCCCACCGCTGCGCCTTTTGATCCTCCTCCTCCTTTGGGGCGCGGCTATTCCTGGCCCTCGCCGAATGGCGAGGGCCGCTTTTTCTCTCGCGTCTGCGAACCGACTTCGACCGGCTGTGCCTTCCAGATCCGCTCGCAGGATTCGCGGATCGCCCGGTCCGAGGAGAACCGGCCAATGCGCGCGACGTTGAGAATCGACTTGCGCGTCCAGTCCGAAGTTCGCAGGCAGCAGCGAGCCATCCGCTCCGATGTCGGGGCGCCCGCGACCGCGGGCGGGTTGTCCTCGAACGCTGGCACGAGCGCCTCGACCGAGAGGGCCGTGCGCGCGGGACGACACGCGGGCCAGCGGTCGCCGAGCCGATCGCGCGGCGCGGATGCCGGGCCTTAGCCGGGCCAAGTCCAGTCCGCCACGTCCGGCTTGTCCACGCCGTGCTCGTGCGCGTAGTTGCGGCAGTCGATCTGCATGTCGCGCAGCTTCTCCTTCGCGTGCGCACCGGCGACCTGGAGCCGCGGCACGCGGTTGATCACGTCGATGGCGAGGCTGAAGCGGTCGATCTCGTTGTTGATCGCGAGCTCGAGCGGCGTGTTGATGTTGCCCTTCTCCTTGTAGCCGCGCACGTGCAGGTTGCGATGGTTGGTGCGCCGGTACGCCAGCCGGTGGATCAGCCACGGGTAGCCGTGGAAGTTGAAGATGATCGGCTTGTCGACGGTGAAGAGGCTGTCGAAGTCGCGGTCGGAGAGGCCGTGCGGGTGCTCCGATGCCGGCGTCATGCGGAAGAGGTCCACAACGTTGATGAAGCGGATGCGCAGGTCGGGGAAGTGCTGCCGCAGCAACGCGGTCGCGGCAAGCGCCTCCTTGGTCGGGATGTCGCCGCAGCCCACCATCACCACGTCCGGCTCGGTGCCCTGGTCGTTGCTCGCCCAGCCCCAGATGCCCAGCCCCTTGGTGCAGTGGCGGATGGCCGCGTCCATGTCGAGGTACTGCACGTGGCTCTGCTTGTCGCAGACGATCACGTTGATGTCGTTGTGGCTGCGCAGGCAGTGGTCGGCGGTCGCGAGCAGGCAGTTCACGTCGGGCGGCAGGTAGATCCGCGTGACGTGCGGATTCTTGTTGACGACGACGTCGAGGAAGCCCGGATCTTGATGGGTGAAGCCGTTGTGGTCCTGACGCCACACCGTCGAGGTGATGAGCAGGTTGAGAGACGAGATCGGCGCGCGCCACGCAATGTCGTCGGCGATCGCCAGCCACTTCGCGTGCTGGTTGTACATCGAGTCGATGACGTGCACGAACGCCTCGTAGGTGGCGAAGAACCCGTGCCGACCGGTGAGCACGTAGCCCTCGTACCAGCCCTCGAGCGTGTGCTCGGAAAGCATCTCCATCACGCGCCCGTCGCGCGCGAGCTCGCCGCCGTCGGCGTCCTCCGGCTTGTAATCGGCGAGCCAGAGCTTCTTGCTCACCTCGTAGATCGCGTCGAGCTTGTTCGAGGTGTTCTCGTCGGGCCCGAAGACGCGGAAGTTGTCGCCGTTGTCGCGCATCACGTCGCGCAGCATCGCGCCGAGCGGCTTGGTGTTGAACGCGCTCACCAGCCCCGGCTTCGGCACCTCCGCCGCATACTGGCGGAAGTCGGGCATGCGCAGGTCGCGGCGCAGGAGCCCGCCGTTCGCGTGCGGATTGGCGCTCATGCGCATCGTGCCCTGCGGCGCCAGCGCCTTGAGCTCGGGAACGAGACGCCCCTGCGCGTCGAACAGCTCCTCGGGACGGTAGCTGCGCAGCCACGTCTCGAGCTGCCTCAAGTGCTCGGGATGTTCGCGCACGCCGGCGAGCGGCACCTGGTGCGCGCGCCAGAAGCCCTCGACCTTGTGGCCGTCGACCTCCTTCGGTCCGGTCCAGCCCTTCGGCGTGCGCAGCACGATCATCGGCCAGTGCGGACGCGTCGCCTTGCCCGCGCCGCGCGCCTCCTGCTGGATGGCGCGGATGTCGCCCACGCACTGGTCGAGCGTCGCCGCCATCAGCCGGTGCATCGTCATCGGGTCGTCCCCCTCCACGAAGTGCGGCGTCCATCCGTAGCCGCGGAAGAGGCTCCCGAGCTCCTCGTTCGGGATGCGCGAGAGGATCGTCGGGTTGTTGATCTTGTAGCCATTGAGATGCAGGATCGGTAGCACCGCGCCGTCGCGCACCGGGCTCAGGAACTTGGTCGAGTGCCAGGCGGTGGCGAGCGGGCCCGTCTCCGCCTCGCCGTCGCCCACCGCGACCGCGACGAGCAGGTTCGGGTTGTCGAAGGCGGCGCCGAACGCGTGCGAGATCGAGTAGCCGAGCTCGCCGCCCTCGTGGATCGAGCCCGGGGTCTCCGGCGTGCAGTGGCTGCCGATGCCGCCGGGGAAGGAGAACTGCTTGAAGAAGCGGCGCATGCCCTCCTCGTCCTCGCTCTTGTCCGGATAGATCTCGGAGTACGTCCCTTCGAGGTAGACGGGGCCGAGCACGCCGGGCGCGCCGTGACCGGGGCCCGCGAGGAAGATCGCCTCCTGTTCATAGGCGTTGATGATCCGGTTCAGGTGCACGTACATGAACGCGAGCCCGGGGCTGGAGCCCCAGTGCCCCAGCAGCCGCGCCTTGATGTCCGTGACCTTCAGCGGCTCGCGCAGGAGCGGGTTGTCCTGCAGGTAGATCATCCCCGCGGCGAGGTAGTTGCAGGCCCGCCAGTAGGCGTCCATCTTCGCGAGCAGGTCGCTGCTCGGGGACGACTGGGCAGGCGCGACGGCGGCGATGTCGTTCATGGGGGCGCTCGCTTTGCGGGAACGAAGGGAAACAGGACCTTACGCTTGCGGCTTTTCGCGCGGATGACGTCGGTCGTCGATGTGGGCAAAGGGGTGCACAAATCGGCACCGCCAGCCTCGGCGCCGGAAGATGCCGGCGAGGAGCCGACGAGCACGGCGGGTACGGCCCATTCCCCTCCGTGCTTTCTTCTGCGCTCCGCGTCCGTCGGCATCCTGCTCGCTATCGCCCGAGTCGAAAACGGGCCGGTGCGAGTGCGCTTCCCCCGCCCGCCCGGTGGGCTTAGCGACTCGAACGCAAACGGGCCGCCTGAAAGACGTTGCGCACCCGCCGCGGGAGAAACCTGTCGCGAGCGATGCGCCGCGCTTCATCAGGTCCGCGGCACACGCCCGCGCAAGGG
>Ga0031656_10000334_pt1 | contig 15478 bp, 15 predicted proteins | sample FrelakmetDIP11DI_FD_55080 | JGI IMG/M metagenome (GOLD analysis project Ga0031656, IMG submission 55080) | Freshwater lake sediment microbial communities from the University of Notre Dame, USA, for methane emissions studies - DIP11 DI | ecosystem: Environmental > Aquatic > Freshwater > Lake >... | reverse complement strand
CGAGCGAGTCCTCGATGGTCCAGGTTTCGGCAGGGCGGGACTTGCGCGCGGCGGTGTCCACGTCGGTAGGTCTCCGGCAGGGCGTAAAAAGGGAGGCGCGGAAGATAGCAGATGACTACCGGGAAAATACCGGCTGCGCCGCAGACAGTCAGGGCGCCGAGCCCGTGCGCACAGGCCGGATCGGGTCGCTGGACCATTCGCTCCAGGAGCCTGGATACAGTCGTGCCCCCCGCAGCCCCGCATGCTCTAGCGCAAGCAGCAGGTGGCACGCGGTGACACCCGAGCCGCACATCGCAACTGCGGCGTCGGGGGAGACGCCGTCGAGGCTGGACCCGAGCCCGGCACGCAACGCTTCGGGCGCCAGGAAACGATCCCGCGCGTCGAGGCTCAGGCCAAATGGATGGTTGCGCGCGCCCGGGACGTGCCCTGCGACCGCATCGATGGGCTCGACCTCGCCGCGGTAGCGTTCGGGTGCCCGGGCGTCGAGCACTCGTCGCGAGGAATCGGCTGCCGCCTCGAGCACCTCGGCCGCGTCCGCGACGAGCGAGTGTCGCAGAAATGCAGTGAAATTCCCGGACTCGAGCCGAGGCAGCTCCTCGGTGAGCGGCAGGTCGAGTTGCAGCCAGCGGCGCAGCCCGCCGTCGAGCACCGCGACCGCATCGTGCCCGAGCCAGCGCAGCATCCACCAGAGCCGGGCGGCGTACATTCCGTTGCCGTCGTCGTATGCCACGACCTGTGAGTCGTGATTCACGCCCCAGCTGCGCAGCCGGGCCTCGAATGCGTCGGGCGCCGGCAGCGGGTGGCGTCCCGAGCCCGGTGTCGGGGCGGACGAAAGGTCGCGGTTCAGATCCGCGTAGACGGCACCCGGGAGATGCTCGTCGAGGTAGCGCGCGCGGCCGTCGTCGGGACGAGCCAGGTCGAAGCGGCAATCGAAAAGGCGCAGCCGCTCATTGCCGATCAGCGCTGCGAGCGACTCCGCCGAGATCAACGTGCGATGCGTCATGAGGCGTGCCCCCTGGTCTAGGAAGATACCGCGTCGTGGAGTCGGCCGGTACAATCGCGCGGCCGACTCCTCCCGGGAGCACGGTGCTCGGCGAGGATCCCTCCATGGCGCTCGAACTGTTCTGGGGTAGTGGCAGTCCGTACTCGTGGCGCGTGCAGCTCGCGCTCGAGTACAAGCGGCTGAAGTACGAGTCACGCCTCCTGCAGTTCTCGATGCAGGAGCACAAGTCGCCACAGATGCTTCGCATGAACCCGCGCGGTCGGGTGCCCGTGCTCAGGGACGACGGCTTCGTCGTGTTCGAGTCGCTGGCCTGCCTGCTCTACCTCGATCGCAAGTATCCGGAGCCGCCTATCTTCGGCCGGACGCCCGAGGAGGCGGCGACGATCATGCGTGCCATCTGCGAGTATCAGGCCTACGTCGAGTCGCACCTCATGCAGATCGTCTATGCGGCCTTCTTCGAGAACATGGACGAGCGTGTCGAAGACGTGACGCGCGCCATGCACGTCGTTGCGGCAGAAGCGCGCACGATCGAGGGTCGGCTCAGCAACTCTGACTGGCTCGTGGGCAACGCGATGTCGGCGGCCGACATGGTCGTGTTTCCCGGGATCATGCTGCTGCTGCGCGCGATGGAGAAGCGCGAGGCGGGCGATCTGCGCTCGCGCTTCCTGCCTCTCGAAACGACACATCCCGCCATCGCGGGCTGGATCAGGCGCATCGAGCAGCTGCCGGGCTATGAGCGCACCTTTCCGCCGCACTGGCGCAACGGTGCGCCGCGAGGTTGAGATGGGTTCGTAGAGGCTCGATCGCCACTCCAATCGGGTAAACTGCCAGTTCGCTTTTCAGGGCGCAGTTGCGCCCACTTCCATCAGCTGGACGCGGTACGAAATGATTCAATACCCTGTGCACGTCGCCTTTCCCGGGCGGCTGATCTTCGTTGGCTTCGGCAGCATCGGGCAGGGCGTCCTGCCGCTCATCCTGCGACACGTCGGCATCAAGCCGGACCAGATCACCATTGTCACGGCCGATGACGCCGGCGAGAAGGTTGCGGGCGAGTACGGCGTGCGCTTCGTCAAGCACCCTCTCACTCGCGAGAACTTCAAGAACGTTCTCGATCCGCTGGTCGGTCGCGGCGATTTCCTGCTGAACCTGTCGGTGGATGTCTCGAGCATCGCTCTGATCCAGCTGTGCTGGGAGAAAGGCGCGCTGTACCTCGACACCTGCATCGAGCCGTGGCCGGGCGGTTACACGGACCCGACCATCTCCCCGGCAAAGCGAACCAACTACTCGCTGCGCGAGTCTGCGCTCGCCCTGCGCGAGACCATGAAGCGCGCGCCGACCGCGGTACTGACGCATGGCGCCAACCCCGGTCTCGTATCGCACTTCGTCAAGCAGGCGCTGCTCAACATCGCCACCGATACCGGCGTCGACCACGGTGACCCGAACACGCGCGAGGAGTGGGCCTCGCTCGCGCACAAGCTGGGCGTGAAGGTGATCCATGTCGCCGAGCGCGACACGCAGGTCGCTTCCTATCCCAAGGAGGCAGGCGAATTCGTCAACACCTGGTCTGTGGACGGCTTCGTGAGCGAGGGCTGCCAGCCGGCGGAACTCGGCTGGGGATCGCACGAGAAGAACTGGCCACGCGACGGTCGCAAGCACGACTTTGGCCGCGGCAGCGCCATCTACCTGATGCAGCCCGGCGCCGGCACGCGCGTGCGTACCTGGACGCCGATGGCCGGACATTTCCACGGCTTCCTGATTACGCACGGTGAAGCGATCTCGATCTCCGACTACCTGACCATCCGCAAGGGCGAGCAGCTCGTCTACCGGCCGACCGTGCACTACGCCTACCACCCGTCCGACAACGCGGTGCTGTCGGTGCACGAGTTGGCGGGCCGCAACTGGGTGCTGCAGGACCGCAAGCGCATCATGATGGACGAGATCACCCACGGGGTGGACGAGCTCGGCGTGCTGCTTGCCGGGCACAAGAAGAACGCCTACTGGTACGGCTCGCAGCTCTCCGTCCAGGAGGCGCGTCAGCTCTGCCCCCACAACAGTGCCACCTCGCTGCAGGTTACGGTTTCGGCGCTTGGTGGGCTCATTTGGGCCATCGAGAATCCAAACAGCGGCGTGGTCGAGCCCGACGAGATGGATTACAGGCGCGTCCTCGAGATCTGCCGTCCCTACCTCGGGCTCGTGGTCGGCGAGTACACGGAATGGCACCCGCTCGTGGAACGCGGCCGCCTGTTCCCCGAGGATCTCGACGAAACGGATCCCTGGCAGTTCAAGAACGTGCGGGTAGTGTGAGCTCGACCGGCGACGCCGCGGGAGACGTGACGGCCGGCGTGCGCGACGGGGGATGCGTCTGCGGCGCGGTGCGCTACCGCGCCGGCCTGCCCGCACTGTGGATCGCGCACTGCCACTGCTCGATGTGTCGTCGCGCGCAGGGTGCCGGCTTCGTCACCTGGGTCGGGATCGCGGAGAACAGGTTCCAGCTCCTGGCGGGCACGGAAGCACTCGAGCACTACCGCTCGTCCCCGTCAGCCACACGCAGCTTCTGCCGGCGCTGCGGTTCGCCGCTGCTGTTCCGATCGAGCCGCTGGCCCGGCGAAACGCACGTGACGCTCGCGAGCCTCGATGATCCAGCCGGCCTGGAACCGGGCGCCCACGTCTACTGGAGCAGTCGCGCGTCGTGGAGCGACTGGAGCGGACGGGAACTGCAGGCCATCGATCTCCCGGATCACGACGCGCCGTCGACATCCTCCTCGTAGCGGATCCCGGTCACGACCCAGCTGCGGCGCCCGCCCGGGACCTCGACGCTCACCTCGTCGTCGCGACGACGCCCCATGAGCGCGCGAGCGAGCGGCGAGTCCATGCTGACATAATGCCGTGCGGGATCGATCTCGTCGGGACCCACGATGCGGACCTCGATCTCGCCACCGTCGTCGTCGACGAGTTGAACCCAGGCACCGAAGAACACGCGGCTACGGTCGTCTGGCGGACGGGCGACCACCACCATGCCTTCGAGTCGCTTGCGCAGATAGCGCACGCGCCGGTCGATCTCGCGCAACTGCTTCTTGCCGTAGATGTATTCGGCGTTCTCCGAGCGGTCGCCCTGCGCGGCGGCCTCGGAAACCGCGCGCGTCACCGCGGGCCGTTGCACACGCCACAGCCAGTCGAGTTCCTCGCGCAGGCGGCGTGCGCCTTCGGCCGTGGCGTACCTGGAGCCCGCAGGCTCAGGTCTGCGGTAACGCGTCACGTTCCCGGTTCTCGCGGATCCCACGGCGACGGACTGTGCGGATCATCACGGAAGCCGTTGTTGTACATCACTAGCCTCGCAGTCCATGAGCATCAAGTACTACGCGCACTTCCTGCTTGACGAGCCCGACCCGCGCGGCCTCCAGGAGTATCGCGGCGTGGTGGAGCTCGACGGCGTGCCAAGGCGCGGTGGGCGCGAGTTGCGCGAAGCCGCGAACATCATCGCCCGCAACCTCGGCCGGCAGCTGCGCGAGGTAAAGGTGCTGCAGTGGGCGCGGCTGCACTGAGTCGCTGACTGCAAGATCCCCTGGCGGACTCGTCCCTTCCCTTCGACCAGAGTCCGCAACTCGACCCCGGGCTACAAACCCGGGGTCATTTTTTTTCACGTGGTCCGATCCGCAGAGCATCGATCGCGACGCGTACCTCGAACAGGAAGCTCAGCAGCGACCCGATGAGCGCGGCCATGGCGGAAACGAACAGCACCGCCACCGAGCCCGCGAGGTTGATCGGCGCGAAGGTGCTGGCGAACAGCAGTGCGATCACGAGGGCGACCAGAAGTGCCGCGACCGTGCCGAGCGTGATCGACACGTTGATAAGCCGCGCGCGGCGTGCCGCGACGCGCAGCTGCGCGCGCGCCTCGTCGGCCGAATCGGTGGCGGATTGCCGCAGGTCCTTCCTCGACGCGCCGTGCCCGGTCCACGATCCGGGCCAGCCGGCTGGTCAGCACCCCGAGGAAGACCCCGATGCCGGACAGCAGGAAGACCGGCGCGACCGCGAGCTGGATCGCATGGGCAATGTCCACGACCTCGATACCGTCCATGCGGCGATTCTAGGGCAGGCGNCATTGCGGTGGTCGCTGTCCGCGCGCAGCATGCGCGGCCGGAGCCGCCGATGACCTTCAAGGACCACTTCTCGCAACAGGCCGCCGCGTATCGCCGCTACCGGCCCGGTTACCCGGCGGCTCTGCTGGACTGTATCGCTTCCCGCGCCCCGGACCGGGGCCTCGCGGTGGACTGTGCGACCGGAAGCGGACAGGCGGCGGTGGAGCTGGCCCGGCACTTCGACTCGGTCATCGCCCTGGACGGCAGCCGTCGCCAGCTTGCGAGTGCGCAGGCCCATCCGCGCGTGCAATACGTTTCCGCACTCGCCGAACGATTGCCGTTGCGCGATCACTGCGCATCGCTGGTTGCCGCCGCGCAGGCCGCGCACTGGTTCGACTTCGAGCGCTTCCACGCAGAGTGCCGGCGCGTACTGATTCCACGTGGCGTGATCGCGGTGTGGACCTACGAGAAATTCCGCTTGGACGCAGAAGTCGATGCAATCGTGGATCGCTTCTACAGCGACATCGTCGGCGAGGACTGGCCGCCTGAGAGACGCTACGTTGAGCAGGGTTACCGTACGCTTCCGTTCCCGTGGAACGAGGAACCCGCGCCGGTCCTGGAACTCCGGACCGACTGGGATCTCGAGCAGGTCATGGGCTACCTCGCAACCTGGTCGGCCGTGCAGCGCTTCCGTGTGCGCGTCGGACATGATCCCTTGCCGGCGCTCCGCCTGCAGCTCGAGGCCGTCTGGCCGGCGGGCCGCGCGCGGCGGCTGCGCTGGCCCATCCACCTGCGACTCGGCCGGGCCTGAGGCCTCGATCAATCGCGGCTCTCGCGGCAGGGCTCGGGTGCTCACCCGGATTCGAGCGCATCGCGGCGATCAGTGATGGCCACAAACTGCTCGACTGCCTCGCCCGTGCGCATCTGGTGATGCCTGGCCGGGGGGGACTGGAGATTTCGCGGGCCAGCCTCATAATGCCGGCAATGGTGGGTGGACCAACCTCGCTCAGGAGAGTGTTCGATGCGCGCAGTTAGAATTGCCCTGGTCACGGTCGCGAGCGTCCTGCTCTCGGCCTGCGGCTACAACACGATTCAGGTCCAGGACGAGACCACGAAGTCCGCCTGGTCGGAGGTCGTGAACCAGTACCAGCGCCGGGCCGACCTGATCCCGAACCTCGTCAACACGGTCAAGGGCTTCGCAGCCCAGGAGCAGGCCGTGCTGGTCGGCGTCACCGAGGCGCGCGCCAAGGCCACGCAGATCAAGGTCGACGCGAACGACCCGGAGTCGCTGAAGCAGTTCCAGGCCGCGCAGAGCGAAGTCTCGAGTGCGCTGTCGCGTCTGATGGTCGTAGTCGAGAGATATCCCGAGCTCAAGTCCGACCAGAACTTCCGCGACCTGCAGGCGCAGCTCGAAGGNACCGAGAACCGCATCACCGTGGCGCGCAACCGCTACATCCAGGCGGTGCAGGACTTCAACGTCACGGTGCGCAGTTTCCCGACCAACCTCACCGCGATGCTGTTCGGCTACAAGGTGAAGCCGAACTTCACGGTCGAGAACGAGGCGGCGATCGCCAAGCCGCCGACGGTGGACTTCTCGACCCCGGCGCCTGCGACGAACTGAGGCAGCGCGGCGCCCCTCACGGGCGCCGCACGTGCCCGTGTCCGCCATCGTGACCGGCATAGCATCCGTCCCGCGTGGGTTCGCGGCGAGGATGGCGGCGCTCTGTGCTGCCCTGCTGCTCGCGGTACTGCCCGCGTTCGCTCAGCAGCTGGTCGCGGTCCCGGCGCTCAGTTCTCCGGTCACGGATCTCACCGGCACGCTGTCGTCCGACCAGGTCGCCTCGCTCGACGCCAAGCTGCGCGCATTCGAGCAGCAGAAGGGCAGCCAGGTCGCGGTGCTGATCGTCCAACCACGCAGCCGGAGGTGATCGAGCAGTACGGGATACGCGTGGCGGATGCCTGGAAGCTCGGACGCAAGGGAGTCGACGACGGCGCGATCCTGATTGTTGCGCTGAACGACCGGAAGCTGCGCATCGAGGTCGGTCGCGGCCTCGAGGGCGCGATGCCCGATGCAATCGCGAACCGCATCATCGACGAGGACATCACGCCCCAGTTCCGGCGGGGCGACATCTACGGGGGCATCGCCACCGGCGTGGACCGCATGCTCCGCGTCATCGACGGCGAGCCGCTGCCCGAGCCGGAGCTCAACTCGCCGTCGCAGGGAGTGCCGGGACTCTTCACGCTGCTGCCGTTCCTGTTCATCTTCGCGATGGTCGGCGGCTCGATCTTCCGGCGCGTGTTCGGCCGCGTCGGCGGCGCACTCGCCACGGGCGGCCTGGTCGGGTTCCTCACCTGGCTGTTGATCGGAATCCTCGGTCTCTCGATCGGTGCCGGATTCCTCGCCTTCCTGTTCGCGCTCGGCGGCGGCCTCGGCGGCGGACCGACCGGCGGCAGCAATGGATGGTACAGCCGCCGGCACGGTGGCGGCTGGGGCTATCCCGGTGGCTTCGGCGGGGGTGGCTTCGGTGGAGGTGGCTTCGGCGGCGGCGGCTGGAGCGGCGGCGGCGGCGGATTCGGGGGCGGCGGCGCCTCGGGGAGCTGGTGAGGCCATGGACTGGGCACGCTGGTTCCGCCACCTGTTCGCGACGCGCTACGCGCTGCACCGCGCCTTTTCGCCGCGTGCCCTCGACGCGATCGAACTCGCTATCGACGAGTCGGAGCGGCATCACTCCGGCGAGATCCGCTTCGCCATCGAGGGTGCGCTGGAGCCCGGCGAGGTCTGGCGTGGCAAGACGCCGCGCGAGCGGGCGCTGGAGGTGTTCGCGGCGCTCGGCGTGTGGGACACCGCGGACAACAACGGGGTGCTGATCTACGTGCTGCTCGCCGACCGCGACGTCGAGATCGTGGCGGATCGCGGCTTCAACGCCCGCGTGACGCAGGCCGAATGGTGTACCGTCTGCGAACACATGGAGCGCGAGTTCCGCGCCCACCGTTACCTCGAGGGCGGGGTGGCGGGAGTCGAGGACGTCGGCCGTATCATCGCGCGCCACTTCCCGCAGCTGCCGGGTCAGCGGGACGAGGACCAGTTGCCCAACCGCCCGGCGATGCTGTGAGCGAATCGATGCTGTCGACAGATGTAACCGAAGCCGCGAGACCGACCCGGATGACCATCGCCGCTGGCGCACTGCTGCGCGGCCTGCCTCTTGCCCTGTTGCTGGTCTCCGGCTGCGCCGTGTTCACCCCGGAGCAACGCGCGCCCGACGAGACCGTGCAGGAGGCGTTGCCGCCGCAGGTGGTCAAGCCGCCGGTAGCGACTCAGACCTTCGCGTTCGACCCGAAGCACACTGCCGTGGTCGGTGAGCTCCAGGTCACGCACGCGAGCTACGAGGACACGCTTCCCGACATCGCACGTCGCTTCAATCTCGGGTTCGACGAAGTCTCTCGGGCGAACCCCGGGGTAGATCCGTGGCTGCCGGGAGCGGGCACGCGGATCGTGCTGCCGACGCAGTTCGTGCTCCCCGACGCGCCGACGGAGGGTCTGGTCGTGAACCTGGCGGCGCTGCGCATGTTCTATTTCCCGAAGCCCGAAAAGCATGGCCAGCGGGTCGTCATGACCTTCCCGATCGGAATCGGCAAGGTCGGCTGGGCCACGCCCGAGGGCAGCACCAAGATCGTCTCGAAGCGCAAGAAGCCCTGGTGGACGCCGCCGGAGTCGGTGCGTAAGGAGCACGCGGCGGCGGGCGATCCATTGCCGGCGCGAGTGCCGCCGGGACCGGACAATCCGCTGGGCGCGTACGCGATGAACCTCGGCTGGCAGAGCTACCTGATCCACGGGACCAACAAGCCCGCGGGTGTCGGACTGCGCGCAAGTCACGGCTGCATTCGCATGTATCCGGAGGACATCGGCTCGGTGTTCGACCGGATCCCTGTCGGTACAAGAGTCACGGTAGTCAACCAGCCGCTGCTGCATCGCTGGCAGGACGGCAATCTGTACGTGCAGTCCTATCCGACTCATGAGGATTCGCGCGGGGCCGGCGAGGCTGGCGCCCAGATTGACGAGGAGGAGGCCACGGAATCCTCCGTGCCCTGGGACGATGCGCTGGCCAATCGCCTCTGGCAGCAGGCGAAGCCGCACGGCGCCAGCATCAACCTGCCGCTCGCACAGCAGACTGTCACCGAGGCGCGCGGCGTGGCGGTGCCGGTGAACCGTCGTGGCCTGACGATGGAGCGCCTCTACGCGTCTTCGCGGCTTGTCGAGAACGAGCTGCCGGACGGTGCCACCTGGGACGGCAGCGACGGGGAACCCACCGCGGATACGAAAGCCTCGGGCAGCGGCGAGAGGCGCTGAGCCCGAGTTCCAGTCGCCCGCGCGGACCAGCGCCGCACAGGGCGCGCGCGCCACGCATCTTCACCACCTGCACCGGAACGGCAGCCAGGGTCGATCACAGGATTCGCGGCTGTGATAAGTTAGCCGCAAAGTGCGGGGGCAGCTTGCGCGATCCGGCCTTCAGCAGCATTGTCGTCACGGAAGGGCCCGGCGCGGACAGCGCCATTGCGCGTCGTCCGACTGCCGTGACCGCGTTCGTCGGCCGCACGTTGCGCGGCCCGGTCAACCGCCCCGTCTCCATCTACAGTTTTGCCGAGTTCCACAACCTGTTCGGCGGGCTGTGGCAGCCGAGCACGCTCTCCTACGCGGTCGAGCAATTCTTCGACAGCGGCGGCCGCCACGCCGTGATCGTGCGCGTAGTGAACGGAGGCGTGCCGGCGACGATCACGCTGCCCTGCGGGGGCGAGTGGCTCACGCTCGCGGCATTGAGCCCGGGTTCGCGCGAGGCACTGCGCGCGTCGGTGGACTACGACAATGTCAGCGCGAACGAGCCGGACCGCTTCAATCTCGTCGTGCAGCGGGTACGCACCCGCGGCTCGGAGCGCATCGAGGACCAGGAGATCTTCCGCCGGTTGTCGATCGCGCCTGGCACGGCCAGATTCATCTCCACGGCGCTGCAGGATTCCGGTCTGGTGCGCGTGCGGGGTCCGGTGCCCGGGCAGCGCCCGGACCAGACNTTCCTGCCGGACTCGCGTCACTCGATCGGCTACGTGGATTCCAATCCGGACGGCGACGACGGTCTGCCACTCACGGACTACGACGTGATCGGCTCGCCAGTGACCGGCGCCGGGTTGTTCGCCCTCGCCAGGGTCGAGGACCTGCACTTCGTGTGCATTCCGCCGCTCAGTCGCGAGCGTGAACTCGGGCCGGGCACGCTGATGGTTGCGGCTCAGCTCTGTCGCCGCTGGCGGACGATGCTCGTGGTCGATCCGCCCGCCNCGTGGGAGTCCTGTGACGACGTGGTCGCGGGCCTGCGCGAGCTCGACTTTCGTTCCGAGCACGCCGTCATGTGCTTTCCGCGCATCGTGGCTTTCGACCGCCTGCGCGGACGCCCCGAGACCTTCGCGAACTGCGGTGCGGTCGCCGGGACGCTGGCGCGACTCGACGCTCAGCGCTCGCCGTACGATGCCGGGGTCGACGACGAGCTGTTGCTGCGGCTCGGCATGCGTCCGCTGCGCGTACTCACCGACGCGGAACGCCAGCGGCTTGCGGCGCACGGCGTCAATCCGCTTCAGGCACTGCGTTCCGCCGTGCCGCGCCCGCTGCCGCTGCGCACGCTGGCAGGTGGTGCGGCCTCAAGTGCCGAGGGCGTGCTGCTCACGGCACAGCGACGACGGCTGCTGATCATGGACAGTATCGAGGTCGGTACGCGCTGGGTGCTGTTCGAGGCGCCCGAGCGCAGCATGTGGCAGAAGCTCGAAAAGCAGGTGCAGGCCTTCCTCGAGCCTTTCGCGGACGCTGGGGCGTTCGGATCGCCCGACGAGAATGGCACGTTCCAGGTCACCTGCGACAAGCGACTGAACACACCGGAGGAGATCGCCGCCGGGCGGGTGCACCTGATGGTGTCCCTGCGCAATTCCAGGTCGGGATCGTGGTCGTCCTTCGTCGTGACGCACGGACGCGACGGCAGCCTGGTGCGCCCGGTCCACTCGACATGGATGCCGGCGGGGACACACATGACGGTGGTCGAGGCCGAATCGCCGCGTCCCGAGGCTGTCGAGGGGCCGCCCCGCGCGCGGCCGGCTCCGCTTGCGCACGAAAGCTACTACCACGAACCGCGGCCAACGCCTTCACTCGTGCTGCGCAGTCGCACGCCCGAAGCCCCCCCCGCCGGGAGTCTCGATACGGACGCGATCGCCCGCATCCACCGTGAACTCGGCGGTAGCGGGCAGCGTCTCTGAGCTGCCGTCGCGTCGCAGCAGCCGATCGACGCCGGCCATGCCGGGCGCGCCGCCTGCCAGCCCGAACGGCTGCACGCGGCGGTGGTTCGCGAGCAGCGCGACCGTCATGGGTTCCAGGAACTCGAACTCGCGCAGCAGGCCGTCGCCACCGTGGTGCCTGCCGGCGCCGCCCGATCCCTGACGCAGAGAGAACTCTCGCAGCAGCACGGGGAAGCGACGCTCGAGAACCTCGGGATCGGTGAGCCGCGAGTTCGTCATGTGTGTCTGCACGCCGCTCGCCCCACTGTAGCCGGGGCCGGCGCCCGCGCCGCCCGCGATCGTCTCGTAGTACTGGTACCGCTCGCTGCCGAAAGTGAAGTTGTTCATGGTGCCCTGCGCTGCGGCCTGCAGTCGCAGCGCGCCATAGAGCGCGTCCACCACGCACTGCGAGGTCTCGACGTTGCCTGCCACCACGGCGCCTGGCGGCGAAGGGTCCAGCATCGAGCCCGGCGGCACCACGATGGTGAGCGGGCGCAGGCAACCGGCGTTGAGCGGAATCGGCTCGGCCACCAGCGTGCGGAACACGTACAGCACCGCGGCCACGGTCACGGCGCGTGGCGCATTGAAGTTGTTCGCCTGCTGGGGGGAAGTGCCCGTGAAGTCCACGGTCGCGGCACCGGCGTCGCGGTTCACCAGGATGCGCACCGCGACCTGCTGGCCGCTGTCCATCTCGTAGCGGAACTCGCCGTCTCGCAGCCGGCCAATGGCGCGACGCATGCACTGCTCGGCGTTGTCCTGCACGTGGCCCATGTAGGCGAGCAGCAGGGACCAGCCGTGTGTCGCCGCGGCGCGCTCGATCTCACGGATGCCGCGCGCGTTCGAGGCCAGCTGCGCTCGCAGATCGGCGATGTTCTGGTCCGGATTGCGCGCGGGCCAGGGGATCTCCGTGAGCAGGCGTCGTACCAGGGCCTCGTCGAAGCGACCCGCGTGCACGACCCGCACCGGCTCGATCAGTGCGCCTTCCTCGCCGATCTCGCGGCTGCCCGGCGGCATCGAGCCGGGCGTGATGCCGCCAACGTCGGCATGGTGGGCGCGCGAGGCGGTGAAGAAGCGCAGGCGCTCGCCGCCGGCATCGAACACGGGCGTCACCACGGTCATGTCCGGAAGGTGTGTGCCGCCGTGATACGGCGAGTTGAGCAGGAACGCGTCGCCCGGCCGCAGGTCGTCGGCGAACACCTCCAGCACCGCGCTCACGCTGGCGCCCATCGAGCCGAGGTGCACGGGCATGTGCGGTGCGTTGGCGACGAGGTTGGCCTGCGCGTCGAAAAGCGCGCAGGAATAGTCCAGCCGCTCCTTGATGTTCACCGAGCTGGCCGTCTGGCGCAGCACGACTCCCATCTGCTCCGCTACGTGCATGAAGAGCCCGCCGTATACCTCCAGGCGAAGCGGATCGGCCGCAAGGTCGGAGGGAGCAACCCGCGCAAGCGGCGCCGTGCGCCTCAGCACGACAGCTCCGTGTCCCACGGTGCCCGACCAGCCTGGCGCGATCCACGCGGTGGCTCCCTGCTCGCCGAGCAACGCCGGTCCGGTGAGGACGTGTCCCGGCGCGAGTGACTCACGCAGGTGGTACGACACGTCGCGCGCAGCTCCCTCCGCCCAGGTGGTCACGGTGCCGGCAGCGACCGCCCGCCCGGGCGCGCCCGCCGGATCCTTCGGCTCCTGCGCGGGCTCGCGCCCCGCCTCGGCGGCTTCGACCGAAGCCGACGCGATCACGATGCGCGCGTCGGCGTCCGTATAGCCGTACAGACGCTGGTGCGCCGCGAGGAATGCGGCCTGGAGTCCGGCCGAGGGCTGCCAGTCGAGCTCGAGCGTGGTATCCGAACCCGCCACCCGCAGGTGCACCCGGGCGCGGCAATCGATGGCCGTCCGGTCGAGACCCTGCCGGAGCAGGTCCGCGCAGGCGTCGCGCTCGAGCGCCTGCAGCGCCTCGGCGGCGGCCGCGTGACCCTCCGCATCGAACTCGACCTCGAGGCTGCGTTGCCGCACGCAGCGGCGCTGGGACAGCGCAATGCCCCAGGCGGAAAGCACGCCGGCAAGAGGATGCAGCAGGAGCGTATCGATGCCGAGCGAGTCGGCCACCGCGCAGGCGTGCTGTCCCGCGGCACCGCCGAAGGGCACGAGCGCGAATCTNGAGCTGTCCTCGCCGTGACGCAGCGCGAGCTCGCGGATCGCACAAGCCATCCTCGACACGGCCACTTCGATGAACGCCTCCGCGAGCGTTTCGACCGAATAGTCCGGACCGCCCGCCGACGCGATCGCATGCGAGATGGCGGCAAGCCGCTCACGCGAGGCGGCCGGATCGAGCGGCGCGTCACCCGAGGGTCCGAACACCCGGGGGAAGCCCTCGGGCCGGATCCGCCCGAGCACGACATTGCAGTCCGTGATCGTGGCCGGGCCGTCGCGTCGATAGCAGGCGGGCCCCGGATCCGCACCCGCCGATTCCGGTCCCACCTGCAGGCGACCGTCCGCATAACGCACGATCGAGCCGCCGCCCGCCGCGATCGTGTGCACGTCGAGCATCGGCGCATGCAGGCGCACGCCGTCGATCTCGGTGTGGTAGCGGCGCGGGAGCGTCCCGGCGTAGAGGCTCACGTCCGTCGATGTGCCGCCCATGTCGAGACCGATCACCCGCTCGCGGCCCGCTGCCGCTCCTGCCGCCGCGAGTCCCACGACGCCACCGGCCGGGCCCGACAGCACGCCGTGGATGCCGCGAAAGCCGTCCGGGTCCACCAGCCCGCCGTTGCTCTGCATGAGCAGCAAGGGTATTCCGCGCCGACGAGAGGCCAGTTCAGTGCGGAATTCATCGAGATGCCTGAGCAGCACTGGCGAGAGATACGCATCCGCCACCGCGCTGTCACCGCGTGCGATCAGGCCGACCATCGGCGCCACCCGGTGCGACATCACGACTTCATCGAATCCGGCGGCGCGCGCGAGCTCGGCGGCACGCCGTTCGTGGTCCGGGCGCGCAACTGAATGCAGCAGGGCAATCGCGACGCTGCGCAGGCCGGCACGGCGCGCCTCCGCGAGTTCCCTCGCGAGCCTCGCCTCGTCGAGAGGCTCGAGCACATGGCCGTCCGCCGCGATGCGTTCACGTGCCTCGATCACGTCCGCATAGAGCACGGCTGCGCGGCGGATCTCGAGTGCGAAGATGTCCGGTCGGTGCTGGTGCCCGATGCGCAGCAGGTCCCGGAAGCCGCGTGTGACGACCAGCAGCGTCGGCTCGCCCTTGCGCTCGAGCAGCGCGTTGGTCGCCACCGTCGTGCCGAGCCGTACAGAGTCGATGCGGGCCTCTGGCCCTGAATGGCGCGCGAGCACCTCGTCGATCCCGCGCACCGCGGCATCACCAGGATGCGCCGGGTCGCACGACAGCAGCTTGTGCGTGTGCAGCCGGCCGCCGGGGTCGCGCGCGACGATGTCGGTGAAAGTGCCGCCGCGGTCGATGGCGATACGCCAGCCACGGGACGACGCATCATCGCTCATGCCGCGCTACCGCCATCGGTGGGTGCATGCGGGGGCTGGACGTCCCCGTCGTCCGGCACGGTGAACTGATGCGAACCCGTTCCGATTTTCGTCATGTGCGAGGGCGTATGATCGCAGGCGAGGAAGGGGTGTGGATCATGACCGAAAGAACCGTCGTCTTCTCGCACGGCCAGGATAGCGAGCCCTGGGGCAGCAAGATCGCCGCCATGGCCGAGATCGCGCGCGCCGAGGGGTTTCACGTCGAGTCCGTTGACTACCGGGGCATCGACGACCCGCGCGAGCGCGTCACGCGGCTGCTCGCTTTCTGCAAGGAACTGCGCGGCTCGCTGGTGCTCGTGGGTTCGAGCGTCGGCGGCTACGTGTCGGTGGCGGGTTCGTCGCTGCTGCAGGCGCGCGGAATGTTCCTGCTGGCGCCGGCGCTCTACATGCCGGGCTACGAGAAGTTCAGCCCTCGTCCGGCCGCCTGTCCGACCACGATCGTGCACGGCTGGCGCGACGAGGTGATCCCGGTCGACAACAGCATCCGCTTCGCGCGTGAGCAGAAGGCGACACTGCACATCGTCGACTCCGATCATCGCCTGCTCGACCAGAT
>Ga0031656_10000332_pt1 | contig 15515 bp, 15 predicted proteins | sample FrelakmetDIP11DI_FD_55080 | JGI IMG/M metagenome (GOLD analysis project Ga0031656, IMG submission 55080) | Freshwater lake sediment microbial communities from the University of Notre Dame, USA, for methane emissions studies - DIP11 DI | ecosystem: Environmental > Aquatic > Freshwater > Lake >... | reverse complement strand
CTCCTGAAAAGAGCGATCACGAACATGGAAAAGAACGGCATAAAAGTCTTGCCGGCGGAAAGCAGGGATGATGCTCTCAGGGTGATTTTTCAGGAAATCGGGAGTGAAAAGCTTATTGTTAAATCAAAATCCAATGTCACAAAGGAGATCGAACTCACATCCGCACTGGAATCACAGGGAGTGGAGGTCATCGAAACAGACATTGGCGACCGGATCCTTCAACTCCTGAAAGGAAAACCATCTCATCCAACAGGGCCTGTTGCGCATCTGTCTGCGAAAACCATTGCAGAGGGGCTTTCAAAAGTCTATCAAAGAAAGATTAGTAACGAGCCGGAGGAGATTGTGGAGGCTGTCAGGGAAGAGATACGAAGGTATCTTGATAAAGCGTCAGTAGGAATTACCGGAGCAAATGCCATTACAGCAGAGGAAGGCTCTATGGTAATCGCACATAATGAAGGCAACATATTCGAGGTCATACGGAGACAAAAACATATCGTCGTGACGGCAATTGATAAGGTATATCCGACGGTTGAAGATGCCCTCAATATGCTGAAAGTCATCTGTTTCAATGCTACCGGTTCCCTTATCCCGTCTTTTGTAGAAATCATCAGCGGGGTCAGCAAGACCGCGGATGTCGAGAAGAAATTCTTCAAGGGCGTTCATGCCCCGAGAGATATCACGCTGATTCTCCTTGATAACAGAAGGAGTGAAATGATCGCAGAGGGACACAGGGATTTGCTCCTCTGTATCGACTGCGGGAACTGTCTCCTGCACTGCCCGATGTTCACCACGATCGGAACCGAGTTTGCCGAAGACAAATATCTTGGGGGGAAGGGTCTTGCATACAAAAGCCTTGCTGATGACGAGGTGAACAGAAAACTTGAATTCTGTCTGACCTGCGCAAGATGCCGGAAAAACTGCCCATTGTCAATAGATATCCCGGCTGTCATCAGAAACATAAGGAGTGACAGTATCCCTCAAGAGATCTTTTATTTCCTTAAATCACATCTTCTCTGGCTTTACTATAATGTAAGGCTGAAGCTAAAATAGCTACTCAGACTCTATATTCTTTTCTGCAATATCCGGAATTCTTGAGGGCTTTCCAGTGAGCTTGGTTTTTTTCATCCCCGCAGCTTTTTATAATCTTCCTCGGTTATCCAAGCCTGTTTAAGCATTTTATAGAATAACGCTTTAGGGATGTCTTTACCGTGTTGATGGCTCAGTCTGACTTGAAGAATGGTTCTATCCGGAAGAATTTTCTGCCATGTCTCGTGCTTCTTTGACCTCACAAGCTTGAAATCGAGTCGTTTCAACACAGTGCGAAAGTCATTATACGCGGGCATTAATTAAAAAGTTCTCTAACCTTTTCTTTTGTTCTTCTTTCATGAATCTCAAGAATATATGGCTTATGAGATGCGCGATTAGGACTCCCGCTGAAATGCTCGAACTCTTCCATGTACTGCTCAGCATAATCTATTGTCATATCGACAAGGTCATTTAATGCCTCTTCAGGGGTATTCCCTTCTGTNGCAAGGTCAAGTTCCGGGCAACTTGCCACATAAACCCCTTCTGAAGGCTCAATTATGGCAGTCAACTTATCAGAGACATCTTTTATTGCGATTGGCATTTTCAACCTCCCTTAGCCCTTATTATATTCCTTTAACACCTGATTTACTATCCTTCTTGCTATTTCAAAGGTCGCTGCAATCCTGCTGATCTTTACATCACCAAGTCCCTTTATCTCAAGAAACTTCTCCAATGGTTGGTTTGCCATTCCTTTAAAGGATTTCTTGCGCAACTTTCTCAGCAGGTTAACCTTTTGTACCGGTGGAAATAAGGATGCATAATAACTCCGCATCAGTTAATGATTCAGCCCCAAGTTCTCTCAACTTACCCCCTGGATGTGTCCACTTCTGCATTCATTAGCCTCCTTATGCCTGACCAGATAGCCTAATTNTATATTCACAAACTATATATGGTCAATAAGGCTCGATAATTACAATAGATTCGTTTCTTGACAAATAATTTTCTGATTCTTTAAAGTATTGACGTTAGGTAACCGTTAGCCGATGAACCATGTCAAAGATTAACTCTGGTATCGCTGACCTGGACAAGCTCATAGACTCCCTCTATGTCGGGGACAATGTTGTCTGGGAGGTTGAGGCCGGAACCGCTCCCGAAATTTTTATACTGAATTTCCTCCGTCAGTCGCTTTCAGAAGACCACCATGTCATTTACGTCAGCTTTAATCAGTCGCCGCATACCATCCTGCAAAAGATAGGGGAGACAGGCCCGAAAGGTACGTTTGTTCTCCTCGACTGCTTCACATCGGGGAAGGGCAAGAATGACCGGGCGTTCACCAAGTTCTACGAAAATAACCGGGATCCCCGGGTCATCAGGGTTGAGGATCCCAGGAACATAGAGCAGTTTACCACCCTCCTTGCCTCACTCGAGGACAGCTCGGAGTCCGGGGGAAGATATGTATTCGACAGCCTCACCGGGATGCAGGACCTCTGGGGAGATGAGAACCGGACATACAAATTNTTTACGTACATATGCCCGCTTCTCTATGACCTCGGTACGGTCGCCTACTGGGTCCTTGAAAAGGATGCTCATAGCCAGAAGTTCAAGGCGAATCTCCGGCATATTACCCAGGTTGTGCTCGAATTATATAAAAGAAAAGAGAAGCTCTGGATCAAGGCACTGAAACTCGAAGGCAGACCGAACAGGGAAGCATTCAAGCCCCATGCGTATGAAATTGATGCAGAAACTGTCGTGATTACCTCAGTCAAAAAAGAGTCTTCGCTGGATGTAGGCAAAAGAATCAAGGAATTGCGGATGAGAACAGGGATGAATCAGAAGGAACTTGCCGACAAGGTCGGACTGACCCCGAGTTTCATTTCCCAACTGGAAAACAATCAGATTGCTCCTTCACTCAGTTCGTTCATACAGATATGCGATGCCCTTGGCGTCAGCCTCTCTGATACGCTGGAGAAAAAAACAGGCGAGGCTCACTGGCTTATCAGAAAAGAGAAAATCTTTTCCCATCCTTCTTATAAAGAAACCGGGGTAAGGGGTTTCCACATTGTTCAAAATGGCAGCATGTCGGGAAGTCTCATGGTAATAGAACCATATGCACAAGTGAAAGGTCAGGTCATACCAGCAGAGGGACAGAAATTACTGTATGTTTTGAAGGGAGATGTTTCTGTCATTATCGACGGCAAAGGTGAGACACTCAGATCTGGAGATTCGCTTTTCCTGAAAAAAGAGGTCCCCTCAGTATTCAAAAATGAAGGAGGTGATAGCGCAGAAATACTCTTAATGAGCTCTTAGAAGCCTTTTAAGAGCTTTCGTCTTTTGATCTCCCGGGGCAAAAGATTTTTTTTGCCTGGAGCACTAAGAAATACTTAATTTATCTGAGCATTAATTTAGCTTTACTTAATAGGAGGAGGTGAAGACAAGAAAAAAATANTGAGNTGTCTCTATCAGCTCTTTGAGGNCTCATTGCAAGGACAACATCCTGAGCACTCTCAATTGGCCGAAATTGTTAGTACAACATCAAAAAAACAGACTTGATTAAAGGAGGTAAATTTTATGAATTTGCAGCAACCTAATGCAAATGAAGCAACCAGAACATATAATCGTTCAAAAAGCGTCGCTCCGATGAGTGGGATATGTACCAGATGTTTAGACGGATGCAGGGGAAATTGTGAAGTTTTCAAGTCGACCTTCAGAGGCAGAGAGTTACTCTATCCAGGGCCTTTCGGTGAGATAACCGCAGGCGGAGACAAAAACTATCCGATAGATTATTCTCACCTGAACATTCATGGTTATGCCCTCGGTGCGAAAGGACTTCCAAAAGGCCAGAAAGGCGACCCTGACACCGCAAAATTTCCGAATGTTAATACAGAGACCTCCTATGGCTGGACTAAAAAAGTAGGTATGAAAGTTCCGATCTTCACCGGCGCACTCGGTTCTACGGAAATTGCCCGCAAGAATTGGGAGCATTTTGCAGTTGGAGCAGCGATTTCGGGTGTTACTCTCGTTTGCGGAGAGAATGTCTGCGGAATAGACCCAGGCCTTGAGTTNAATAGCAACAAAAAGATAACAAAAGCACCTGATATGGACCGCAGGATCGAGATGTATCGCCGCTATCATCAGGGATACGGAGAACTCCTTGTTCAGATGAACGTAGAGGACACCCGGTTGGGAGTTGCAGAATACATAATAGATAAACACGCCATTGAAACCATAGAATTAAAATGGGGACAGGGAGCAAAATGCATCGGCGGCGAGATCAAGGTGCACTCTCTGGATCGTGCACTTGAATTACAGAAACGCGGCTATATAGTTACCCCTGATCCGTCTGATCCTATTGTTCAGGCCTCGTTCAAAGACGGTGCGATAAAGGAATTTGAGCGTCACAGCCGTCTCGGTTTTATCGAAGAAAAGGGTTTTTACGCTGAAGTTGACAGGCTCAGGAAACTCGGATTCAAGAGAATTACGCTGAAGACAGGCGCTTATGGCCTTCGCGAGCTTGCAATGGCGATCAAATGGAGTTCCAGGGCCAAGATCGACCTGCTTACCATAGACGGCGCTCCCGGCGGAACAGGGATGAGCCCATGGCGTATGATGGAAGAATGGGGTATGCCTTCACTCTACCTGCATGCAGCAGCTGCAGAATTCTGCACGATACTTGACAAGAAAGGCGAGCGTGTTCCTGATATCGCCTTTGCGGGCGGCTTCAGCAGTGAAGACGGCATATTCAAGGCATTGGCTTTAGGCGCACCCTACACTAAGGCAGTATGCATGGGCCGTGCATTAATGATCCCCGGCATGGTCGGCAAGAACATCGGAAAATGGATTAAGGCAAATGATCTCCCGAAATCTGTCAGCGAATTCGGCACCAAAGTTGAAGAGATCTTTGTAAATTATGAAGATGTTAAAAATATCGTAGGCAACCAGGAGATTAGAAACATTCCGCTCGGAGCGATCGGTATTTACAGCTATTCACAGAAAATAAGGGTCGGATTACAGCAGCTGATGGCAGGCGCACGTTGTTTCAATATCGATTCGATCACGAGGAATGAACTGATGTCACTTACAGAAGAATGCGCCAGGGTTACCGGCATTCCTTACCTGATGGATTCGTACAGGAAGGAAGCAATGAAAATTCTGGGTGCAAAATAAGTAGTCTTAAATTTATGGAGGTAAAAAATTGTGAACTACGGCAGACCTAATGCAAGTGCAGCCACAGGGACAAAAAACAGGGTATCAGACCCGGCGCCCTCCTCAGGTATATGTTCTGTCTGTCTTGATGGATGCCCCGGAATCTGTGAGATCGGGAAGTCNTCCTTCAGGGGCAGAGAAGTTCTCTATCCTCAACCCTTTGGGAAAGTCACTGCGGGAGCCGTCAAAGAATACCCGGTGGATTATTCGCATCTCAATATTCAGGGGACATGCATCGGTGCGATCGGAATGGATGCAGACTCTGACAAAGCCCTCTTCACCAATGTTTCCACCGAAGTAGCTCTCGGAAATAAGAATAAGGTGAGGTTGAAAGTCCCGGTTTTCACCGGTGCCCTCGGTTCCACCAATATTGCGAGGGATAACTGGGAAGGCTTGGCTGTCGGTGCCGCAATTTCGGGTATTATGGTTGTCATCGGCGAGAACGTCGTGGGAATGGATCCTGACTCCGAGTTGAAGAACGGCAAAGTTGTAAATTCCCCTGAACTTGCAAGAAGGGTGAAAACCTTTAATGAATGGAAAGATACCCACGGTGCCATCATCCTTCAGCAGAATGTCGAGGATGGCAGGCTTGGTTCTCCTGAATACGCAGTGGAAAAGCTCGGCGTGGAATGTCTTGAGTTGAAATGGGGCCAGGGTGCAAAGAACATCGGTGGAGAAGTAAAACTGAAGACCCTCGACAGAGCCCTTGAATTAAAGAAGAGAGGATACGTGGTCCTGCCGGATCCGGAGGACAAGGTTGTCCAGAAGGCATTTAAAGAAGGCGCCTTCAGGGAGTTCGAGAGGCATTCAAGGCTCGGAATGGTCGAATATGACAATTTCATGAAGAGTGTCGAGTATCTCAGAAAGATCGGTGCCAAATTTGTTTCCCTGAAGACTGGTGCTTACAGGGTTGCAGACCTTGCACGGGCGATGAAGTTTGCATCCGATGCGGAGATAGATCTGCTCACTATCGACGGTGCAGGAGGCGGAACCGGGATGAGCCCGTGGAGGATGATGAATGAGTGGGGAGTCCCGACTATCTACCTTGAGGCGCTTGCCTATAAATTCGCCCGGGAACTGAGGGCCAGAGGCAACTATGTTCCGGACCTCGCTATTGCGGGTGGGTTCTCACTTGAAGATCATGTATTCAAGGCAATTGCATTGGGTGCGCCGTTTGTAAAAGCGGTTTGCATGGGCCGTGCTACCATGATTCCTGCCATGGTAGGGAAGAACATCGACAGGTGGATGAAGGAAAATAAACTCCCGCCGGAAATCAAAAAGTACGGCGACACTGCTGAGCAGATATTCGTGAGTGCCGAAACATTAAAGTCAAAGTACGGTAAAACCTACAAGAAGATTCCTCTCGGAGCAATAGGTTTGTACACATTCTGTGACAGATTGCAGCTTGGCCTTCAGCAGTTTATGGCAGGTGCAAGGAAATTTGCCGTTCAGTACATCGACAGGTCTGACCTTGTATCGTTGACCAGGGAAGCGGCAGAGGTTACCGGGATTCCCTATGTTATGGATTCTGACATGGAAGAGGCTGACAGGATCCTTTTTGGTGTTGAAGAGACCGGGAAATCCAGAGTATAAATTTTTGAATAAGTCGGGGATGCAGTTGCGGCATCCCCGGCTTTTTGAATGAACAAATGGAGGACTTGCTTTTTGATGACCAAGACGATGTTATCAATCTTAAAGATCCTTGATGCAAATCCGGACCAGATTCTTGGGTCAGGGGCGATATCGAAACAATTGAAGATGCACGGCGTAGATCTCACCGAACGAACGGTGCGCTATCACCTCAGAATTCTCGATGAGAGGGGTTTTACGAAGGTATTCGGCAAGGAAGGAAGAATGATAACCCCAAAAGGGAAAGAAGAACTCACGCAAGCGTCAGTATCAGAAAAAGTCGGTTTTATTATCAGCAAGATCGAGACACTTTCCTATCTCACGAATCTTGATCTCGAAAAGAATGAAGGCGATATTATTCTCAATGTCTCGTATTTCCCCGAAGAAAAACTGAAAGAGACATTGCGGATCATGAAACCGGTCTTCCTGTCACCATACGTCATGTCTGATAAGGTTGCCCTGAAGAAAGCCGGTGAGAAGATTGGGGATGTCCTTGTCCCAAAAGGTCAAGTAGGATTCGGGACGGTATGCAGTGTAACCATTAATGGAATATTCCTCAAGGCAGGAATCCCGGTTATATCAAAATTTGGAGGTGTATTACAGATTGAAGACTCTGAAGCATCGAGGTTCACTGCTCTTATCAGCTATGAAGGTTCATCCCTCGACCCTCTTGAGATATTCATCAGGAGCAAGATGACCGATATTACCGGGGCTGTAAAGAATCAATCGGGGAAGATTCTCGCAAGCTTTCGCGAAATACCTGTTGTAAGCCTCGGGAAAGCGGAAGAGATCAGTCATGAACTGAAAGAAAAGGGGATACGGGGTATTTTACTGATAGGCAACCCCAATCAACCACTCATTGAGATGCCTGTTGGACTTAACAGGGCAGGCATGATTATTGTTGGCGGTCTGAACCCGATTGCTGCACTTGAGGAGGCGGGAATCCATACAGTAACGAAGGCAATGTCTACCCTTTATCCATTCTCCGACCTTGTAAGATTCAAGGAACTGCTATAAGGACTCTTTAGACTTTTCCAGAAAGTCTAAAATATAATCACAGTACTCGTGGTAATCTTTTAAACAATCTGCGATTGAAGAATAGATGCTGTTATAATCAACAACGTCATATTCATGAACCAGAATATTCCTCGTTCCAACACTTCGGGCTATACGCCGGGAAAATTCTTCCGGGTAAATACCGCAATCGGTAAGCCTCAGAAAAGTCTCTGCATAATCGAGCGGAGGATTTGTATCTTTTGTCGACAGCTCTGCAATCAGATGTTGATTGATATCGATAGCACGGTTGATAATTCTTTCCAGATATCGCTCAAGAGCAGCTTGTTTGATGAAGTCACTTGTTATTTCCTGCAAAGAATATTTTGCTAAATCAGCGAGATGAACAAGTTCATTCTGAATAAGGGTTATTTTCCTTAAAACAAAGTTTTCCCTTATCATCTTGTCGGGCTTATCATTTCTTTTAATAACTTCTGCCGTTTTTTGATAAGAAATTTCTCAAGAGTAAAAAGAGGCTGGGAATCGATATATTCTTTAAAAGCAAATGCTTTAAATGCAGCATATTCATCCTCATTACCGTAGAGTAAAACTCCTGATGAAATAACCTCGTATCTATGAAATGGATTAGCCTTATTGAGATTTGTTAAGTCTATTTTATTGTCCGGGATACCGAGCAGATCTGATAAAAAATCTAAAAGCGCGATATAATTGTCGAAATCAGCTATATTTCCTTCCTTTGTTGTTAATGCTGCTATATCATGATCACTGTCTTCCCGAACAGTTCCCATAGCCTGAGAGCCGAAAAGAACAAGAAATTTTACGCCATGTTCGACCGCATATTGTTCAAGTTTTTCTTTATTGATTTTCATATGTTTAATGTATCACATAAGCGATGAAACAGCAAAGGAGAGCATGCAGCGCTTCCAAAGTTTGCTTTTTTTGTAAAGAATTTACTATGCTAAATTATTAAACTTTTGGAGGTATTGAAGAATGACAATCACGGATAAGGCTGCTGAGAAAGCAAAAGCCATATTGACGGGTGAAGGCAAATCGGAATGGGGCTTACGGATATTTGTTGCCGGAGAAAGCTGCTGTGGCCCATCGTTTGGCCTTGATATGCAGGAAGGTCATAGCCCTGATGATGAAATTATAGAAAAAAACGGGTTGAAAGTTTTTTTGGACAAACAAACCATGGAAACCCTTACCGGAAGAGAGCTTGATTATTATGTCGGGGAAGAGGGTGAAGGGTTTATCTTTACCGGAGGTGTCTCAGCATGCGGTACCGGAAGTTCTGCATGCGGTACCGGTAGCTCAGGCTGCAGTTCCTGCGGAGAATAAGTCAGACTTGTGTTCCCTTTTCACAGACCACGCAGATTAAGAAAGAATGAGACAATCAGGAGAATGGTGAGGGAGACCTCCCTTTCTCCTGATAATTTTATCTATCCTCTCTTCGTAACATTCGGCAAAGGTGTAAAAAAAGAGATCTCATCTATGCCCGGGTGCTACCAGGAATCTGTTGATACGGTAACGAAGCATGCAAAAGAAGTCTTCTCCCTCGGTATTCCCTCGGTGATACTCTTCGGGGTCCCCGAACATAAAGACGAAATCGGCTCAGGTGCATATGATGAGCACGGCGTCGTTCAGAAGGCAATCAGGGCAATAAAAAATAAAGTTCCTGAATTGTTTGTTATCACGGACGTCTGCATGTGCGAATACACAAGCCACGGCCACTGCGGAATCATAAAGAATGGTGATGTCCAGAACGACCCTACCCTCGAATTGTTGGCAAAGGAAGCAGTTTCTCATGCCAAGGCCGGTGCTGACATGGTTGCGCCGTCGGACATGATGGACGGGAGGGTTGATGCAATCCGCACTGCACTCGATGAGGAAGGCTACGCAGAAGTTCCGATTATGTCCTATGCCGCCAAATATGCATCAGCATTCTATGGCCCGTTCAGAGATGCTGCTGAATCAACACCGCAATTCGGTGACAGGCGGTCATATCAGATGGACCCTGCAAACAGAAGAGAAGCTTTGAAAGAAGTTGCGCTTGATATTGAAGAAGGTGCGGATATCGTTATGGTGAAACCGGCCCTCGCATATCTTGACGTCATCTCTGATGTAAAGGATACCTTTGATGTCCCTGTGGCAGCCTACAACGTGAGTGGAGAATATTCCCTGGTTAAGGCTGCCGGAAAACTCGGATGGATAGATGAACAACGGGTCATGATGGAGATACTCACCTCGATCAAACGGGCAGGCGCCGATTTAATACTCACCTATTTTGCAAAAGAAGCTTCAAAAATCCTGAATAAATAATTATCCAATCTTTATCTGCATTATTCATAAAATTTCTGTATGCCGGCAGATACAATATTTTCGCTCATTCTCGTCCCGATATCCATCGGGACTCCGAGGTGAATTCTGTCTTCGACAGTATTCAAATCCGCTTAAATTCTATATCTGCCGTCTGGTTTATGAATAATGCAGGTTAGGTTTTTCTTGACGCATTTCCGCTCCCGCAGTAGAATGGAAAACGAAATATTTAGATCGAACTTATCTCAAAATATTTTTTCTGAGTTCTTTTGTCATTCCGGGCTTGATCCGGAATCCAGTGACGTTGCTTTTTTATTATATAAAAATGGAGAATATCCATTGCCAACTCAGAACAGTAAAGTCTCTGGATACCGTCTTTCGACGGTATGACTGTATTTTTGGATAGGTTCTAATCATATTGTCTGCCAAGGGAGGATACAGATGAAACTCAAGGTTGCAATGCTATTGTCTGTTGCAGTTCTCGTCACGTTGGGATTTATTTCGCAGGTCTATTCCGAGGATATCAAAAAGGAGGACTGCTTTTTTCTGTCAAGTCTTCATCATACGTCGAGGGGAATGGCATACTGGTATGATAAGGCAAATGGCGGGCTGGAAATACTCACCGGCATACCGTATACAAGTCCAAAACTCGATTGTATTAACTGTCATGTTAAGTCATGTGATGTCTGTCATAAGACGGTGACCGGGGATAGGTTGTCCTACTCTGCAAAAGCAGCGCAGAATCAGGATGTCTGTCTGAATTGTCACAAACGCCAGAGAACTATCATGAAGATTGATAAAGAAGCCAATCAGGTAGATGTCCATGTGGATAAGCAGATGCAATGCATGAATTGTCATGGAACAAAAGATGTGCATGGTGACGGAAAGGAATATAATTCTATGAAGCAGCCGGGGGCGATCGATGCAAAATGTGAGAATTGTCATCCATCGGTTCCTGAAAGTACCTCCCATAAGATCCACAGGGATACATTGGAATGTAAAGCATGTCATATTCGTCATGTCGTAAGCTGTCAAAACTGTCACTTTGAGACCATTATCAATGAGCGGAAGCGCGTGGATATCAAAGTTTCAGGATGGGTATTCCTGATGAATTACGAAGGAAAGGTGACATCAGCGAATACCCAAACATTTCTGGTGCCGGGGAATAAGACCTTCATCCTGTTTGCTCCGCAGAACAGTCATTCGATCATGCGGGAAGGACGAAAGTGCGGTGACTGCCATGGCACTGATACCGTGAAACGTGTTCAGAATGGTAAGGTTACATTGACCTGGCTTGAAAATAATGAATTGAAAAATCTCAAAGGTGTGATACCCGTTGTTGATGGAGTGGACTATGATTGTGTATACCAGGATTATAAAGACGGAAAATGGATCCCGATAGATAATCCGGCATCCCCTATGGTGCAATATATCGGATACGGCAAACCCCTGTCGAACGAGCAGTTAAAGAAACTATCTCAACCTATGGGGAAATAATAGCTGCTTAGTAGACGAGAGAGTCATTTGAACCTTTGATCCGATTGCACCTTTTCTGCCTTGCCTGCTTTTCCGGAAAGCCACCCTATGCGGTCTGCTTTTTGGCTATCAAACTCCGGAACATAGGGTTTTATGTCGAGTAAGGGCGTACCATCGACTATATCTGCGTTTTCGATATAAAGCATATTGCCCTCAACCTTTATAAGTTCAACCACTGATATCCCAATGGGATTTGGACGCCTCGGTGCCCGGGTGGAAAAAACGCCGCGAAGGTTGTCATCCAAAAAGGGTTTAACCGACAATGCATAGCCTTGAGATTGATGAAAATGATAAATCAGAATAATATGTGAAAACCCTTCAAGGTCTTTGAGACCTTCAATAAACTCCTGACTCACTTCTATAGTTCCTGCAATACCTTTGGCCCCGGTCGGTTGAATCGGCATGCCTTTGATGTCCTTAAAAGGGGAATGAATTATGCCTATCGGCCGATACCTGATTTCCTCCACGGTTCAGCTTAGATATTGTCTGTAATTACTATCAGTTGTCAAGCAGAGTGGTTCAGCAAATCTCTCTTGACTTGGTTATGAGCATATGCCTATAATAGAAATGTACCGGGCCTTGAGAAATAGCGATGAATCATTCAATTACTACAAAAATTATTTTAGATAGTATTGCAGACGGTGTTTTCACTGTAGATAAAGATTGGAACATTACTTCCTTTAATAGGGCTGCCGAGCGTATTACCGGAATCACTTCGCGAAAGGCAATCGGTCAGAAATGTTTTGATATCCTGCATGCCGATATCTGTCAGACCGACTGTGCGATTCGTAAAACGTTAAAAACCGGGAAAGAAATCATCGACCTGCCTGTGAACATCCTGAACAATGAAGGGAATGTTATCCCCGTATCCGTCAGCACAGCGGTCTTAAAAGACGAAAAAGGTTGCATTATAGGAGGAGTTGAGACATTCCGGGATCTCTCAGCAATAGAGACCCTCAAGAAAGAAATCTCACGTCAATATTCAGTTGAAGATATTATCAGCAAGAATTTTGAAATACAGTCAATCTTCGACATACTTCCTGATATTGCCGACAGTGAAAGTACAGTTCTTGTTCAGGGCCGGAGCGGAACAGGGAAAGAGCTATTTGCACGGGCGGTTCATAATTTAAGCAGGCGGAAAAAAGGGCCGTTTGTAGCGGTTAACTGTGGCGCCCTGCCTGATAATCTTCTGGAGTCGGAACTTTTTGGCTATAAGAGAGGGGCCTTTACGGATGCAAAAAAAGATAAACCGGGACGGTTTGCTCTCGCAGAAGGAGGCACCCTTTTTCTGGATGAAGTCGGTGATCTTTCCTTTTTATTACAGGCTAAACTCCTCCGGGTACTGCAGGAGAGGGAATATGAACCTTTAGGCTCTACCGGCTCTGTAAAGACTGATGTGCGTATCATAGCAGCCACCAACCGTAATCTCTCAGAAATGGTTGCTCAAAAGACCTTTCGCGAAGATCTTTACTATCGCCTCAACATAGTAAAATTGAACCTTCCGCCGCTGCGTAATCGAAAAGAAGACATCCCGCTGTTAGTGAACCATTTCCTGAAAAAGATGATTCTTAAAACAGGCAAAAACATTACAGGAATCTCGGATGATGTGATTGCTCTTTTTATGACATATGATTTTCCCGGAAATATCCGTGAACTTGAAAACCTTTTGGAACATGCATTTGTAATTTGCCGGAGAGGAGAAATTACTGTTGAACATCTTCCAGTGGAATTCCAGGAAGCGGTAATCGTATCAAAAGACGGTGGTAATATCTCTTTGCAGAATCACTTTAGACAGTCTGAGGCAAGCATAATAAAAGAGGCCTTGAAAAGAAATCGTGGCAGTCGCAGACAAACAGCAAGAGAGTTGGGCATAGATCCAAGTACTCTCTGGCGAAAGATGAAACGGATCGAGATAAAAGAATTGTAGGCATATTGCAATGTTGCAGTAATCCAATGCAATGGATTGCACGACAGCAATGAACAATTCAATATCCCGACTTTCTCCCCCTTTAACCAACTACCTGAATTTATTATAAATATCCGGGTTATCCTCTGTTGGTATTCTTTTTGCTAATTATATGTACGGTCATATGCGAGGAACGAAACGCTAAAGCAACTCCCCCCTTCCTACGAGAGTGCTTTGTAATATTTCGTTCCTCGCACTGTCTTCCCGGACATGTAAGAAAATATATAAATTCATTATTGAGGAGTGAATTAATGGAGACAATCAATGAAAAAAAAGGAGACGGAAGCACCTGCCCGTCCCAAAAACTTCCCAGCAGGGATGAAATTGCAGAACTCAAGGAAAAGCTTGTTCTTGAGCAAAACATTTGCGATATAAACCACAAGATAATGGTCATGTCAGGCAAGGGCGGTGTTGGAAAAAGTTCTATCGCAACCAATATTGCTGTTGGTCTTTCCCTGAAAGGTAAACTGGTCGGTCTCCTGGACATAGATATCCATGGGCCGAGCATCCCGAAAATGGTCGGACTTGAAGGTGCTCCGCTGAAACAGTCCGAAGAAGGATTAATGCCGGTCGAATATAGTAAAAATCTTAAAGTCATGTCCATAGGATTTCTCATCCGGGACCGGAAAGATGCTGTTATATGGAGGGCGCCTCTAAAGCACAGTCTCATCAGACAGTTTCTGGCTGATGTCAGATGGGGAGAACTTGATTATCTTATTATCGATTGTCCGCCTGGTACCGGTGATGAACTCATTTCGATCGCCCAGCTTCTTGAAGGAGCAGATGGCGCCGTTATTGTGACCACTCCTCAGGATATAGCGCTTAACGATGTCAGGAAATCAATATCTTTCTGCCGTCACGTTCAGTTGCCGGTTATTGGTGTCATAGAAAACATGAGCGGGTTTGTCTGCCCTCATTGTGGTAATTCTGTTAATATATTCAAAACTGGTGGCGGAGAATCAATGGCATCAGATATGGCAGTGCCTTTTCTCGGACGCATACCACTCGAACCAAAGATTGTCGACACAGGCGACAGCGGGAAACCGTATTTTGAGTATTACCGGGAGTCAGAAACTGCAAAAGCTTTCAATAAGGTAATAGAAGCGCTGCTCATGTTGCACTCTCAAAAAAACCTGATAAAATTTAATCAATAATTCTGTTATAAAAACCATGAAAATCGAAGAATGTAAAATTTATGAGGTAGTAAAAAATAGTCTTCCTGTTGGATTTACATTGGTTGATGAGGCAGGTATGATTATCGACTTTAACTCCCAGGCCGAGGTAATCACCGGCTACCTAAAAAGCGAGGTGCTTGGTGAATCTCACCTTGAGATGCTCCATGGCACAACCGACAGGGAAGCCTGTCCGCTGTTTCGATTCGCTCTTGATAGCAAACAACAGACAGCGGCAGTAGAGACAAACATAAAGCAAAAAAGCGGTGAAATAATTACTATCGTTGCCTCGATAGCACCTATTTTTGATGAAGATCAGAATTTCGTCGGAGGCGTTGAACTATTCAGAGATATTACAGAAATCAAGAAACTGGAAAGAGAACGGAAAAATATCCTTCCCATGTTTGCCCATGATATGAAAAATCCTGTCATTACGGTTAGCGGTTATTTATCAAGATTGCTTTCAGGTAGAGCGGGTTTGCTTACAGAATCCCAATTAAATTATCTACACATAATGAAAGATGAGCTCACAAAAGTTGAAGACTTGATAAGCGATTTCCTTGAATTTTCCCGTTTTGAGGCGACACAATACAGACCGTTAAAGAGTGCATTTAACATAGAAGAAGCAATAAACCATCAGATAGAAATAATTA
>Ga0031656_10000329_pt1 | contig 15558 bp, 12 predicted proteins | sample FrelakmetDIP11DI_FD_55080 | JGI IMG/M metagenome (GOLD analysis project Ga0031656, IMG submission 55080) | Freshwater lake sediment microbial communities from the University of Notre Dame, USA, for methane emissions studies - DIP11 DI | ecosystem: Environmental > Aquatic > Freshwater > Lake >... | reverse complement strand
CATGGTGTCGAGGCGGTCCGCGACCGTCTTCGGAACGATGGCCGATTCGACGACAGCCTGGAGCAGCGCCTGCTTGCGAAGATCTTCGCGCACGCGCTGTTCGAAGATCGGCTCGGTCAGGCCTTGCGACGCGATGTAGGCCTTGTACTTCTCGTAGCTGAACTTGCCGTCTTCCTGGAAGGCCGGCACGGTCGCGAGCACCTCGCGCAGGCGGTCGGTGGTGACGATGATGTTTGCCTTGTTGGCCTCGTTGGCCAGGGCGCGGTTCATCACGATGCCGTCGAGGATCGAAGCCCGCGCTTCCTGGGTCTCGAGCAGCTTCGGATCGAAGTCGGACCCGAAGGTCTGCCTCAGCCGCTCGATTCGGTCGCGCTGCGCCTGGTCGAACTCCTGCTGCGTGATCGGCGAGCCGTCGACCTTCGCGAGCGTTTTATCGCTGCCGATGAAGCTGTCGTAGCCCTGGATCCCGAAGAACACGAAGGACGGGAAGATCAGGACCAGCATGAAAAGCATCATCCAGCGACGATGCGTACGGACCGATTCGAACATGGCGCGGGCCCCTGTCGAGCGTTCAGTGCTGCATCAAGCGCTGCAGCAACAAAAAAGGCGAACAACGTTCGCCTTTTGGTGATCTGTGGCGGAGTGGACGGGACTCGAACCCGCGACCCCCGGCGTGACAGGCCGGTATTCTAACCAACTGAACTACCACTCCGCGTCTGCTTCGAGGCCACTGCTGCGTGGAGATGGTGGGTGCTGAGAGGCTCGAACTCCCGACCTACGCCTTGTAAGGGCGCCGCTCTACCAACTGAGCTAAGCACCCCGGGCCGGCCGTCGGCGCGAGGCTGACGACCAACAGCAGTTGGCTACCAAAGACCGCTAGTTTAGCGAATCTTTCAGTGCCTTGCCAGGACGGAACTTCGGAACGCGCGCCGCCTTGATCTTGATCGGTTGGTTCGTGCGCGGATTGCGGCCGGTGCGCGCGGCGCGCTTGCCCACCATGAACGTGCCGAAGCCGACCAACGTCACCGAGTTGCCCTTCTTCAAGCTCGTGCGGATGCCTGCAACGATCGCTTCAAGGGCTCGACCAGCCGCGGCCTTGGAGATATCGGCCTGCTTCGCAATGTGGTCGATCAATTCGGTCTTGTTCACTTACACCCCCTCTGTCGAGACTGATCACGCAGCTGCGCGGTTCCGGTTGTTCTAATTGAAGGACGTCGGAGGGCAAGCGTGCGAGCGGACGAATTCGAACGGCAATTTCACCGCGCTGACCTGGGAGTGTCAAGGGAAAGCGAAGCGAAATTTGGAGAGGACAGTGTTCCTTGACGAGGAAGAAGAAAACGGCGCGCATCGGTCGACGCGCGCCGCTTCAACTCCTGGCCGGTTCAGTGCTTGACGACTTCGCTGGTGGCGGGCGCATCGCCCGCCTTGACCGGAGCCGCCGCGGCATCCTCGTCTGTCAGCGGCACCGGGTGGCGCTCGAGCGCGATCTCGAGCACCTTGTCGATCCACTTGACGGGAATGATTTCGAGACGATTCTTCACGTTGTCCGGGATCTCCGCGAGATCCTTGACGTTTTCCTCCGGGATCATCACCGTCTTGATGCCGCCGCGGTGGGCTGCCAGCAGCTTCTCCTTGAGCCCGCCGATCGCCAGCACCTCGCCGCGCAGCGTGATCTCGCCGGTCATCGCGACGTCGGCCCGCACCGGGATACCGGACAGAGCCGACACGAGGGCGGTCGTGATTGCGATGCCCGCCGACGGACCGTCCTTCGGCGTCGCGCCTTCCGGGAAGTGCACGTGCAGGTCGGACTTCTCGAACACCTCGTCACGGATGCCCATCCGACGGGCCCGCGCACGCACCACCGAGCGCGCCGCCTCGACCGACTCCTTCATCACGTCGCCGAGCGAGCCCGTGCGCTGCACGTTGCCCTTGCCGGGCATGGTCGCCACCTCGATCGTCAGCAGGTCGCCGCCCACCTCGGTCCACGCCAGCCCGGTGACCTGGCCGACCTGGTTCTGCTTCTCTGCGACGCCGAACGTGAATCGACGCACGCCGAGGAACTTGTCCAGGTTCTTCGCGGAGACCTGGATCTTCTTGTCCTGGCTCTTCAGCAGCAGCTGCTTGACCACCTTGCGGCAGACCTTGCTGATCTCGCGCTCCAGCGAGCGGACACCCGCCTCGCGCGTGTAGTAACGGATGATGTCGCGGATCGCGCTCTCCGTGATGTTCAGTTCGCCGTCCTTGAGGCCGTTGGTCTTCATCTGCTTCGGCAGCAGGTGCTGCAGCCCGATGTGGACTTTCTCTTCCTCCGTGTAGCCGGACAGGCGGATGACTTCCATCCGGTCGAGCAGCGCCGGCGGAATGTTCATGGTGTTGCTCGTGGCGACGAACATCACGTCCGAAAGGTCGAAGTCGACCTCGACGTAGTGGTCCTGGAACGTGTGGTTCTGCTCGGGGTCGAGCACTTCCAGCAGCGCAGACGCCGGGTCGCCGCGGAAGTCCATGCCCATCTTGTCGACCTCGTCGAGCAGGAACAACGGGTTGCGAACGCCGACCTTGCCGAGGTTCTGCAGGATCTTGCCTGGCATCGATCCGATGTACGTGCGCCGGTGCCCGCGGATTTCGGCCTCGTCACGCACGCCTCCGAGCGCCATGCGGATGAACTTGCGGTTGGTCGCGCGCGCGACCGANTGGCCGAGCGAGGTCTTGCCGACGCCCGGGGGGCCGACCAGGCACAGGATCGGCGCCTTGACCTTTTCGACGCGCTGCTGCACGGCGAGGTACTCGAGGATGCGGTCCTTGACCTTCTCGAGCCCGTAGTGATCGTCGTTCAGCACCTTCTCGGCGTTGGTGAGGTCGTTGTTGATCCTGCTGCGCTTCTTCCACGGCAGCCCGATCAGCGTGTCGAGGTAGTTGCGGACGACCGTGGCCTCCGCCGACATCGGCGACATCAGCTTGAGTTTCTTCAGCTCCGACTGCGCCTTGTCGCGGGCGGCCTTCGGCATGCGGGCGGCCTTGATCTTCTTCTCGAGCTCCTCGAGATCGGCGCCCTCCTCGCCTTCGCCGAGTTCCTTCTGGATCGCCTTGACCTGTTCGTTCAGGTAGTACTCGCGCTGGCTCTTCTCCATCTGCCGCTTCACGCGGCCGCGGATGCGCTTCTCGACCTGCAGGATGTCGATCTCTGTCTCGAGCTGGGCCAGCAGGTGCTCCAGNCGCTCGTTCAGGCCCGGCATCTCGAGGATCTTCTGCTTCTGCTCGAGCTTCAGCGGCAGGTGCGCGGCGATCGTGTCCGCCAGGCGCCCCGCCTCGTCGATGCCGGCGATCGAGGTCAGGATCTCGGCGGGAATCTTCTTGTTCAGCTTCACGTACTGGTCGAACTGGCTGACGATCGCGCGGCGGAGCGCCTCGACCTCGGCCGTCGGCGCCGTCTCCGGCACGATCGGCACCACGTTCGCGGTGAAGTGCGTCGCGCCGTCCTCGATCAGTTCGATGCGCGCGCGCTGCGCGCCCTCGACCAGCACCTTCACGGTGCCGTCGGGAAGCTTGAGCATCTGCAGGATGCTCGCCACGCAGCCGATCTCGTAGATGTCTTCGGCGGCCGGCTCGTCCTTGGCGGCGTTCTTCTGCGCCACCAGCATGATGCTCTTGCCGGCTTCCATTGCCGCCTCGAGCGCGCGGATCGACTTCGGGCGACCTACGAACAGCGGAATCACCATATGCGGGAACACGACGACGTCGCGCAGGGGCAGCAGCGGCAGCGTGATGCGTTCCGACGGCAGGATTTGTGTGGACATTCGGACTGGTTCCCTTCGGATGGACTTTCAGTGCATATGCGCCCGGGCATGAGGAATGCAAGGGCGCTCCGAAATCCGCTCTGGACCAATCTAGCACGCACGGGACCCGTCAGCCGGGCCCGTCAGTCAGGCGGAAAGAGCGGGCCGGAATCGCTAGCGCGGCGCGCTGGCGACCTTCGGCTGGTCGGAGTAGATCAGCAACGGCTTGCCGCCTCCGATGGTGTTCTCGTCGACGACGACCTTCACGACGTTCTGGGTGCTGGGCAGGTCGTACATCACGTCCAGCAGGACACTCTCGACGATCGAGCGCAGCCCGCGGGCTCCGGTCTTTCGCTTGATCGCCTTGCGCGCGATGGCGCGCAGGGCTTCCGGACGCACTTCCAGATCGACCCCTTCCATCTGGAACAGCCGCTGAAACTGCTTCGCGAGTGCGTTCTTGGGCTGGACGAGGATTTCGACCAGCGCTTCCTCGCTGAGTTCATCCAGCGTGGCGATCACCGGAAGCCTTCCCACCAGTTCCGGGATCAGGCCGAACTTGATGAGGTCTTCGGGTTCGACGTCGCGCAGCAGGTCGCCCACCGAGCGGTCGCTCGCGCTCGTCACCGAGGCGCCGAAGCCGATCCCGCTCTTCTCGGATCTATTGCGGATGATCTTCTCGACACCGTCGAACGCGCCGCCGCATATGAACAGGATGTTCGTCGTGTCGATCTGGACGAAGTCCTGGTTCGGGTGCTTGCGGCCGCCTTGCGGCGGCACCGAAGCGATGGTGCCTTCGATCAGCTTCAGCAGCGCCTGCTGCACGCCCTCGCCCGAGACGTCGCGCGTGATCGACGGGTTGTCGCTCTTGCGCGAGATCTTGTCGATCTCGTCGATGTAGACGATGCCGCGCTGCGCCTTCTCGACCTCGTAATTGCAGTTCTGAAGCAGCTTCTGGATGATGTTCTCGACGTCCTCGCCGACGTAACCCGCTTCGGTCAGGGTCGTCGCGTCGGCGATCACGAAGGGCACGTTCAGCAGCCGTGCCAGGGTCTGCGCCAGCAGCGTCTTGCCCGAGCCGGTAGGGCCGATCAGCAGGATGTTGCTCTTCGCGAGCTCGACGTCATCCTTGCTGCCCATGTGCTTCAGGCGCTTGTAGTGGTTGTAGACCGCGACCGACAGGATCCGCTTGGCCTTGTCCTGCCCGATGACGTACTGGTCGAGGATCGAGCCGATCTCATGCGGCGTCGGCAGGTCGGAGCGCGTGCCGCTCGAGGCGGTGTCCGCGGTCGTCTCGTCCCGGATGATGTCGTTGCAGAGGTCGATGCACTCGTCGCAGATGAACACCGACGGGCCGGCGATCAGCTTCTTGACTTCATGCTGGCTCTTGCCGCAGAAAGAGCAGTAGAGGAGCTTTTCGCTGGAACCCTTTTTGTCCGACATAAAGGAGTGGGCGGGACCTCGTTATGTAGGCGTCTGCAGATTACGGATGTTCGCCGCGCTTGACAAAAATCTTGTCGACGAGGCCGTAGCTTACGGCATCCTCTCCGGACATGAAGTTGTCGCGGTCCGTGTCCTTCGCGATCTTCTCGACCGGCTGTCCGGTGCGCTCGGCAAGGATCCTGTTCAGGCGCTCGCGCAGATACAGGATCTCCTTGGCATGGATCTCGATGTCCGCCGCCTGGCCCTGCACGCCGCCCAGCGGCTGGTGAATCATGATGCGGGAATTGGGCAGCGTGAATCGCTTGCCCTTCTGCCCGGCCGCGAGCAGGAACGCGCCCATGCTGGCCGCCATGCCGATGCAGATGGTCGAGACGTCCGGCTTGATGAACTGCATGGTGTCGAAGATCGCGAGACCGGCGCTGACCGAACCGCCCGGTGAGTTGATATAGAGCGAGATGTCCTTGTCCGGGTTCTCGGATTCGAGGAACAGGAGCTGCGCCACGACGAGGTTGGCCGTCTGCTCGTTGATCGGCCCGACGATGAACACCACCCGGTCGCGCAGCAGGCGGGAGTAGATGTCGTAGGCGCGCTCGCCGCGGCCGCTCTGCTCGATGACGATGGGCACCATGCCGAGGCCCTGGGGCTCGAGCGCCGTCGCCGTCATGTCCGGTTTGATCATCCTTGCCTCGCCCTCGTCAGCGGCCGGTGTGGCCCATCAATTCGTCGAATGCAACCGTCGTTTCCACGACCTTCGCCCGTTCCATCACCCAGTTCGTCACATTGTCCTCGAGCGCGACCGACTCGAGTTCGCCCAGGCGCTTTCGATCGGACAGGTACCAGTTGATCACTTCCTGCGGGCGCTCGTAGCTCTGCGCCATTTCCTCGACCAGCTTGCGGATCTGGTCGGGCCGCGGCTGCAGCCCGTTCGTGCGCACGACTTCGCCCAGCAGCAGGCCGAGGCGGACGCGGCGCTCGGCCTGGGGCTGGAAGAGGTCCAGGGGGAGCGGCGCGTCCTGCGCCGACATTCCGCGGGACACCAGGTCGTTGCGCGCCCCCTCGGCGAGACGCTGCTTCTCGCCCTCGACGAGCGACTTCGGCACCTCGAACGACGCAGCCGTGAGCAGGCCCGCCATGACGCTGTCCTTGCTGCGCGCGCGCAGCCGCGACGCCACCTCGCGCTCGAGATTGGCCATGATCTCGGATCGCATCTTCTCGAGGTCGCCGTCGGCGATGCCGAGCGACTTCGCGAACTGCGCGTCGATCGGCGGCAGCACGGGTTCCTGCACCTTCTTCAGCGTCACCTCGAACTGCACCGTCTTGCCCGCGAGCTCCTTCGCTGTGTAGTCCCCGGGGAAGGTCAGCGGGAACGTCTTGCCCTCGCCCGGCTTCATGCCGGCGACGGCTGCCTCGAACTCGGGAAGCATCCGGCCCTGCCCCAGGGAAAGCGGAAAGTCCGTGGCCGTGCCGCCATCGAACGGCGTGCCGTCCTGCGTGCCCTTGAAGTCGACGGTGACAACGTCGCCGTCGGCGGCCGCGCGATCGACGTCTTCGTAGGTCGCGCGCTGCTTGCGCATGATCTCGAGAGTGCGGTCGACCTCGGCATCGCCGACCGGGCAGGCGGCGCGCTGGACCTCGACCGCGGACAGGTCGCCGACGGTGATCTCCGGGTAGACCTCGAACGTGGCCGAGAAGGCCAGGTCCTGCGAACCTTCGACTGCCCGCGGCTCGAGCCGCGGCGCGCCCGCCACGCGAAGGTTGCCGGCTGTGACCGCCGAACTGAAGGCCTCGCCGACCTTGTCGCTCATCACCTCGGCCTGGACCTGGGCGCCGTAGTTCTGCGCCACCATCTTGAGGGGCACCTTGCCGGGCCGGAAGCCGGGCATCTTCACGGTGCGCGCAAGCTTGGCCAGGCGCGCCTGCACTTCCTTGTCGATCGCCTCGGCCGGTACGGTCAGGTCGATCCGGCGCTCGAGCGCGCCGAGGGATTCCACGGTCTGTTGCATCTTGTCAGGTTCTTTTCGATTGGCCGCCCAATGGTTCTGCAGTGACGTTCTGCACTGAGCGGCGGCAAGGCGTCAAAGTGCTGGTGCGAAGGGGGGGACTCGAACCCCCACGCCGGTGAAGGCGTCAGGACCTAAACCTGGTGCGTCTACCAATTTCGCCACCTTCGCGCCGCGACCGCGTGAGACTCCACACCCTATCGCGGAACGAAGCGCGGATTCTAGCGGAACTACCTTCGTCGCCCGGGCGCCCCGGCGTGCTGTGATAGCTTCATCGTCATGGGGGTCGGACACTACGAGAACTTTCCGGTGGCGTCGCTGCTGCTGCCGGCGCGGTTGCGGCCCGCCGTCCGCGCAATCTACCGGTTCGCCCGCACGGCCGACGACGTGGCGGACGAAGGTGACGCCCCGCCCGAAGACCGGCTCCGCGAACTGCNGGNCNTGGGACGCGACCTCGATCNTCTGGACGCACCCGGCACCCGATGGCCCGACCTCGCGGCCGCCGTGTCCGGACACGGACTGCCGCTGCCGCTGCTGCACGACCTGTTGTCGGCCTTCGCGCAGGACGTCACCACCCGGCGCTACGCCGACTGCGCATCGCTCCTCGACTACTGCCGACGTTCCGCGAACCCGATCGGGCGCCTGCTGCTGTCTCTGTACCGTCGCGAGGAGCCCGCGCTGCTCGCGATGTCCGATGCGATCTGCACCGGGCTGCAGCTGACCAACTTCTGGCAGGACGTCGCGATCGACTGGGACAAGGGGCGGGTCTACCTGCCCCGTGAAGATCTCGCGCGCTTCGCCGTCGACGAGGCGCAGATCGCCCGGCGGCTGGTCGACGATCGCTGGCGCGCGCTGATGGCTTTCGAGGTGGCCCGCGCCCGCGCGCTGCTTCAGAGCGGCGCCCCACTGGCTCCTGCACTCGGCGGCCGCATCGGACTCGAGCTGCGCCTCGTCGTTCAGGGTGGCCTGCGCATCCTCGAGCGCATCGACGCGGCCGGCGGCGACGTGTTCCGGCACCGCCCGGCACTGTCTGCGAGAGACTGGACGATGATGGGGCTGCGCGCGCTGCGCCCCGTTCCGGACGCCGCATGACGCCCGAGGAGTACTGCCAGGGCAAGGCCGCGGCCAGCGGTTCGAGCTTCTACTACTCGTTCCTGTTCCTGCCGACCGAGCGACGCCGCGCGATCACGGCGGTCTACGCCTACTGTCGCGAAGTCGACGATGCCGTGGACGAAGTCAGCGATCCATCGGTGGCCGAGGCGAAGCTTCAATGGTGGCGCGGCGAGGTCGCGGCGCTCTTCCGCCGGGAACCGACGCATCCGGTGACGCGCGCGCTGCTGCCGTTCATCGACGGCCCGTTCGGCATCACGCGGGAGCGCCTGCTCGCCATCCTCGAAGGGATGGAGATCGACCTGCGGCAGAACCGCTACCTCGACTTCGCGGCCCTGAAGCGCTACGCGCACCTGGTCGCGGGCGTCGTCGGCGAGATTTCTGCCGCCGTCTTCGGGTACTCCGACCCGCGCACGCTGGAATTCGCGGGCCGCCTCGGGCTGGCGCTGCAACTGATCAACGTGATCCGCGACGTCGGCGACGACGCGCGCCGCGGCCGTGTCTACCTTCCGCTCGACGAGCTGCAGCGCTTCGGCGTGCGCGCGGCGGATCTGCTGAACGGCCGCTATGTCGACGGCTTCGTGCCGTTGATGCGTTTCCAGGCCGAACGCGCGCGCGCCGCCTACCGCGAGGCGCTCGCCCTGCTTCCGTCCGCCGATCGCAGGTCGCAACGTCCGGGCCTGATCATGGGCGCGATTTACGCGACGCTCCTCGACGAGATCGAGCGCGAGAACTTCCAGGTCCTGCACCAGCGGGTCGCCCTGACGCCGCTGCGCAAGCTGTGGATCGCGTGGCGCACCTGGATCCAGCGGTGACGCGACCGCGCTCGGCCGCGATCGTCGGCGGAGGATGGGCCGGCTGCGCTGCCGCGGCGGAACTGACAGCGGCCGGCGCGAATGTCACGCTGTTCGAAGCCGCCGCTGAACTGGGCGGACGCGGCCGGCGCGTCGCGCTCGAGCTGGATGGCGTCACCCACACGCTCGACAACGGCCAGCACCTGATGATCGGCGCGTACAGGTCAGTCGCAGAGGTGCTCGGGACCGTCGGCGTGAGCGTCGATCGCCTGGTCGAGCGCCGCCCGTTCGAACTGTCCTATCCCGATGGCTTCAGCATCACGGCGTCGCCGCTGCCGGCGCCGTGGCACCTGGTCACGGCGCTTCTGCGCGCGCGAGGGCTGACGTGGAACGACCGCTGGGCAATGGCGAACTTCCTGCGCGCACTCAAGGCCGACCGCTGGCAAGTCCGGCCGGATCGCGCTGCCGCGGGCTGGCTGGCCGGGCACGGACAGAGCGACACCCTGATCGCACGCATCTGGCGTCCGCTCTGCATTGCCGCACTCAACACCCCCCTCCCCGAGGCGTCCGCCCAGGTGTTCGCGAACGTGCTGCGCGACAGCCTCGGCGCGGACAGCGCCGCCTCGATGCTGTGGCTGCCCCGCTGTGACCTGTCTGCGCTGCTGCCCGAGGCCGTCGAACGCTTTGTGTCCGCGCACGGCGGCGCGGTGCTGCGCGGCACTCGGGTGGAAGCCATCGCCCCGGCCGAGGAAGGCTTTCGCCTCGAGCCGGGACTCGGCAGCTTCGACACCGTCGTCTACGCCGCGCCGCCGGCCCACCTGGGTCGCGTCGCGTCGGCCTTCGCGCCCGACCTCTCCGATGCGCTCGACGCCATTCAAGAATTCGCCTACGAGCCGATCTGCACGGTGTACCTCAAGTACGACGTCGATGTGCCGCTGCCGCGCGGATTCACGGCCTTGCTCGATGACGCCGGGCAGCGCGCGTACGGCCAGTGGGTCTTCGACCGCGGCGCGCTGGATCCCGCGAACCGCGGCGTGGTCGCCGTCGTCGTCAGCGCGAGCGGCGCGCACGACGACGAACCGCTGTCCGCCCTNTGCGACGCCGTTGCACGGCAGCTCACGCACGAGCTTGGGTTTCCAGGGCCGCGCGCCGCGCGCGCGATTGTCGAGAAGCGGGCGACGCTGGCCGCGCGTCCGCGGTTGCGGCGGCCGCCGAATGCGACGCAGGTCCCTGGCTTCGTGCTCGCCGGCGACTGGACGGCGAGCGACTACCCGTCCACGCTCGAATCGGCCGTGCGCAGCGGCCGCGCCGCCGCGCGTCTGCTGCTGAAGTGANCGTCAGTGCTCCGGGCGCATGCGCGCCAGNGCATGCTCGAGCCGGTCGACGGCGATCACCTCGAGCCCCTCGATCGCGTGCCTGGGCGCGTTCGCCCTGGGGATCAACGCCATCGAGAACCCCAGCTTGGCGGCCTCGCGCAACCGCTCCTGGCCGCGCGGGGCCGGCCTGATTTCGCCGGCCAGNCCCACTTCACCGAAGGCCACCAGTCCACGCGGCANCGGCTTGTTGCGCATCGAGGAGACGATGGCGAGCAGCACCGCCAGGTCGGACGCCGGTTCGGCGATGCGGACGCCGCCAACCGCATTGACGAACACGTCCTGGTCGAAGGCCGCGATGCCGGCGTGGCGATGCAGGACCGCGAGCAGCATCGCGAGACGCTGGGGATCGAGNCCGACCGACAGGCGGCGCGGATTCGGCACGTGGGCGNTGTCGACCAGCGCCTGCACCTCGACCAGCAGCGGNCGCGTGCCTTCCTGCGTGACCATGACGCACGACCCGGCGACCTGCGCGTCGTGCTGCGACAGGAACAGCGCCGACGGATTGCTGACGCCCTTCAGCCCGCGGTCGGTCATCGCGAAGACGCCGAGTTCGTTCACCGCGCCGAAGCGGTTCTTGAACGCGCGGATCAGGCGGAAGGACGAATGCGAGTCGCCCTCGAAGTACAGGACCGTGTCGACCATGTGTTCGAGCACACGGGGTCCCGCGAGCGAGCCTTCCTTGGTGACATGCCCCACCAGGATCAGCGTCAGCCCGGCCTGTTTCGCCATCCGGGTCAGCTGCGCGGCGCACTCCCGCACCTGCGACACCGACCCGGGGGCCGACTGCAACTGCTCCGAATACACGGTCTGGATCGAATCGACNACGACGACCGCGGGCTTCTCCTCCAGCACGGTCGCGATGATCCGCTCGAGCGAGATCTCGGCCAGCAACCGCACGCCTCCCGCCTCCAGCCCGAGCCGGCGCGCGCGCANCGCGATCTGCGGCGCCGATTCCTCGCCGCTGATGTAAAGGACCGACGTGCTGGCCGACAGCGCGGCAAGCGACTGCAGCAGCAGCGTCGACTTGCCGATGCCGGGATCGCCGCCGATCAGGACCACGCCGCCCTCGACCAGCCCNCCNCCGAGCACGCGGTCGAACTCGTCGATGCCGGAAGGCACGCGCGGCATCTCCTTCGCCTGCACCTGTTTGAGCGACTGCACCGCGGCCGTCGGCGCGAGGGGCGCATACCGATGCTCGACCGCCGCCTCGACGCGCGACTCGCCGAGCGTGTTCCAGGCGTTGCAGTGCGGACACTGCCCCTGCCACTTGGGACTGGCCCCGCCGCACTCGGAGCACACGTACTGGGTCCTGGCCTTGGCCATCATCCGGCCTCGACGACCGGAACGCGCGGCGCCAGGCCACACATCAGTTCGTATCCGACCGTGCCCGCGGCATTGGCCACTTCGTCGATCGGCAACTGCGCGCCCCACAACTCGACGTGGGAGCCGACGCCCGCCTCCGGAACCTGGGTGATGTCGACCGTGACCATGTCCATGGAAACGCGGCCCGCCAGCGGCACGCGCACGCCGGCCACGATGACCGGCGTGCCGTCCGGGGCATGGCGCGGATAGCCGTCGGCGTAGCCGCACGCCACGACGCCGATCCGCGCACGTTGCCGTGCGACGAAGCGCGCGCCGTACCCGACCGCCGCGCCCGCCTCGATCGTCTGCACGCCGATGATGCGCGACGTCAGCGCCATCCCCGCGCGCAGTCCGAGCGAAGCCGCCGGATGATGCTCGTCGGTGGCGCCACCATAAAGCGAGATTCCGGGGCGCACCGAGTCGCCGCCGACCTCGGGCCGCAGGAACAGCGCGGCCGAGTTCGCGAGGCTGCGCGGCTCCGGCCACTCGGCCGTGACGCCCTCGAACGCGTCGAGTTGTTCCTCGACCGAGACCGGCCCCGTCGCGCCGTGCGGCCGGTCGGCGTTGGCGAAGTGCATCATCAGCGTCAACTCGCGCACCGAATGAAGCCCGCGCAGCCGCTCATAGGCCTGGACCGCACCCTGCGGCCGGAAGCCGAGACGGTTCATGCCGGTGTTGAGCTTCAGGTGTACCGNCAGCGGGCGCGCCGCACGATGGTGCTCGAGCATCTCCAGTTGCTCGCCGCAGTGAACCACCGTCGTCAGGTCGTGGTCGGAACAGACGGCGAGATCGGCGGCCTCGAAGCACCCTTCGAGCAGCAGGATGGGCTTGCGCCACCCCGCCTCGCGCGCGCGGCAGGCTTCGTCGAGGTCGAGCAACGCGAGTCCGTCCGCTTCCGCGAAGGAGCGCAGAGCCCGCGTGAGACCGTGCCCGTACGCATTCGCCTTGACCACCGCCCAGACGAATCGTCCCCGCGCTGCCTCGCGCGCACGAGCGAGGTTGTGGCGCAGGGCGCCGAGGTCGATGGTGGCGAGAATGGGGCGGGTCACGGTGAGCGACAAAGCGCGCGACGGAAGACGCAGGCGCATAGCATAGCGATGCCCATGGCGGGTCCGTCGAAGGGCCTGCGTGCTATAACGACCTGCCCGTCAACGCGCCGTCGGTGAAGAGCGCGGACCGGGCCTGCTGCCACTCTGGAGACACTTCGACTTGCCCGCATCGCGCCTCGCTGCGGACCCGCCACGCCCATGAACCGCGGCTTCTACACCATCATGGCCGCGCAGTTCTTCTCGTCGCTGGCCGACAACGCACTGCTGATTTCCGCGATCGCGCTGCTGCGCGAGATCGACGCCCCGGCGTGGATGACGCCGATGCTGAAGCTGTTCTTCGTCGTGTCCTACGTCGCGCTGGCGGCCTTCGTCGGTGCCTTCGCCGACTCGTTCCCCAAGGGCAGGGTCATGTTCATCACGAACCTGATCAAGATCGGCGGCTGCCTCCTGATGCTGTTTGGCGCCCACCCGCTGCTCGCCTACGCCGTCGTCGGTTTCGGCGCGGCTGCCTACTCGCCCGCCAAGTACGGGATCCTGACCGAGTTGCTGCCGCCGGAAAAGCTGGTCGTCGCCAACGGCTGGATCGAGGGACTGACGGTGACGTCCATCATCGTCGGTTTCCTGCTCGGCGGCATCCTGATCAGTCCGCGCGTCGCGGAGTGGATGCTGGCCTTCGACCTGCCGGCGTTCGACACCGGAATCGATCTGCCCGCCGAAGCGGCGATCGCGCTGATCACGAGCGTGTACGTGATCGCCACGCTGTTCAACCTCGGCATTCCGGACACCGGCGCCCGCTATGCGAAGCAGCACGTCCATCCGTGGAAGCTGCTGGTCGGCTTCTCCCACTGCTGCAGCGTGCTGTGGCGCGACAAGCTCGGCCAGATCTCGCTCGCGGTGACCACGCTCTTCTGGGGCGCGGGTGCCACGCTGCAGTTCATCGTGCTGAAGTGGGCCGAGCAGGTGCTCGGGCTCGACCTGTCACGCGCGGCGATCCTGCAGGCCGTGGTTGCGGTCGGGATCGCCATCGGAGCCGTCTACGCCGCCTCCACTGTCGCGCTGAGGCAGTCGATGCGGGTGCTGCCGGTCGGCACCGCCATGGGTGTCATCGTCGCGCTGGCCTCGTTCTACACGCCGGCGCTTGCGCCGGCCGGCAACGTCCACTTCGGCTTTGCCTCGATGAGCTGGTTCCTGCTGATTGCGTGCGTCATCCTCGTGCTGATCGGTGGCCTGGCAGGCTACTTCGTCGTGCCGATGAACGCGCTCCTCCAGCATCGCGGCCACGTTCTGCTGTCGGCCGGCCACTCGATCGCCGTGCAGAACTTCAACGAGAACCTCAGCATCCTCGTGATGCTGGGCCTTTACGCGCTGCTGGTGTGGTTCGACATGTCGATCCGGTCCGTGATGCTGCTGTTCGGCCTGTTCGTGGCGGTGTCGATGGTGCTGGTCATCGTTCGGCACCGTTACAACCAGCGGCAGTTCGACTCGATCGCGCTGATCGGCCAGCTGAAGCACTGACGCTCGCGGTCAGCCCGAGCCTGCGCGTGCGTGCACCTCGCGCGCGAAGCAGAGGTCGGCCCAGGACTTCGCCTTGTCCCCGAGGGTGCGCAGCAGGTAGGCCGGGTGGTACGTCACCACCACCGGCACGCGCCGGCCGGCGACATCGATGTGATGCACCTGCCCGCGCAGGCTGGCGATGCTGGCGTCGGTGCCGAGCAGCGCCTGCGACGCGAAGCGGCCCATGACCAAGACCAGCTTCGGATCGACGAGTTCGACCTGGCGAAGCAGGAAAGGCCGGCACTGCGTCACCTCCGCCGGCTCCGGGTTCCGGTTGCTCGGCGGCCGGCACTTCAGCACGTTGGCGATGAACACCGACTGTGGCGTCTCACCTGCGCGCGTCAGCCCGATCGACGCCAGCATGTTGTCGAGCAGCTTGCCGGCCTGCCCCACGAAGGGCTCCCCGCACGCGTCCTCCTCCGCGCCAGGCGCCTCGCCCACCAGCATCCATTCCGCGCGCCGGTTGCCGACGCCGAACACGGCGTGCCTGCGTGTTTCCCCTAGCGCACAGGCACGGCACTTTGCGGTCTCGGCCTCCAGTTCGTCCCACCCGAGATGCGCGACGCGGTCAGCGCGAGGGTCGACGGCTTCGCTGCCCGATGCTGCCGCCGGCGGATATCGCTGCTGCCACACAGGGCCAAGGCCCATCGCCTTCCACAGCTGGTGCCGGCGGGCGTCGAGGGTCACAGCGCGATCCTCATGACGACCGCATCCTCGCGTCCGCCGTGCGCCGGGTAGTAACCGCGCCGCACGCCGATCCGCTCGAACCCATAGCGCTGGTACAGGCGCAGCGCCGCTTCGTTGGTCGGACGAACCTCGAGCATCATGGTGCGGCCGCCATGGCCGCGGGCGACGTCCGCCATCCAGTCCAGCGTCTGCCAACCCAGGCCGGTGCGCTGGCCGTGGCGGGCGACGCTGATGTTCAGCAGGTGGGCTTCGTCGAGCGCCATCATCATCACGCTGTAGGCCGCCACCTGGCGCGAGCCGTCGCGCAGGACCCACGCGCTGTAACCGGCATTCAGCGCGTCGAGGAAATTGCCGCGCGTCCAGGGAAAGGGATAGATCTCCTTCTCCGCGGCGGCGACCTCGTCGAGGTCCGC
>Ga0031656_10000325_pt1 | contig 15640 bp, 15 predicted proteins | sample FrelakmetDIP11DI_FD_55080 | JGI IMG/M metagenome (GOLD analysis project Ga0031656, IMG submission 55080) | Freshwater lake sediment microbial communities from the University of Notre Dame, USA, for methane emissions studies - DIP11 DI | ecosystem: Environmental > Aquatic > Freshwater > Lake >... | reverse complement strand
TACGAAAGAGCAAAGTTCTCAGCCGGTTTGAAACCCGGAGATGGTATATTGCCCCTTCTTAATCCTTTTGTTCCTTGAGGCACCCCACCACTATTCTTTCTCTGCTGCCACTAAAATATTTTGAGTACAACTGCTCCCAGTGAATTTCCTGGGTAAATATTCTTTGTTCTTCATCGCTTCGCGAGCTCAGGAACTTCGTATCGAAAATGAAATAAGTCTTACTTCCTCTGTTCCGGACCGATTTCAATGCTGAAAAGGTATCAATCTGTATGATCTCTTGCTTGAGGTAACACGTTGTCCCTAAAAATCTCCGGTACCCTATTTCATAGACAGTTTGAGTATCTTGAGGCAACAGGCGGTTTATTTCCTGGGCAATTGTTTTGGGATTATTATCTTTTTTTGCTTCCGACTGTACGTCAATAGCAGTATAGGTCAGGTAAAAAAATCCTGTGAGAAGAGCCAGGATGACCGGGATTCTTTTGAACGGTATCGCATACAACCGAGCGCGGATATAAACAGCAAGGAAGATAAGGATGCTCACGAATAAGAGAAGGGATAAGGTGAACTGTAATTTGAGATACCAGATCAATGGTATGACTGCAAGGATGGATATGAATGATGTCAGGGCGAGTATCTTTAAGAATCGGTGAAAGAATGCGGTGATGTCATAGTGTTCTCTTGCTCTCCGGAGATAAAATTCAAACAATACAGCTGTCGCGATAGCAACAAANGGACCTGCAGGAAGGAAGTACCTGAATCGTGCATTCGGAAGAAGCCAGTAGAGCGGGAAATTTATGAAGATCATGATGAGAGAGAATACAAGAATTTCATTTGCCAAAACCTCTTTTGCTGTTCTCCGTAAATCTCTATAGATGACCAACGGTAAAAGCAACAGAGTATAAGGCAGAAAGGAAAAGACTGCCTCGAAGGGGTAAGAAACAAGGTGTCCAAGGAATGAAAGGGAATGTTTGGTCTCGGCCCGTTCGGTTATCTGGCTTATCCACATCTTCATGTATTTATCAAACGGTACCCATTGCAAGACAAATGAGAGATATATGACAAGTACAAGGAGAAAACAGAGGATGCCGAGTACGTGAGATAGTGAGAAGAAGAATCTCAGTCTTTTCTTTACCAGGAGGTATCCGAAGACCGTCAAATAAAAATAGGCTATGAGCTGCGGCCCCTTTGCAAGGAATCCGATACCGGCAAGTGTCAGTGAAATGCCCCAGAGAACAGCAGGTTTCCATTGTCTCGCGTATCCATTTATCCAGACCAGCAAGATCAGAACAACCAGGAAGATGAAAAGGCTGTCTATTTCTGCTGTCCTTCCTTTTGCGATTAACTCCACCATGCTCAGCGTTGAGATGGAAGCCAAAAGGCTGCCCTCTCTGCTCAGCCATCTCGATGTCAGGAAATAGACTGATATGCCCGTCAGGAATACCACGACAACAGATGGCAGTCTTGAAGTCCATTCATTCACCATGCCGAAAAGACTTCCACTTGCTGCTATGAGCCAGTTCATTAAAGGAGGTTTTGTAAAATAAGGATTTCCGTGCAGCAGGGGAATCATCCAGTTACCTTTCTCCAGCATGCCTTTGGCAATAATTACCCGTATTGGTTCGTTTCCGTCCCATGCCGGCATACCGAGCAACGGGAGATAAATAACTGCCGTAATGAACAGAATGAGAAGACAATCCGTGGCAATGTGGTTTTGCTTATGAAATATCGTCATAGAGAAAGTATGTAAAATGTTCTCTGTTTTCAAGAACACCTGTTATCAATACATAATTCGGTAGTATATAATAAAAAAGCACGTAAGGAATGAAACAGCGTGATTGGCCTTTAGTTATGAACCATGAGGATGTCTTTTGAAATAAACCCAAATTTACTAAACCGCACATTGCCACTGCCTNNTAATTTAAATGCCGTCGTAGATAGCAGTAAATCATTTGAACTGAAAAAACAGGATGGTACAACCACAGCCGGCATCATCAAAGGCAATGATTTCGGCCTCCCTCATGATCTGTTTGTCAAAAGATTCAATTACCGGGGATTCTTTGATTTCCTCATCCATCAGTTTTCTAACGACAGAGCAAAAAGGCTCTGGGAGAGAAGCCTCAGTCTTTATAAAAAGAATCTTCCTGTTCCNGAGCCGCTAAGCTTTATAAGATCGTCATTCAAAAAGCGTAATGCATTTTACCTCTCACGTGTGGTAGAAAATGCAGAGAGTCTTTGGAACATCTATAAAAAGGGGNTTTTTCAGGAAAACCATGCCCTGCTGCAGCTTCTTGCCCGGACAATCGCAGAATGGCACGTGAAGGGCGCTGTCCATGGAGATCTTAAATGGCCGAATATCTTAGTGCAGAAAGAGCACAATGGCTATGCANTTTTCCTGATCGACCTTGATCAGGCCAGGCTTTATCCGGNTCCATCNNTGAAAGGCATCAGCAAGGACCTGAAAAGGTTTTACCGCTTCGGGCTCGAAATCGGGGCCGAACAATGGGTGGAATCAGCATTCTTTCCTGCATATAGCGCATGCCTGCCTGACGAGATCAAAATGGGAATTGACCTTGCGGACATCAGGAGAAAGGCCATGCAGGATTGGATTAAGAAAGGNCGTAAGAGATTACCGTGAATCTGGCTTTTTGTCTCTTTCAATACTTTCCCTTTGGCGGACTCCAGCGTGATTTTAAACATATTGCCGAGGCTTGTCAGAGGCAGGGGCACGTGATCCATGTTTATACCACAGCATGGGAAGGAGACATTCCCTCTGACTTCCAGGTCTCTCTCGTCTCAGTGAGAGGTATTACAAATCACCAGCGGTGCTGGAATTACTCAAAAGATGTGAATAAACTCCTGGCAAAACAACCGAATGATCTCAGTGTCGGTTTCAATAAAATGCATGGTCTGGATGTGTATTATGCTGCTGATCCCTGTTATCAGGCTAAAGTAATGGGAGAAAAGGGCTCATTGTACCGTTTGGGACCACGCTATCGTACATATCTTGCCCTTGAAAAAGCAGTGTTTGAAACGTCTTCAAAGACAGAGATACTGCTTATTTCCGAGAAAGAAAGAGCACAATACATAACATATTACAAGACTCCGGAGAAACGGTTCCACAGCCTTCCTCCGGGAATTTCAAGGGACCGGGTGTTAAGAGGAAACGCTGACGNAATCAGAAAAGCAGTGCGTAATACCTATGGCATAAANAATGACGAATTTCTTTTACTCATGGTTGGATCATCCTTTAAAACAAAGGGGCTTGACAGAACTCTTCTGGCATTAGCTGCCCTTCCGGAAATTTTGCGAAAAAGAACGAAACTCTTCGTCATTGGAGANGGGAAGGTCAGACCTTTTGAGAGTTTGGCAAAACNCCTGAAAGTCGCAGGTCACCTCTCTTTCCTGGGTGGNAGTGATGATGTGCCAAAGTTTATGATCAGCGCTGATTTGTTGCTCCATCCTGCTTATNCAGAAAATACCGGAACCGTACTCATTGAGGCGATGGCAGCAGGGTTGCCTATTCTGGCAACAGATGTATGCGGTTATGCACCTCACGTCAGCACAGCTGAAGCGGGATTGCTGATTGCGTCGCCGTATCAGCAACAGGCGTTTAATGACCTGTTACAGGAGATGCTGTTGTCTTCCAGACGGGAGATATGGAAACGCAATGGTATTGCATATGTGAAAAAGAATGATTTTTTCAGGATGCCGGAGAAGGCTGCTGCTCTTATCGAGTCTATTGCAGCAAAACGGTGATACACAGATGATGCAGCTTCGGGGAGACTTCCAGGACTATTTTCATGGCAAAGATGCCTTTGACAGAATCATGAATATGCAGGGTGNGGTATTCCGTCAGCATAAAAACAGGAGAACGCTCCGCATAGTGAAAGACGGGAAGGGGTATTTTATAAAGATACACCGAAAAGCAGGATGGCAGGAGATACTGAAGAACCTTATAAACCTCAGGTGGCCTGTTCTGAGTGCTGAAAATGAACTACATGCCATCAGGAGACTGGAAGAACTCGGCATAAAAACGATGCGGATTGTTGGTTCGGGTATCCGCGGATTCGCTCCTGCCTGGCTTGACTCTTTCATTATCACTGAAGAGCTGGAAAATACGGTAAGCCTTGAGGATTTCAGCAGAGACTGGCCTGCCAATCCTCCTGACTTTGCCATAAAAACACCTATCATAAAGAACATTGCAGAGATAGCTCGCTGCCTGCATCAGAACGGTATTAACCACAGGGATTTCTATATCTGCCATTTCCTTATGGATGTGGATAGCCTGGGGAAGGCATCAGGCGAAGGCCCCCGCCTGTATCTGATAGACTTGCACCGGGTACAACTGCGGAAACATACTCCCCGGCGCTGGAAAATTAAGGATCTGACCGGTCTTTATTTCTCAAGCATGGATAGAGGATTGAAGAAGAGAGATGTCTTCCGGTTCATGCAAATTTACAGCGGTAAACCGCTGCGAACTATTCTTAAGGAGGATGCACATTTCTGGGAGTTGGTGCAAAGACGTGCGGTGCAATTATACAAAAAGGAATTTAAGCGGCTTCCCAATTTATCGGTATAATGTTCATGACATTATTACGGAATAATAAAGATACTCTTTTGACAAGATACGATATCGTTGCGATAGGAATTTTCCTTCTGTATTGTCTTGCCTTTGCTGTATCGCGGCTCATGATTTCTTCAACGATGGAACTCGATGAAGCCGAGCAGTTTTTACTTGCTTCCTCTTTCCGGTGGGGATACCCTGCCCAGCCGCCTCTTTACAGCTGGATTGTTCACATAATCTCCTCCATATCAGGATTGAATTTTTTTACTTTGATATTCACTAAGTACAGCCTCCTTTTTTTGTTCTACAGTGTTTTCTACCTGACTGCCAGGTCTCTGTGGGACGCAGGAAAAGCCCTCGCGGTTACCGGTTCACTGATGCTTTTCCCTCTCTATGCATACGAATTTAACCGTGATTTGAGCCATTCTATCCTGGTAACACTCATGGCGGCGCTTACCTGCCTGGTATATATCAGGATGCTGACGAAGAGAACTGTGTTCAGTTATATTTTTATCGGGTTGTGTGTAGCTCTTGGCATTTTGAGTAAATATAACTTTTCTCTCTTTTTCATTGCACTGGCAACCGCAAGTCTCTCAATGAGAGAGGGACGTCATCTCATGTTTGACAAGAGAAGCCTTCTCTCGATTCTCGTTTGTATTATCGTCCTGCTTCCCCACCTCATCTGGCTTGTTCAGGAGAATTTTTCTCCTTTCTATCACGGGATGCGGAAAGCGCAGGCTGGCGAACTCTTCATGTATCCTCCAACCGAAATTCTCTTCACCGTGCTCTCTCCATACGCAGGCCTGCTCCTGTTTTTTCTGTCGTTTGTCATTTTCTTTGCCCCCTTTTTTTCTCTCGGTTCACGAAAAAAGAGCGTGCAGGCCGGGATTCTGTCTCTTGCAGCACTGTATGGATTGATTATCCCGGTATTGACAGTTATCTTGTTTGGCACAGCACATTTTGCCGAGCGATGGTTGGCCCCTGTGATGTTTCTTATCCCGCTGTCATGCTTTCTCATGATTCATTTTGATGCGCAAAGCCGCAGATTCAAGGTATTCGGCAGCCTGTGCGCATTAATAGCTATCAGCACACTTCTTGTGAGAATATGCATCGGTTTCATGCCTGATATTACAGGTAAAATTGAGCATATCCATATCCCCTTTCATGCACTTTCCCTTCAGCTCTCGAAGACACTCACACAACCTGACAGACCTCATCAGTCCGGCATTACCATTGTTACCGATGATGCCCATATTGCTGCAAACATCATGGCATGGATACCCGGTATGCGATATGTCCATCTGCGAAAAGTCCGGCAGAGCGCTGCGAAGGGAGAACCTATCCCCTCACGAAACGTTATCATTCTGTGGGATGCTGAAAAACTCGGGAAAGGAATTCCGGAAAAATTCGTCCGTTACTATCCCTCTGCATCAGCCATGCTTTTCGAGGCGCCATATCTGTATGCACCTGAACGTCCGCCATTTGTCCTCGGCGTGGGGTTTGTTCCTTCACAGAGCGAACGGGACGAAAAAGCATATGCGCATTGACTGCGTATCAGGTAACTCTTATAATGACCGGAATCATCAAATGAATCTCATGAGAAACACCATTGCATAGAACAGGTTTTTGACAAAGGAGGGCTCATGCATATAGGAATCATCGGAACAGGGTATGTCGGACTGGTAACAGGAGCCTGCTTTGCAGAGTTTGGGTTATTTGTTACATGTGTTGACAAAGACGAAAAGAAAATACGGTTGCTGAAAAAGGGAGAAATCCCCTTCTATGAGCCCGGCATCGATGAACTGGTCAAGAGAAATCTCAAGCAGGGCAGGCTTAAATTCACAACAAAGATAGAAAAGGCAGTCGGGTCATCACTCGTTATATTCATAGCAGTCGGTACTCCCCGCAGAGGAGACGGATCAGCTGATCTGAAATATGTTCAGGAGGTTGCGACTGAAATCGCAAAAGCTATGGATGGTTATAAGGTGATTGTCACAAAAAGCACGGTACCAGTAGGAACAGGTGAGAAAATACGGGAAATCATTTCAAAAAACCTTAATGGAAACATTGACTTTGATATTGTTTCGAACCCTGAATTTTTNAGGGAGGGTTCTGCAATTGAGGATTTCATGAGACCGAACAGAGTGGTGATNGGTGCAAATAGTTCTCAGGCAGTTGCGATTTTGAAGGACCTTTATAAACCCCTCTATCTTATCGAGGCTCCCTTTATTATCACCAATATTGAAACAGCAGAACTGATCAAATATGCCTCGAATTCTTTTCTCGCAACCAAGATCTCGTTTATCAACGAGATGGCAAACCTCTGTGAAAAAGTTGGAGCCGATATTCATATGGTTGCCAAAGGCATGGGATTCGATCAAAGGATCGGCCCGAAGTTCCTTCATCCCGGGCCCGGATATGGTGGCTCTTGTCTCCCCAAGGACACAAAGGCGCTCCTCAGAATAGCAGAAGATCACGGTATGAAGCTGAGCATTATTGACGCGGCAGTGCAGGCTAATGAAAAACAGCGGAAATACATGGTTCAGAAGATCAAGGATGCGGTGGGTGTGCTGAAAGGGAAGACGGTTGCTATCCTTGGTCTTTCATTTAAGCCAAACACCGATGATATTCGTGATGCACCATCACTCTCTATCATTCAGGACCTCCTGAGAGATAAGGTAAATATCAGGGCATATGATCCGGTTTCGATGAAGGAGGCGGCGAAGATATACCCTCAAATAAAGTACTGCGAAGACCCGTATGATACGGTAAAAGGCGCTGATGCTGTCGCGATTGTGACAGAGTGGAATCTGTTCAGAAATTTGGAACTTGACAGAATCAGAAAACTCATGAACGGACCTTATTTTTTTGATTTACGGAATGTCTATGACCCGCAGAGAGTCAGAGACAAAGGTTTTCAATACTATTGTGTGGGCAGATCATAGAAACATGATAGAATTATATCGTGAAGGTTATATCTCAGAACAGGAAAGCATACCACGATTACCATATTGAAGAGGCCGTAGAATCAGGNATTGCGTTATTAGGAACAGAAGTAAAATCTCTGAGGGAAGGCAGAGCTCANCTAAAAGACAGTTACGTTATCCTGAAATCGGGAGAAGCATTTCTCCTGAACTGCCATATCAGCCCTTACAGTCACGGTAACATCATGAACCATGAACCCCTCAGAACCAGGAAACTCCTCATGCACCGGAAAGAGATAGACAGGCTGCGCGGCAAAGTGGAAGGAAAAGGATTTACCCTCATACCGCTCAAATTGTATTTCAAANANTCCTTTGTTAAAGTTGAAATAGGACTTGCACGAGGCAAGAAACTTTTTGAAAAAAGAGATACAATAAAAGAAAGAGAAGCGAAACGAGAAATCGAGAAAGCCAGAAAAACCAGGAGACAGTAGACAGTATGTAGTAGACAGGATAAAGAAAAAGAAAATATTTTTTCCTGTCTACAGTCTACTATCCGCTCTATACTTCGAAAGGGGGGCGAAAGGGCTCGACGGGGGTTACGATGATCAGGTGGCATGTCGTGGTTCCGTCACCACGTAAAAAGGCGGAAAAAACACAAACGCCAACAACGAACTGGCACTCGCTGCTTAATTAACTAAGCAGCCGCTGCCCTGAAATTGCCTGTGTTTCAGGTTACAGCGTCATTCAGCCGGCTGGCTCCGGGGGCATTCCCCTGACTCCGGAGTAAGACAAAGGGGGATAGGATTTCGGGACGCCTGCCTGACGGCAGCCCGGGGTCCGAGATGAAATAGTCAGGATACGCATGTAGAAGCCTGAGCGTAGTGCTTTCGGACGCGGGTTCAATTCCCGCCGCCTCCACCAAGAGTGTGCTTGCCCTGATTACTTGCAATCACATTTGCAAATCTATTTCTTTGCTGATTTTTTTTGATATTATATCAATGATATATGGATAACTGGACACAAGAGGTTTTTTGTTTGTGAATAAGATACTTGCTCTTTTATTAGCTATATCATTGCTGATAGCAGTTCCCATTGCTGCCCAGAAAAAGAAGGTGGTCCTGCTCAAATTCAATAAACAGGACAGTCTTCTTCGCGTTGTATTTGAGGGCGAAGAAACATTTATTAACAAAATCAAGGTAACAACATCGTCCTCGCAGATAAAGATGGAATTTCCGGAACCCTTTGATCTGAAATCCCAGAAAGATCTTCCCTTCGAAATCATACCGTCAGAAAAAGTGGTAGTGATAAACCTTAAAGAAAAAGTCGAGATTAAGTTCTTTAAGCTTTCTGGGCCTGCAAGACTGGTTCTCGATATCCAGAAAAGGGAGCCCCAAGCTGAAAAGCAGGCAGAAAAGCAATCCGAGCAACAAACACCCGTAACCCAGGCAAGGGGGATTGTCATTGATGCCGGACATGGCGGCTATGATTTTGGCATAGCCTATGAAAATCTCAATGAGAAGGACATCAGCTTGGCCCTTGCCAGGGAGTTAGGGGCCGTCTTGTCAAAAAAAGGCAAAAAAGTTTTTCTCATCCGCAAGGCCGATCAGTATGTCTCGCTTTCTGACAGAATTCATTTCGTGAATCAGAGATCACCGGATCTCTTCATCAGTCTTCATGCTTCGATGTCGCGAAATTTTATCCTTTATGAACCCGCGTCTGATGAACAAGGCTCAAATGACTATAGCATTGCATCAAGCCAGAAAAAATATGCCGGGAAAAGCAAGGTGTTGTCAGACAGCATCGAGAAAGCGATTAAGGATGAATTCAAAGATGAAGTTATTCGCAGGGGAATGCCCCTCCCCTTATTGCATTCTGTTGGAGCACCCGGTGTTTTCATCGAATATCCATCCCCCAAAATTGTTTCATATGACCAGCAGATGAAAACAAGGCTGATACATTCAATCATCCAGGGAATACTTGCATATGGCTTCTAAGAATCCAAACGTGCTCGAAGAAAAAGTTCTCCATGAACCTTAAGCAAAGATCGGGAATCATTTTGCTTCTCTTCCTCTTTGTCGGCGGTGTTGGCGGTGGTTATCTCTATTTCTCAAAGGTCATCCCTCAGGAGAAAGCCGCTTCAGAAGAGACAGCAAACAATACAAAGATTGAGGACCTGTTATCGCTGAGGATTTATTATCCCGTCGGGGATCAACTCCAGATGGAAGAGAGACGACCCCCCAAAAGGACGGGGTCGACGGCAATTGCTGAGGCCGCCGTGGATGAATATCTGAAAGGTTCTGCTGTAGCAACAATACCATATTTGCCACGAGGTGCGAGACTTCTCGGCATATATAAAGGGACAGACGGGATGCTTTACATAGACCTTTCGGATGAGTTCAGGAGAAATTTTCAGGGTGATGTCTTTGCAGAATTTCTCCTGCTGAAAGGTTTGTACGAAAGCATCATTTCTAATGTTCAAGACATTCAAGATATAAAAATCCTCATAGAAGGGAAGGAAACCGAGACGCTGGGTGGCCATCTCTTTCTTCTCTACCCATTAAAGGATATGGTTTCTCATGAGCAGTGATATCACGAATAGACCGATCGGCGTCTTTGACTCGGGCATCGGTGGTCTCACCGTTCTCAAAGAGATTCTGAGGGTGTTGCCGGATGAGAACACCATTTATCTCGGAGATACGGCACGGGTCCCTTATGGGATACGGTCTCCTGAAACAGTTATCCGCTATTCTTTTGAGAATACGAAATTTTTATCGTTCAAAGATATCAAGATACTTGTCATTGCCTGTAATACCGCATCATCAGTGAGCCTCGATGCTATCAAAAGCAGGGTTTCCATTCCTGTTGTCGGGGTGATAGACCCGGGAGCAAAGGCTGCTGTTATGGCTACAAAGAACAAAAAGATTGGTGTGATTGGAACAGAAGCAACAATAAAAAGCAATGCATATACGAAAGCCATGAAGGCGATACATGAAGAGGTAGAGGTTTTTGGTCTCGCATGTCCGTTATTTGTGCCGCTTGTCGAGGAGGGATGGACAGAAGGGCATATTGCTTCCATGGTTGCAGAAAAGTATCTTGCGGGCTTCAAAAATAAAGATATCGACACTGTCGTCCTTGGATGCACACACTATCCTTTACTGAAAAAGGTGATTGCGGAAGTCATGGGAGCAGGNGTAAGACTCATCGACTCAGCAGTTGAGATTTCACAGGAAATCACGGTAATCCTTGAGGATCTGGGGATGAAACGGGAAAAGAAAAGTCCTTCGTTCAGGGAGTTTTATGTAACGGATTCCCCGGAGAGATTTTTGAACGTTGGAGAGAAGTTCCTTGGACAGCAGATTGAACACATTGAGAAGATCAATGTCGGTAATTAGATTGGAATGGAGGATNAATGAGACCTGATGGCAGGAATGAGAATGAAGTCCGAAGTGTCAAAATTCAGAGGAGTTTTATTGAAAATGCAGAAGGTTCCGTACTGATTTCGATCGGGAATACGCGGGTGATCTGCACGGCCTCAATCGAGGACAGGGTCCCTCCCTTTTTAAAGGATCAGAAAAGGGGATGGGTAACNGCTGAATATTCCATGCTTCCGAGGGCCACACATACAAGGACACTCAGGGAATCTACAACCGGGAGGATCAGCGGCAGAACTCATGAAATACAGAGGCTTATCGGCAGGGCTCTCCGCTCAGTTGTTGATCTCTCCGGCTTAGGGGAACGGACGATCTGGATAGACTGTGATGTCCTGCAGGCAGACGGAGGTACGAGGACAGCATCAATCACCGGTGCTTTTATCTGTTTGTCGGACGCATTGAAGTATGCCCTCAGGAATGGTCTTATCGAGAAATCACCGTTAAAAGATTATCTTGCCGCTATAAGTGTCGGCGTTGTGCATGGAAAGCCCATGGTTGATCTCTGTTATGCGGAAGACTCTATTGCAGAGGTAGACATGAATGTCGTTATGACAGGGAATGGCAGATTTGTTGAAATACAGGGCACCGCAGAAGGGGTGCCTTTTTCGAGAGACAGTCTTGATATGCTTATCAAACTCGCCGAAAAAGGTATCAATAATCTGATAGCAATCCAGAAGAAGTACATAGAGGAAGAGGTGATCCGTTTCTGAAAAAGATTTCCGATATGCTACAATACAAACAAGCCTCTTTATCCCGAATCCTTGATGCAAGGGTAAAGGGGTTTATTTTGCCAATGAATTTTTTTAGCAAAGAACATTAAGGTTATCACTATGAAAACATTAATTATAAAATCCTTCCTAACCTCCCTTTGCCAAATCCCGAAAGCTTTCGGGACTCTTTTGGTAAAGAGGGGTAAGGGGAGATTTTTCAATTATGATGCACTCATTAGGATATAAGCGGTGAATAGATTAAACGCTTACAGAGGNTTATTGGTATGGCTCCTGATCGGGGTCATGATGATCCTNCTTTTCAATATCCTCAGTATGCCGAAAAAAGGCGAACAGGAGATGATATTCTCTGACTTCATGGGAAAGCTCGATGCCGATGACATTCAAGAGGTTATCATTAAGGGCAATGTCATAACCGGTCAGCTCAAAGACGGTAAAAATTTTAAAACCTATACTGCAGAATATCCGGACCTGGTACAGACCTTAAGAGACCAGAATGTGAAGATAACCGTTAAACCCGAAGAGCAGAATCCATGGTACTGGAATCTTTTCTTCTCATGGGGTCCAATCATATTCCTTGTCGTCATATGGATATTCTTCATGAGGCAAATGCAGACAGGGGGGAACAAGGCACTCTCTTTTGGGAAGGCAAAGGCAAAGCTGGTTTCGGAAAAGTCCGTAAAGATAACGTTTGCCGATGTGGCTGGAATAGAAGAGGCAAAGGCGGAAGTGCAGGAGATTATTGATTTTCTGAAAGATCCCCAGAAATTTCAGAAGCTCGGTGGCAAGATTCCCAAAGGAGTCCTCTTAGTTGGTGCACCGGGTACAGGCAAAACCCTTCTTGCACGGGCTATTGCCGGTGAAGCCGGCGTTCCATTCTTTTCTATGTCAGGTTCTGACTTTGTGGAAATGTTTGTTGGAGTTGGCGCCTCCAGGGTCAGGGACCTCTTTGACCAGGCAAAGAAAAGTGCACCNTGCATTATTTTTATTGATGAGATAGATGCTGTNGGCCGTCACAGGGGAGCAGGCCTGGGTGGTGGTCACGATGAGCGTGAGCAGACCCTGAATCAATTACTCGTAGAGATGGATGGTTTTGAAAGTAACGTGGGCGTTATTATCCTCGCAGCAACAAACAGGCCTGATGTCCTCGATCCTGCCCTTCTACGACCAGGAAGGTTTGACCGGCAGGTAGTAGTACCTCAACCTGATGTAAAGGGAAGACTGGAAATCCTGAAAGTGCACACGAGAAAAGTTCCCGTTGACGAAAAGGTGAATCTCGATGAGATTGCCCGGGGCACACCCGGTTTTTCCGGTGCAGACCTTGAAAACCTTGTCAATGAAGCTGCATTGCTTGCAGCGAGGAATGCGAAAACAAAGGTAGAAAAGTCTGATTTTGAAGCAGCAAAGGACAAGGTTCTCATGGGAGTGGAAAGAAGAAGCATGATCATTAGTGAAGAAGAGAAAAAGAATACAGCCTATCATGAGGCGGGTCATTCACTTGTTGCTAAACTGACGCCGGGAACTGACCCGTTGCATAAAGTGAGCATTATTCCGAGAGGCAGGGCTTTGGGCGTAACACAACAACTCCCGATAGACGATAAATATACCTATTCCAAAGACTACCTTTTGAAGGCTCTCTCGGTTTTCCTCGGAGGAAGGGCTGCTGAGGAGATCGCATTGAATCATATGACCACAGGCGCCGGTAATGACCTTGAGCGTGCGACAGACCTTGCAAGAAAAATGGTCACAGAATGGGGCATGTCGGAAAAGCTCGGACCGCTCACCTTCGGCAAAAAAGACGAGCAGATCTTCCTTGGGAGAGAGATAGCCAGGCATAAGGATTACAGTGAAAAAACCGCCATCGACATAGATGAAGAGGTAAAGAAGATCGTTATCGATGCGTATAACACGTCAAAAAACCTTCTGACAGCAAACCGTGACATTCTCGAGACATTCGCAAAGGCACTCCTTGAAAAAGAGACCATGGATGGTCCTGAGATAGATGCACTCATACAGGAAGCGGAGTCAAAAAGGACTGTTCAGGTGTAAAGCAAAGGAAATTCCGCCCAGACAATATGAGTGGGTTGGTTTTTTTATCGATTAATTGATACCTTGCCTTCATTGTACTTATGAATCAGCATTGAAATAAGGGATTGATATGGAATTCCCTCTTCGAGTGCCTTTGCCCTAATTTTCTTTAAATCTCGCTCGCTCATCCTGATGTTAATCCTCTTTGGCTTATTCAGACTATAGCGGGCATATTCCTCATATTGTTTCTTTTCCTTCTTAGTAAGGTCGGAAACCCATTCTTCTTTTGCAAGTGACTGGGACAACTCTCTTTCTTCTTTATCTAAATATTTTACTTTTTTCATTTCTTTCCTCCTAAATACTTTTTTGTTGCCTTGCTGTTCGGTATTATTGTTTTCAAAAATATTTTGTCATTATCCTCAACATAGGGCACAGAGTAGATATACTCTTCGATTTTTACAAGAAAAACCTTCTGATGCGGATATTTTTCCGGATTCGGATGCTTGACTCGGTCAATTAAATCACCCAATGCTATTGCTAAAGTAACCTGTTCAAATGATACGCCTCGTGTTTTCTTGAGCATCTCATTCTTTTCGTCATTCCACTCAAAATATTTCATGAACGTGTGCCTATTGTATTCTTTTCTTAGAATAACAGTGATTTTAGTTTAAGTCAAATCACCGTTTTAAACGTTTATAAAAAAGGTGAGGAACATGAACTTTGTTTCTGATCGAGTGCTTATATATTGCTTTTATTTCGCAAGATTCGGAAATCTCCTCCAGTCTTGGAACCTGCCTCGCTTCAGTGTCTTCTGCCGCTTTTTTGACAATCGCGCCTGATGAAGTTGCGTAATTTGGTCATGAGTGAGTGGCATTATTGTCCTTCATTTTTATGTATAACGATAACAACAAGGCTGACGCGCCGGGGCAACTACCATGACCTGAAAAGCTAAGAGACTAATACCGGTCACTGTCGAGCCGCTTGTTATCTGGTCATTATTTTATTTTTAAGCATATTCTATATTTGGAGGCATTATATGAAGGATATATACATCGAGTCAAGAAACATAATGTTATCAAGTCAACATTCCGCTGGATAAAATGTAATACAATAAACTATGAAACTGGTATGGAGAAACTTTTCCCTCGACTTTTCAAAAAAGACGTATATCATGGGAATCCTGAATATAACCCCGGATTCCTTTTCTGACGGAGGCCTCTTCTTTGATAAATCTGTTGCAATTCAACGGGCTCTCCAAATGGTTGAAGATGGAGCCGATATCATTGATATCGGCGGAGAATCCACAAGACCGGGCTCAGAAATCGTTCCTGTAGAAGAAGAACTGCGGCGTTCAGCCCCTGTTATTGCGGCAATAGCAAAAGAGATTACTATTCCGATATCCATCGATACATACAAGGCAGAAGTTGCGCAGAGAGCTTTAGATGCTGGTGCCTCCATAGTCAATGATATTAGTGGTTTGAGGTTTGATCCAGAGATGACCAAAGTTGTCTCTGAATACAAGGTTCCTGTGGTTGTCATGCACATCAGAGGGAAACCGAAGGACATGCAGATCAACCCTGTATATGAAGCTTTGATACCTGAAATAATGGATTATCTGAGAGGCAGCATAAGATTCGCCTTAGATGCAGGGATTCAAGACGACATGATCGTTATCGATCCAGGGATCGGTTTTGGAAAGACATTTGAACAGAACCTTACTATTATCCATAATCTCCAGGAATTTACTTCTCTTGAAAAGCCGGTCCTTATAGGTACATCGAGAAAGGCTTTTATCGGTAAAATCCTTGGGGATAAATCTCCAGGACAAAGGGTTGAAGGAACCGCAGCTGCAGTTGCCATCTCCATCCTGAAATGTGCGAATATTGTTCGTGTTCATGATGTGAAGGAGATGGTTAAGGTTGCAAAGGTTGCAGACGCAATAAAGAGGGAGAAAATCATATGAAA
>Ga0031656_10000324_pt1 | contig 15673 bp, 11 predicted proteins | sample FrelakmetDIP11DI_FD_55080 | JGI IMG/M metagenome (GOLD analysis project Ga0031656, IMG submission 55080) | Freshwater lake sediment microbial communities from the University of Notre Dame, USA, for methane emissions studies - DIP11 DI | ecosystem: Environmental > Aquatic > Freshwater > Lake >... | reverse complement strand
TGCGCGAGGCGACGCGCGAGCAGGCCGAGAAGGCCGTGCTCGACTATGGCCAGGCGATCCGTGACCTTGCCGTGACGAACATCTTCCCGGGTGACCTGTTGCTCAAGAACTTCGGCGTCACCCGTCACGGAAGGGTGATCTTCTACGACTATGACGAACTGTGCCTCGTGACCGACTGCCGCTTCCGCGAAGTGCCCGAGTCGCGCTACGAGGAAGACGAGATGATGGCGGAAACCTGGTACTACGTCGGCGAGAGCGATGTGTTTCCCGAGACCTTCATCAACTTCCTCGGNTTCGACCCCCACCTGAAAGAGGTGTTCCTGGGCGCGCACGCCGAGATCCTGACCGCCGAGTGGTGGCGCGGGATCCAGGAGCGGTTGAGCGAAGGCGACGTTCTCGAGGTCCTCCCGTACCACAGGCATCGAGTCCGGGTGTTCAGCAGCCTCTGATCATGACGCGNCCGCCTGCCTGGCTCATCGCGCTGCTGATCGCGATCGCGTTTGCCTTCCAGGGCACGCGCGGCATCTGGGAGCCTGACGAGGGCCGTTACACGNCCGCCGCGCTGAACATGCTCCAGGGCGGCGACTGGCTCGTTCCCACGCTGGACGGCGAGCACGCACACCTCACCAAGCCACCTATCGTGTACTGGGCAATCGCCTCGAGCGTGGGGCTGCTCGGTCGCAACGAGTGGGCGGTGAGACTGCCGGGCGCGCTCGCGTTCGNCGGCACGGGACTCTTGCTGTTCGGTCTGGGCCGGCGCCTGTGCAGCGCNAAGCCCTGGCTGCCGGCCGTCGTGTGGTCGCTGTCGCTCGCACCGGTGATCGCCGCGAACATCGTCTCGACGGATGCGCTGCTGGTGCTGTTCGAGACTGCNGCGATGTTCGCCTTCGTCGAGTGGTGGACGCGCGACGCGAGTGAACGGCGCCGCTGGGCCGTCGCCATGTGGATCGCCTGGGGCCTCGCGTTCATGACCAAGGGCCCGCCCGGGCTGCTGCCGCTCGGCGCCATGATCGCCTTTCTGGCGATCCACGACCGGAGCCGGCTGCGCGGCCTGTTCCCGGTCGCAGGACTCGTGGCTTTTTCGGTGGTCGCCTTCACGTGGTTCACGATCGTCGTCTGGCAGCAGCCGGACCGGCTCGGTTATTTCCTCGGCTACGAGGTCTATGACCGGGTCTTCACCGGCGTGCACAAGCGCAACAGCCAGTGGTACGGAGCCTTCGAGATCTACGTGCCGGTGCTGCTGGCCGGGGCCCTGCCGTGGTGGCCATTCGCGCTCGCCGCGGCCGGAGGCCCGCGTGCCGCGTGGCGCCGACTGTGCGAACAGGTTGGCGCGCGCGATCGCGAGCTGCTGATGCTGCTGTACTGGCTCGCCCTTCCGCTCGCGGTGTTCTTCCTGGCCCGCTCGCGCCTGTACCTCTACATCCTGCCACTGTTCGTACCGCTCGCGCTGCTGCTGGCGCGCCCGCTGGCACGCTGGGACTGGCTCGACGGAGCACGCCTCAGGTGGATTGGCGCCGCCACGGCGCTGGCGCTGATCGCAGCAAAAGGCGCGCTGGCCCACTTCCCGGCAAACCGCGACTCGCGGGCGATGGCCGGCGAGGTTCGAGAGGTGCTCCAGCGTACCGGCGCCGCGCAGATCGCTTTCGTCGGCATGCGACCTTTCTACGGCCTCGTCCTGTACCTCGACGTGCAGGTGGGGAACGTGCACCTCGAGGGCGAAGCGCACCAGTACTCGAAGTTCCTGTCCGAAGAGACGCTCTGCAGCGAGCTCGCGGCGCGCGAGCGGACCTTGTTCGCGGTGAAACGCAGCCGGACGAGCCACTTCCTCGACGGCACCGGGCGCTGTACCGACCTTGTCGCCATCGAGGTGGGTGCATTCGAGGCCGACGACAACGAGATTGCGCTGTACCAGATGGAACCGGCGCTTCCGGCTGCCCCAACGCATTGACGGCGGCCGATCTCGCCCGTGCGCGCGGCGCCTGCTAGTGTTCCCGCCGTGAAGGGCGCCGGCGCTACCGGGATCGCCGCGTGGCCTGGGTCCGGAGCGTCGTTCCTTGGCGTCGCCCGAGGCTCGCGAGACGGCCGGCAGCGTAGAACAGAAGGAGTCGTTGACATGGGCAGATCAGCACCGCCGCTTGTCGTGTTGCCGCTGCTGCTCGCCTTGGGCGCCGGTGCCGCGGCGCAGGATCTCAACATCCCCCGCCCTGCCGACGACATCGAGCGCGAGCTCACGCAGGAGCCCTTCCGCATCGAGACGGCCGAGATCAGCCGGCCGAAGGCCAAGGGCGACATCACGCTCAAGGCCGAAGTGTCGTTCGACGGCGCAGCGCCTTACCGCGTGAAGCTCCGGCGCGCCGAACCCGGGGCCGAGGACTTCAACAACCGGCCACGCTACGACCTCGCGGCCTACGAGCTGCAGAAGCTGTTCCTTGACCCGACCGAGTACGTGGTGCCGCCCACTGCGCTGCGCATGATGCCGCTGGTCGAACTGACGCCGTGGGCGCCGGCGGCGCGACCGACGTTCAAGGGTTCGGACGAGGTTCTAGTCGTGCTGCAGTACTGGCTGCAGGACGTGAAGGTCATCGAGGACGTCTTCGACCCGCAGCGCTTCGCGAACGACCCGGTGTACGCGCGTCACATCGGCCAAATGAACGTGCTCACTCTTCTCATCGAGCACGGCGACTCGAACGCCGGAAACTTCCTGGTCTCGAAAGCGGAGTCCGGTGCACGCGTGTTCTCGATCGACAATGGCGTGGCCTTCGCCTTCAACGAGAGCGACCGCGGCGACCTGTGGCGCGAACTGCGCGTGGACCGGCTGCCGGCCGACACGGTCGCACGTCTGCGAACCATCACCGAGGACGAGCTGCATCGACGGCTGGGGGTACTCGTGCAGTGGAAGCTGCACGACGGACGCTGGATCGCGGAGACGCCTGGACCCAACCTGGGGGCCGGACGGGGCGTGCGCACCGCCGACGGTACGGTACAGCTCGGCCTGACGCGCCCGGAGATCGACCAGATCTGGCGCCAGCTGAAGCGCCTGGTCGAACGGGTGGACCGCGGCAAGGTCCGCACGTTCTGAGCGTAGACCGAACATGCCCGACTCGAAAGCACTGACGAATACCCGGCGCGCTTGGCGACACGGGCTTATCGCAGCGGTAGGCGCGGTCACGCTCGCGGCAGTCGGATCGGGCGGGACCGCGCGGGCGGCGGAGACGCCCACCACGTTCAACGGCGTCGAGCGCGTCGTGGCCTTCGCCGACGTGCACGGCGCCTACGAAGAACTCACCGCGCTGCTGCAGTCAGTCGGCGTCGTGGACACAGGGCTGCGCTGGAGCGCCGGCAGGACCCACGTCGTCAGTCTCGGCGACCTGCTCGACCGTGGCGCGGACTCGCGCAAGGTGATGGACCTGCTCATGCGCCTGCAGGACGAGGCCATGGCCGCGGGTGGTCGGCTGCACGTGGTGCTCGGCAACCACGAGGCCATGAACGTGCTGGGCGACCTGCGCTACGTCGTACCAGGCGAGTACGCCGCCTATGCCGGCGACGAAGATGCCGCGGAACGCGACCGTCATCGCGGCGAATTCCTCGCACGGCAGAGCGGCGCCACTGCCGCCGACTTCGATCGGCTCTTCCCTCCCGGATTCTTCGGCCACCGTCGCCTGCTCGGGCCCAACGGGACCTACGGTCGATGGCTGCTGGGCCTGCCCGCCGCGATCAAGATCAACGACACCGTCCACATGCACGGCGGGCCGTCGACGCTGTTGCGCAGCACGACGGTCGAGCAGCTGAATCGCGACTACGCCGCAGCCGTCTCGAGCTACCTCGCCGCCGCGTCCGAGCTGGAGAAGGCCGGGCTGCTGCACTTCGAGGACCGCTACGACCAGCGCGCCACGCTCGCTCGCCAGCGCCTCGAGGCGCTGCCGGCGGGCGATTCGCGCGACGCGCTCGCTACCGTGGTCGAGCGATTCCAGCGCGCCGACGATGATCCGCAGACCGGCCCGACCGGGCCCAACTGGTATCGCGGGGNTGCGTTCTGCAACGAGTGCAGCGAGGCAGACGTGCTGAAGCCGTTCCTCGCCGCGACCGGCGCGAAGCGGGTCGTGATCGGTCATACCGTGGCACGCAATGGCACGGTCGTGTCTCGCTTCGATGGCGCGGTCGTGAAGCTCGACGCGGGAATGAACCGCGCGGTCTACAAGGGCCGGCCCGCCGCACTGATTTCCGACGCCACGGGCTCGCGAGTCGCCTACGCGCTCCCGAGCGTGGCACCCGCAGACGTGCCGCCCGAGCCCTTGTACCTGAGCTCGCAGACCATCGACGAGGACGCGGTCGCCGACATCCTCGCCCGGGGCACGATCGAGACCACGCTCGCCTGCGCCCCTGGCGTGGTAAGCGCGCGGGTAACGCACGCGGGCCGCAGCGTCGACGCGGTGTTCGAAGCCGCCGGCCGGGAGGCCGTCCAGAGCGAGCTCGCGGCGTACCGGATCGACCGGCTGCTCGGGCTCGGCCTCGTGCCTGCCACGGTCGCGCGCAACTACGACGGGAAGGACGGCGTGCTGCAGGGTCGGCCCGCGAACTGGGCGAGCGAGCAGGATCGCCAGAACGTCCGCAACGGTACCGCGGCCGGTCTCGCCTGCCAGACCATCACCGCGGTGCCGCAGTCGACACCGGCGCGNCGGCCGGCGCCGACCGACGGCCAGCGCGCGAAGCTGCCCACGGGTGGCTGGTGCGACATGGCCACGCAGTACCAGCTCGCCTACGCCTTCGATGCATTGATCGGTAACNAGGGCCGCAGCCCCGACCGCTACCTCTACGACGCAGACACGGCGACACTGTTCCTCACTGGGCACGACGCCGCGTTCGGCAGCGATACGCGGCTGCAGAAGGCGCTCGAGCCCGAGCTCGCGAAGACCGGCGCGGAGATGCAGGCGAGACTGCGGCGGCTCGATGCGGACTCGGTCGAGGGGGCCATTGGCGAACTCGTCGGATCACAGGCAGTGAAGCCGCTGCTCGCGAGGCGGGACAGGATTCTGGAGATCGCGGGGCGTGGGCGATAAGCCGCGAAATGCGCTGCGTTTCAGCGCAGTGCGATTTGCGCGTCTCTCGAGGACTGGTTTCACGGCCTGCCGGCGCGGTGTTCTGATCCGATGCATGAATGCACGTGCGAATCGACCGCGCCCTTGCGGATCAATGAATTGCCGCGAGGCGCGCGCCTTCATGCCGCATCGATGTGCCTGCACTCCCGAACCTGTTGCCGCACTGGGGCGGCCTGATCGTTGTTGGGCCGCTTAGGAGAACCCCGTGGGTTTCGCACCACCTCGAAGAATTCTGGTCAGCTACGCGCACTCGGACAACGAGTCTACTGATCCAAGCCAGAGGTGGCTCGATCGACTGAATGAGATGGTTGCCCCGCTTCACATGAGCAATGAGATTGGCATTTGGACCGATCGAGACATAAAGACTGGTGACAAGTGGCGAACGCACATCGAAGAAGTTGTCCGTACGGCCGAGGCAGCAGTCCTGCTGGTGAGCCCAGCCTATCTGGCGTCTAAGTTCATTCGTGAAAGTGAGTTGCCTACGCTTCTGTATCGCGCGCAACACGAGCATCGTGGCGTAGTCATTCTTCCCGTCATCCTTCGTCACTGCCTCTACGATGAGGCAAGGTTCACCTATCCCCAGCCCGACGGCACAGAAGATTCCGTTGCCCTCAGCGTATTTCAGTCCATCAACTCACCTGCAGAACCCCTTGAAGGCATGTCCCGCAACAACCAAGACTTGGTTCTTCTTACGTTGGCGCGCCGCATGTACGCTGTGTTCAAGGCCAAGGCCCCGGTCTCGCGGTAAGCGGCCCAAACCCTCGCTCAAGCGGAGCGCCAACGGCAGGCCACCCCGCCCCCGCGCAGGATATCGGCAGCAAGCGATGCTCTACGACGTCTTCCTCTCCCACAGCCACGCCGACAAGGAATGGACCCACGCGCTCTTCGAGACGCTGTCCCGGACGGACTACGACGGCCGCATGCTGCGCGCCTGGCTGGATGAACGGGTACTGGATCCGGGGAGCCTCTCGTCCGAGCGCGAGCTCGAGACGGCGCTGGACCGCTCGCACCGACTGGCAGTCGTCCTAACTCCGGAAGCGCTGGCATCCGAGTGGGTCCGACACGAGCTCAACTATTTCACGCACACACAGGGATCGCAGCGAGTGGTCGTCTTGGTGCGCCGTGCCTGTGAGCTGCCGCCCGCGCTCGATGGCTGCACGCGCATCGACTGGCCCGGCGAGCCCGATGCTGGCGCACCGATGACTGCACTGCTCCGGCTGCTGCAGCCGCGAACCGACTCCACGCGTCGCTATCTGCGCGGCAAGGATGTCCGGCGCGCCGTCAACAGCGCGCGCTACGCCATGGGCACGGGCTTCAACCCGAGTTCCACGAAAGAGGGCGAGAGCCTGCTCGCCCTCTTGCTAGAGCCCGAACTCCAGAACCTCGATGAGGAGGGCTTGGCGCTCACAGGGTTCAGGGCCGCAGCGCAGGCGCTATCCGAGCTCGACGACGCCGACGGCTACAACCTCCGCCTACTGCTGGGTGAAATCCTGGCCGAGGCCCAGCTGCGCAGTCCCCGCTACGCCCAGGTGGCGGCCGAGTACGCTCTCTCGGCGCCCAGCAGCTCGTTCCTTACCTTTCGCAACCGCGCGTTGAACGGCAGGACAGGACCCGCCTCCACGGCGCACCTGCCGTTCACGGTCGCGCGTGCAGCCTCGAAGCTGGCCGAAATCGATCCTGCGCGAATCGACCTCTCGACCCTCGCGGCCCTGCTCCAGATCCTCGACGATCGCCCTGCCCTGGATGGCCCAGCGATGAGCGTGGTAGGTATGGTCGGGCGCACCCTCGGCAAGCTGCGCGGCTCACCGCTTGTGGACGCGCTGCTCTACGCCCTCTCCGAGTGGGGCGGCAACGCCAGCCACGTGGCGGTTGCTGCGGCGGTCTCCTGCGCGTTCGACGAACGCGACGGGCCCGTCTACACCACCGCCGAGGTCCAGCAACGTGCTGCCCAGGCAGGGCCCGCCGCTGCCGTCGCGCCCCCTGCCCCTCGGATTGCCCGCTTGCTGATGGAACCCCACCTGCCGCTCGGACTGAATCTCGACCTCGATCGCGAAATCCACAACGCCCGCGACGACTACTTGCGCGCGTTTGGCGCCTGGGACCCGGCAGTCGAACCCTGGCGCGACCTGCGCTATGCGCCGCCTCTCATCCAGCTTCACGGCGGACCGCTCGTGGGCACGCTACGACGCGTCACCCGCGCTGACATGGAAGCCAAAGCCGATCTTTTGGGACCGACGGACATCGCTGTGCTGACCGAACCCCGCATCGTGGATGCTCTGTTCGAAGGTGCAGGCGGGTTTCTGATCGGCGAGCAGCAGGCGAACGCGCCGCTCGGCACTCGGCTGCGTGCGCGTGGCGTGCGGTGGGCGACGTGCAGTGCGGAAACGCTCGAGCACATCCAAGATGGAATGGCGGTGATCTGGCGGGCTCGGAAGGACAAACAAGCGCTCGGATATTCTGTCCCGGCAAGCAAGGCGACGTGAACGCCGAGTGTCGGTGAGAGGAGACCGGCGGCTGAGTGTCTGGTCTGGGTCTACTGTGTCGCCGAACCCGCTCCGAAGTCATACTGCGGATCTGGTTGAGCCCGTTCTCCCCCTGTTTTTCGCAGCAACGAGCGCATTCTGGCCGGCTGCGGCCGATCTTCGCCCCGATCGCTCATCTGCGCCTCAAAACGCCCGCGCGCGTGATGACACGGCCGCGCGGATTGCTGAACGCCCGCCACCGGCTGCGCAGCGGCTGGCCCTGCGGACAGCGATACTCGTCGGCGGCCTCGTCCCACACGAGGGCGCTGCTCGAAAGCGTGCCATCGGTGCGCTGGGTCTTGTCCCATACGGGCACGTGTGGCTCGATGCCCTTGTCGTCGACGAGCCACGCCAACATGGGCGCACCACCATGGGCCATGTCACCGATGAGCCGTTCGGGCTTCAGTGAGAGGTTCGCCTCGACGCGCCAGAGCATCCGCTTCGGCGGTGCGCCTCGTGCGAGCGGTTCGATGTGGTTTCAGCCACGTCAGGTCATTGGCATCCACACCGAAGGCAGTGGCTAGCATGCAAGGTGGAGCCCTGATGCGAACGTTAGGCCGCGATCTACGCGGCGCGGCAACTGCACGGCGGTGCTACGCTTCTGAGGTGAAGGTAGCCGAGATCCTGCGAATGCAGCATGAGGCCTGCCCGGTTACGTTGCAGCCGGCCACACCATTGCCGAAGTGGAACAACTGATCCGCGAGGCGATCGAGCTTCACCTCGAGGGCCTGCGGGAAGATGGCGCGCCGATCCCTCCCCCTTCCAGCCGGATCGACTGCGTCGAAGTCGCCGCCTGACGGCGCGCTCGACCCGGACGCGCCTGACACATGCTCACCGTGCCAGTGGTGACCGCAGCCTGAAATTGCTCGTCGCCTCGAGCCCGTCCACATCACTGGCGATCACGGTCACGGTGATCTCCTCCACCAGCGTTGCGGGCGCCTGACCGCTGAAGCGACGGGCCTTCGCATCGAACCGCAGCCATGCCGGCAGCGGCCGCCCGTCCGCGAGCCGCGCCGCGAGGTGCAGCACGTCGCCGGGGTCGGCGTCACGGAACGCATCGGCCGGCACCACGAAGTCGAGTGGTCTGCCGGGCTGAAGCTGCAGGTCGGGGATCGGCGCGCCTGCCTCGGGCGCCACGTTGATGACGTTCTCGCGGGCCTTCACCGCGAACTGCCGGCCGATCGCCACGGCGAGACCAATCCACACGAGTGCCAGCAGCAGGCTCAGCAGTGCGAACTGTGCTGCGCCCCAGCCCAGCCAGTTCAGGCCCGCGTAGACGACGCCGGCCTGGATGAGGTCGCCGACGCGCCAGAAGAACGAGTCGATGGCCGTCTTGCCCTCGTACTTCGCGTCGCGGTCCACGGGCAGGAACAGCGCGTGGCGCGTGGTGTTCATCAGCGAGTAGTCGACGCTGTTCTCGGCGACCTTCACCAGCCAGATGAGCGTGAAGATCGGTACGAAGCCGCCGAGCAATCCGGAGAACGCGATCAGGCCGTAGCCGATCGCCACGATCACCGGGTGCACCAGCAGCGCTCCGCGCACGCCGACGACGCGATAGATGCGGGCCACCAGCAGCAGCTGGATGGCGAGTCCGACCAGAGTCACCCAGAACTGGAAGTTCCCGTAGAACGCCGTGATCAGCGTGCCCTTGTCGAGCGTCCCGCCGCTGGCGGCGACGCGCAGATCGGCGTCGCGCTGCACGAAGTCCGCGAGGATGAACTCGCCGGTGGTGTTGATCCAGTTGAGCAGCACCACGAGCAGCGCGATCAGCAGCAGGTAGTGGTCGCGCAGCACCAGGCCGATGCCGCCCATCAATCGTGGCGGCGACGCCTGTCGCTCGATCACCAGCGGCCGGGAACCCTCGGGTACCGCGCGGCGTTCCGGTGCAACGAGCGCCAGGGTCGTGATCAGCGTCACCGACGCGAGCACCATCAGCCCCATCGGGGTCAGTGCGGCGACTGCGAGTTGCGCAGTCTTCGCGCCAGTGAGCGCACCGAGGTTCGCGCCGACCATGATCACCGGGAACAGCCGCTGGCCGCTCTTCAGGTTGAAGGAATCCGCCGCGAACGCCCACAGCTGCGCCACCACGACGAGGCCGAAGACGCTCACCCAGACGAAGAACGCGAACGCCGGGTAGAACCCTGCCGCAGCCGCCGCGATGAAGCCCAGCAGGTTGAGCGCGAAGAACGCGGTGACGGCCTGCAGCAGCCGGTCGCCGTCGATGCGCCGGCGCACGCGCCCGTACACCGGCACCAGCAGCATCAGCACGAAAGCCGTCACCGCCACCGCGTAGGCGCGCACCTCGGCCGAAAACTTCACCAGCATGAAGGCCTCGCGCAGCGCCTTCACGACCTGGTAGGAGAAGAGCAGCAGGAACGCATTCAGGAAGAACAGGAACGCGCTGCGTCCCTCGCCGGGCCGCACGCGGGTGAACAGCGTCAGCAGGCGCTCGAAGGGACTCAGGCCGGCGTGGTCGGTCAGCATGTCTCGCCGGGACGTATTCGGTTCATGTGATCGGAATGCCCTTCAACGCCGGGTCAGGTTGCGCCAGGGACTTCGCGAAGCCCTTGCCGATCGCGCGATCGATGAGCTGCTTCGCCTCCTCGCGATCCCCGCGGTCCGCGGCGGCCAATGCGGCTTGATAGATCACGAAGGGTGAGTCCGGCCCGAGCTCGAGCGCTCGCGCCAGATACCTTCGTGAGCGATCCTCGTCGCCGAGTCGGCCGTAGAAATAGCCGAGTTGCGCCCACCCATCCGAGTCCGTCGCGTCCACCGCCAGCAATTTCTCCGCCAGCAGTACCGCGCGGCGGTAGTCGCTGCGCGCACCCTCGCGACCTTGCGGAAGGTACCACTTCGAATCCGCCCGACCGCCCCACAGCCGGTAGTCCTCGGGTGCGAGTGCGATCGCCCTGGTGTACATCTCCACTGCATCATCGAAGCGTGAGAGGTAGTAGTAGAGGGTGCCGAGGTTCGAGTAGGAGGCACGGGACGGCTCGATGTCATTCGACTTCTCGAAGGCCCGCGCCGAGGCCTGCAGGTCGCCGACGGACAGCAGCGCGGCGCCCATGTTGTTGAACCCCGCTGCATTGCCGGGCGCGAGCTCGGTGACGCGTCGGTAGGCCTCCGCGGCCTCGCGACCACGTCCAACCTCGAAAAGGAAGCCGCCGAGCGCATTGTAAGGGAGCCAGTAGCCGGGCTCGACCAGGACCGCCTCGCGGAAGCTCTGCTCGGCCTCCTTCGGCCGATTCGATCGCGACAGCGTGCGTCCGAGTCCGATGTGCACCTCAGCGTCGCCTGCCGCCCGACGCAGCAGCGAGCGGTACACCGCCTCCGCCTGCTCCAGCCGCCCGCTCGCAAGGTACAGCGAGGCGAGGGCGAGTTCGGTTTCCTTGAGCGTGGGATCCGCTTCGAGCGCCCGGCGGCACTCGGCCTCGGCGAGGCGGACCTGGTCGGTTGCGCCGGTCTGCTCGTAGCGCATGATCGCAAGCTGGCAGAGGCTCGCCTGTGCTCGGGTGAAACCGGGATCCTCCGCGAGTGACCGGCGGAACAGGCTCTCGGCCTCGTCGAACCGGGAACTCGACCCGCCCTGGCGGAGCCGCGCGAGACCGGCGAGGTAGAAGTCGTAGGCGCGCGGATCGAGCGTCTTGGAGGCCTCGAGCTGTTGCGCCGCTTCGGGCGTGATTACCGTCTGGAGCTGGCGCGCGATCGCCCCGGAGATGTCCCGCTGGATCGCGATCAGGTCCTTCCAGGGACGTTCGTAGCTGTCGGTCCAGACGTGGAAGCCAGTCTTGGCATCGATGAGCTGAGCGGTGACGCGCACGCGGTCGCCCTCACGCCGCACGCTGCCCTCGAGCACGTAGCGCACGCCGAGTTCCCGCCCGATCTTGCGCACGTCGAGGTCGCTGCCCTTGAAAGCGAACGCCGAGGTGCGCGCGGCCACGCGCAGCCCGGGCAGCTTGGCGAGGTCGCTCGAGAGTTCCTCGCTCAGGCCATCGCCGAGATAGGCGGACCCTTCGGAAGGACTCATGTCGTCGAACGCCAGCACGCCGATGGACTGGGGACTGGGATCGAAGTCCCCCGCGCCGGGCTCCACCGCGCGGTCGATGGAGCGCCACCACGCATAGCCCGTGACGACCGCCATCAACGCGACACCGGCCACGACGGCGGGTGCGACGGCCACACGCTTGCGCGGCAGTTGCAGGCCGGCGCTGCCGCCGTCCAGCACGATCCCCTGCGGCGTGATCTCGTACGCCCAGGCCAGCACGGCAACGATCGGCAGTCCGACGACCGCGAGGATGGTGAGCGCCGTCAGCCACCACTCCGGCAGGTGCAGCGGCTCGAACGTCGTCTCGGCGACCTGGAGCACGAGCCACATACCGACGAGGTAGGCCCCGACAACGCGAAACACGTGGCGCCGGCGCAAATCCGCGAACATCGTCCCCAAGGACCCGGCCCGGGTCGCCGGGGCTGACGAAACGGACCCTTGCCTCGACTCCGCCCCGCCGGCGGCCGGGATTGCCGGTGCAAGTGGCTCCACCCGCGTCACCAGCATCAGCCCCGTGCGCGCGACATTCGCNATGTGGCGCTGGTCCTGCGGCGAGCCGCCGAGGAGTTGCCGCAGCGCGCGCACCGTCTCGCGCAGTCGTAAGTCGGTGCCCGATTCCCCCGGCCACACCTGTTCCCGCAGCTCGCGGCGATCCACNGCGTCCCCCTGACGCATGGCCATCAGCATCAGGAGGGCGATCTGNTCTCGCGTGAGATTGTGCGGGCCGGAAGGACCCGTGATCCGCGCTTCGCACGGATCGACGATCCACTGTCCCAGCCGAAACCCACCCTGCAGGTCGGTGGCGTCCATTATCCGTTCGACTGCCCCGCGCTTGCGATCCGGCAAGGATAGCAGAGCGAATCCGTGCGAAGCGGGTCTGACCCGCGCCGCGCGCGTTGTTCAGGCCTGCGAACGAGCGAGCGCCTGGCGAAGATCCGCAATCAGGTCCTCGGCGTCCTCGATGCCGACCGAAAGTCGCACGGTCCCCGCACCGATGCCGCTTCGCGCAGCCTGCTCCTGCGTGAGTCCGCGCGGCTGCTGCAGGGCCGGAGGAACCACCAGCGATTCGGTAGAGCCGAGGCTCGAAGCAATGCTGAACAGCTCGAGCGCCTCGGCGAAACGCGTCCCGGCCTCGAGCCCGGCCGCGAGGTCGAAGCTCACGACGGCCCCGGCGCCCTGCATCTGTCGCAAGGCAAGCGCGTGGCCGGGATCCTGCGCGAGTCCCGGGTAGCGCACCCGACTCACCTCGTCGCGCCCGGCGAGGAACTCGGCGACACGCCGCGCGTTGGCGCAGTGGGCATCCCAGCGCAGGAAATACGTCTTCAGTCCGCGCAGGATGAGGAATGCCGCGTGAGGATCGAGCGTCGGGCCGAGGTTGATCGAGTCATGCCGCATGCGATCAACGAGCTCGCGCCGCGCGATCACCGCACCGCCCATCACGTCGCCGTGCCCGGCGACGAACTTGGTGAGGCTGTGGACGTACACGTCCACGTCGAAGCGACCGTGGTTGTGCGGCCCGGCGAGCGTGTTGTCGAGCACGGTAAGCGCGCCGTGCGCGCGGGCGAGCGCCGTGACGCGCTCGAGGTCCACGACCTTGAGGACCGGGTTCGTCGGCGACTCGAAGACGACGAGGCGCGTGGGCGTGGAGGCGAGCACGCGCTCGAGAGCGTCGAGGTCATCGACGGTGAGCAGCGTGCTCGCTACCCCGTAGCGGCCGAGCAGTCGTGAGATCAGCGCGCGCGTCGGGCCGTAGAGCTCGACGAAATGGACAACGTGATCCCCGGCCTTCAGGAGCCCGAGCAGCGCCAGTGCGACCGCAGCCACGCCCGACCCGGTGAGCAGGCAGGAGTCGCGCTCCTGCAGGTCGCACAGCGCCAGTTCCAGCTGGCGAAGCGTGGGTTCGACACTCGGGAGTACTGGAACCCCTCGCGCTCCCCGGCCGAGTTGCGGCGCGTCTCCGCGACATCGTCGAAGCTGAATTTCACCGACTGGTGGATCGGAGCGACCAGCGGTCGGTTGTCCGGCGGCACCGTGACCGTCGGGAGGTGCGTGACCCGCGTGCGCGGCTTCATTCGAATCGACTCAGGAGACCAGTTCGAAGCGGTCGGCGTCGAGGTGCGCCGGGAAATCGCGCCGGTAGGCGCGCAGCGACTCGAGGTCCAGCACCGCTGTCTCGACGCGGTCGCCGCCACCGACGCTGGTCAGCGCCTGGCCGAGGAAGTCGACGGCCACGCTGTCACCCGCGTACGTGGCACCGTTGCCGTCCCGGCCAATGCGGTTCACACCGACGACATAGCAGAGATTCTCGATGGCGCGGGCGCGAAGCAGCGTCGACCACGCGTGAGCGCGCCGTGCGGGCCAGTTCGCGACGTACAGCAGGAGGTCATAGTCGTCGCGGCTGCGGCTCCACACCGGGAAGCGCAGGTCGTAGCAGACCATCGGGCACACGCGCCAGCCCTTGACCTCGACGACCAGGCGGCGATCACCGGCGGCATAGTGCTGCTGCTCGTTCGCCATGCGGAACAGGTGACGCTTGTCGTAGTNCTCCACGCTGCCGTCCGGCCGCACCCACACGAGACGGTTGCGGCAGCGGTCACCATCGCGAACGATCAGGCTGCCGGTGATTGCGAAACCGAGCGCGGCTGCTTCCTCCCGCATCCAGCCCAATGTCGGACCGTCCATGTCCTCGGCGAGCGACTCGGCATCCATGGAGAAGCCGGTCGAGAACATCTCGGGAAGCACGACGAGGTCGGTGTGACCGACGAGCCCGCGGAAATGTGCCGCGAGGCCGCGGCGGTTGGCCGTCGCGTCCTGCCAGGCGAGTTCGGTCTGGACCAGCGTAACTCGCAGGTGGGAATTCATGAGGGTCCTCCGATCTGGGCGAGTCGCGCGAGGCGCTCGCCGGCGGCATCGAGCGTCGGGTCGTTCTTCGCGAAGCAGAAACGCACCAGCCGCTCCGCGGTGGCGCCGTCCGAGAACACCGACACGGGAATCGTGGCAACGCCGAGCTCGCGGGTCATCCAGCGGGCGAACTCGACGTCGGGAAGGTCGCTCACGGCAGAGTAGTCGGCGAGCTGGAAGTAAGTTCCAGCGGACGGTGTGCACCGCAGCGGCGTCGCCTCGAGCAGCTGGCAGAACCGATCACGCTTGCGCTGGTAGAAACCGGGCAGCTCCAGCGCGTGCCCGGGCTGCTCGATCATGAAGCGCGCGAGCGCGGCCTGCAGGGGCGCGGCTACCGCGAACTGCACGAACTGGTGCACCTTGCGAAACTCCGAAGCGAGGGCCGGTGGCGCGACGCAGTAGCCGACCTTCCAGCCCGTGCAGTGAAACGTCTTGCCGAAAGAGGACACCACCAGGCTGCGCGCGGCAAGTCCCGGACGCGTGAGCAGGCTCGCGTGCGCGCGACCATCGAACACCATGTGCTCGTAGACTTCATCTGCGAGCAGCAGGGCGTCACTGCTGCGCAGCACGTCTTCGAGCGCATCGAGATCGGACGGCGAAAACACCGCGCCGGTGGGATTGTGCGGCGAGTTCACGATCACCAGCCGCGTGCGTGGCGAGAGAGTCCTGCGTACACGATCCCAGTCGACGGCGAAATGCGGCCGAAGCAGCGGGATGCGCAGCGCTCGCCCGCCGGCGAGCTCGACTGCGGGCTCGTAGGAATCGTAGGCGGGCTCGAGCAGGATCACCTCGTCGCCCGGCCGTACCACGGCGTGGATCGCCGCGAACAGCGCCTCGGTCGCGCCTGAGGTGACCGTGATTCCGGCGGCGCTATCGACGTCGCATCCGTAGAGCGAGAGCACCTTCGCGGCGATCGCCTCGAGCAGTTGAGGGTCGCCTGCCATCGGTGCGTACTGGTTGCGGCCGCAGCGCATGGCTTCGTTCACGAGTTCGACCAGCCGTGGCGGCGGATCGAAGTCCGGGAATCCCTGCGACAGGTTGATCGCGCTGCATTCCGCGGCGAGGCGCGACATGACCGTGAAGATCGTGGTGCCGACGCGCGGCAGCTT
>Ga0031656_10000323_pt1 | contig 15684 bp, 13 predicted proteins | sample FrelakmetDIP11DI_FD_55080 | JGI IMG/M metagenome (GOLD analysis project Ga0031656, IMG submission 55080) | Freshwater lake sediment microbial communities from the University of Notre Dame, USA, for methane emissions studies - DIP11 DI | ecosystem: Environmental > Aquatic > Freshwater > Lake >... | reverse complement strand
GCGTTCGCGCTGTCGTTCGCCATCAAGGTGCCGATGGTGCCGCTGCACACGTGGCTGCCCGACGCGCACGTCGAGGCGCCGACCGCGGGCTCGGTGATCCTCGCCGGCGTGCTCCTCAAGATGGGTACCTACGGCTTCATGAAGCTCGGCTTCCCGCTGTTCCCGGACGCGACGCGCGCCTTCCTGCCGGCACTGTGGGTGCTGTCGGTGGTGAGCATCGTCTACGGCGCCTGCCTCGCGCTGGTGCAGCCCGACATCAAGAAAGTCATCGCCTACTCCTCGATCAGTCACCTCGGCTACGTGATGCTCGGCCTCGTGAGCCTCGATCTCCTCGGCATCCAGGGCGCGATCGTGCAGATGGTGAGCCACGGCCTGGTCGCGGGCGGCCTGTTCACCATGGTCGGCATGATCTACGAGCGCTGCCACAGCCGCGAGATCGCGGCCTACGGCGGGCTCGCGAAGCTGCTGCCGGTGTATTCCGTATTCTTTGCGATCCTCACGCTGGCCTCGATCGGGTTGCCGACGACCAGCGGCTTCACGGGCGAATTCATGGCGCTGCTGGGCGCTTTCAATGCGGCGTGGCCGGTGCACGAGGCCGGCGCGTCGCTGCTGCTGGCGCTCGCGGTGCTCGCCGTGACCGGCGTCGTGCTCGGCGCGCTGTACATGCTGTGGCTCGCGCAGCGACTGCTGTTCGGCGAGACACGCGCGCCGCACCAGCCGCTCAAGGATCTCGACGCGCGCGAGCGCGCGATCATGCTCGCCTTCGTCGTCGCGATCTTCGCACTGGGCCTCTTCCCGCGCGGGCCTCTGGCCAAGACCGAGCTCGCGGCGCTCGATTACCAGCAGCGCGTGCTCGCGAGCCGGCTGCCGGGGGATGCACCGTGAACTGGCCGCAGATTCTCGTCTCGATGCTGCCCGAGCACCTGCTGCTGCTCGGCATGCTCGCGATCCTCGGACTGGAGATCCGCAGCGGACGTCCCAGCGACGGCTTCCGCACCGCAGTCATGTTCGTGGCGGCGGCGGCCGCCGCCGCCGTGTGGCTATGGGCCGGTGCCTACCAGGCCGTGCCGTTCGAGCACCATTATTCGGTGACGCCGGCTTCGACCCTGCCCAAGAGCGTGCTGCTCGTGCTCGCGGTCCCGGTGCTTTTCATCTCGCGCGACGACTTCGCGGAGACGCCCTACTACGCGCTGGTGCTCGCATCGCTGTATGGCGCCTGCCTGATCGCTTCTTCCGAGAGCTTCCCGACCCTGTTCCTCGGCATCGAGATCCTGTCGCTGCCGGTGTATGCGCTGGTGGTGCTGGGACTCAATCGCGCGCAGAGCCCCGAGGCTGCGCTCAAGTACCTCGTGCTCGGCGGCGTAGCCACGGCGACGCTGCTCATGGGTATGTCGCTCATGTTCGGCTGGAGCGGCTCGCTGGCGCTTCCGGTATTCGCAGCAGCACTGCTGTCCGGCGATCCACTCGCGCTTTCGGGGGCCGCGCTCGTCACTGCGGCGCTGTTCCTCAAGGCCGCGATCGTTCCGCTGCACACCTGGGCACCGGACGCCTACGAGGGCGCGAGCGCCCCCGTGACGGCGTACATGGCCGCCATCGTCAAGGCTGCCGTGCTGCTCGCGGCCCTGCGGGTATTCGGCGTGGCGCCGGTGACTGGGCCGGCCGTCGGGCTCGTTGCCGCGTTGCCGCTGCTCTCGATGGCCTGGGGCAACCTGGCGGCGATCCGGCAAACGAGCGTACGGCGCATGATCGCGTACTCGTCCATCGCGCACGCCGGATACCTGTTCTTTGCATTCCTCGGCGACGGAGACGGCCGCTGGGAGGCGATCGTCTTCTACCTTGTCACCTACGGCCTCATGACCGTGCTCGTGTTCGCGGCACTGCCGCGCGGCGCGGACGACGAGCGACAGGACCAGCTCGATGCGCTGAAGGGCCTGTACAGCCGCCGGCCGTTTGCCGCGGTCATGATCGCCGTCTCGATGCTGTCGCTGGCAGGCCTGCCGCCGCTGCCGGGTTTCGTCGCCAAGTTCCTGGTGTTCCGCAACGTCCTCGACGCCGGCCACACGGGATTCGCGGTCGCGGGCCTCGTGGCGAGCTACCTTGGCCTGTACTTCTACCTGCGGGTCATCCAGTACATGTTCATGAACGAGCCGGAGCCCTCGGCCGCGCGCGGCAGGCCGCGACGGTACGCCGTACTCGCGAGCGTGCTGTGCCTGGTCCCGGCGCTGCTGCTGATGTTCTTCCCGGGCTGGTTGCTCGACCGGCTGTAAGGCGGAACGGCGGGGCGGGTTCCATCGAATGGGCCGACGTTATACCGCCATGCCCGGGCAAGACACTTCGAGCGCCATCCGTACCGTACCGCGCGAGCACGGCTCGCCGGTGGTGCGTGCGCTGTTCCTCGTGGCCGGAATCCTGTCGCTGGGCGCCGGCATTGCGGGCATCTTCCTGCCCGTGCTGCCCACCACGCCGCTGGTGATCCTCGCGGCGGCCTGCTTCGCGCGCAGCTATCGGCCGTTCCACGAGTGGCTGCTCGCGCACCGTCGCTTCGGGCCAACGCTGCGAGAGTGGCACGAGCATCGCGCCATTCCCTACCGCACCAAGCTCACCGCGATCGCGATGATGGCCGCTGCCATGACCGCGTCGATCGTGTTCTTCGTCGAGCCCCTGTGGCTCGAGGTGCTGCTTGCGGCCTTCGGCGTGGGCCTCGCGGTCTGGATGTACCGCCTGCCCTCGCGCGACCGCTGAACGCCGCTCAGGCGCCGGCCTTCCTCGCGATGGGCGAGTACATGTCGAGCACCTGCATGCGCGCGGCCTGCAGGCGCTCGGAGACCACCCCCACCAGCCGGTGCATGATCTTGTAGCCGAAGGCATTGTCGCTCCGGCACTTCTCGAGCAGCTCGCGACCGTCGAACCGGATCGTCTCGACCGGCTCGAGCGCACGCGCCTGATAGAACTTGCCGCGCCCCGAGAGCACCGACGACCAGCCGAGTTCGTCGCCAGCTTCGAGTGTGTGCACGCGCAGCGCGCGGCCCTGGGCGATCATCTCGAGCGCTACGCGGCCCTTCACCAGGAAGAAGAACTCCTGCCGCTGGTCGCCCTCGGCGAAGATGATCTCGTCCTGGCCGTAGGTGACGCGCGAACCGAGCGCGGCCAGCGTCGCGCAGTGCTCGGGCGTCAGCCCCTGTGAGAACGGGTGCTGCTGGATCGCGGCGAGGATGGCGGGATCGGACATGGTTCCCCCTCGGGACGGGTCCCGGCGGCTTGCGGGTCCTTGCGGCCCTGTGCCGGGGATTCTACGCTCGCCTCGGTCGTGCGATCCAAGCACGCGGAGCCGTCCATGACCGACCGCAGGATCACGCTCTTCCACGCGCCGAACACGCGCTCCACCGGTACGTTGATCCTGCTCGAGGAGCTGGGCGCCGACTACGAACTCGAGCTGCTCGACTTCGGCCGCAACGAGCAGCGCTCGCCCGGCTACCTCGCCGTGAACCCGATGGGCAAGGTGCCCGCCATCCGTCACGCGGGCGCCGTGGTGACCGAGCAGGTGGCGATCTACGTCTACCTCGCCGACCTCTACGCCGAGCGCGGCCTCGCGCCGCCGCCCGGCGATCCGCTGCGCGGACCCTATCTGCGCTGGCTGGTGTTCTACGGCACCTGCTTCGAGCCCGCGATCGTCGACCGCTCGCAGAAGCGAGAGCCCGGCTCATTCGCCAGTTCGCCCTACGGGGACTACGACACCATGCTCGGCGCCGTGATGCAGCGCATCGAGCAGGGACCGTACATGCTCGGCGAGCGATTCACCGCCGCCGACGTGCTCTGGGGCATCGCGCTCGGCTGGACGACCAGCTGGGGCCTGGTGCCGCGCACGCCGGCAGTGCAGCGCTACGTCGAGGCCTTCGACGCACGGCCGGCAGTGATCCGTGCGCGCTCCCGCGACGCGGAACTCGCGGCCTCGCTGGGCAAAGTCGCACCGCCCTGACCGCGTTCACGCCAATGCCTGCCTGCGCTGCAGCCGGATGACGGATCGCCGCTCGACCCTGACGACACANCTCGCCAGCCAGCGAGGNACACNNTAGCTTGTCTAGCGTACTTAGCTTTGNTAGCCTGTGCGCNCCGAGATCCCCACCATGACATCCGCGACCCGCCGCGTCCCCGACCTGCTGCATTCCCTGCAGCAGGCACCCGTACGGTTCATCAGCGATGAGCGATCAGGCTGCGTGCTGGTCGAGCGCACCGACGATCGACGCGCCCTCTCCTCCGAAGTCGTACAACGCTTCGCGGAGCTCTCGCGCCACACCGCCAGGGACCTCGTGCTGCTCCTCGATGACGAGGCCCAGCTGAGCGGCGCCGGTCCGCTCGCGCAACTGATCCGCAGCGGTCCTCGCACCTTGGACACCGTTCACGCCCTGTGTTTCCCTGCCGGAATCAGCCGGGGAAGCCTCCGCGTCGTGAAGCGACGCAGGATCGCCAAGGGATTCTGGGAGATGGGTTTCTCGACCGCGGGGCCGACACTGAAGCAGCAGCAGGACAGCCAGGAGCTCGAGCTCGTGCTGCTCTGGCTGCAGGGAATCAAAGCGCGGCCACGCACGACCGGACCGACCGACGCACGGATCCCATCGACCGCGACCGCCGACCGGGACGACGACGGCAGCGGCACATCCCCGATGCCCGAGAGCGTCGCACGACGCATTGCCTTGCGCGACCGTCTGCGCGAGGAAGTGCCGCTGGTCTCCGCCGAGCAGTGGGGCCGGCTCTCCGGCAACACTGGCAAAAATCCGTCTGCGGCGCTCGGCAAGTACAAGGCTGCCGGTCGACTGTTTGCCGTCGCCCACGGTAACCAGCACCTCTACCCCGAATTTCAATTCTCCGAGAACGACGCCAGGCCCAAGCCGGCGATTGCGGCCGTACTGGAACGCGTGCCCGAACCTGCGCGCGGCTGGCCGCTGCTCAGCTGGTTCAATGCCCCCAACGTCTTCCTCGGCAACCGCAAGCCGTTCGAGGCCATCGATTCCGATCCGCAAGCCGTGGCCGACGCCGCCGATCGGTTCTATGGCCGCGACGACTGATCGCGACCGCTGCCCTCCTGCGCCCCCGCCAAAGATCTCGGTCGCGCTGCACACCGAGTTGCTCGCGCCGGACCCGGATGATTTCGTTCGCCTGCACTGGCGCGGCAACCCGCCACTCGGTTTCTCAATCGCGAAGCGCGGCAACCGGTTCGATCCGCTCGGGACACCCTGGCAAACCACCCGTGTCCTCTACGCCGGCACGACGCTTGAGGTCGCGATCGCCGAGACCATCCTGCGTTGGCACGGCCAGGTGAAAGGTCCCGTCGAACTCTCGAACGAAACGCAGCTCCGCGACCGACAGGTTGCCAGGTTCCGCCCTTCCGGCGAACTGACCGTCATCAACGCGACCGGTCTCGGACTCAATCCCGTTCAACGCGCCGTCGATGAGACCATCGCGTTGCCTCAGCACGCGTCCGCGTGGGTCAGTAGACCTGCACCGCTGGCCGACGACATCTTCCAGTGCCCACACACCGAATACGCCACCACCCAGGCCTGGGGCGCCTGGTTCCGCTCACAGTGCCCGGACGCTGACGGCATCCAGTGGATATCGCGCCAGTTCAACGTCGGCCGCTGTCTTGTGCTCTTCGAGGACCGCTGCGGCGCAGAGCTGACCCAGACCGGTCGCTCGGCGGACCTGATTGCCCCGGGAAGCCCCGAAGAACAGACCCTCGATGAACTGCTCGCGCAGATCGGCTGGACGCGAAGCTGAGAAGGGTCCCCGCCCAGCAAACCACTCACCGTGCTCAACAAATACGCCCAGCGGATCGTGAGCCGATCCGCGCGTCGTAGACGTCCTCCATGAGAAAGGGTTTGCCCAATTCACGTGGCGCGCTAGACGACGCCCGCCGCACGCAGCGCATCCACCTCGGCGTCCGTGAAGCCGGCTCCCGCGAGCAGCGCGCGGGTGTCCGCGCCGATTTCCACGGGCGGTGAGCGAACCTCGGCGGGCGTGGTACCAAAGCGCGGAGCAGGCGCCGGCTGGCGCTGACCGTCCACCTCGATGTAGGCGCCGCGCGCCGCGTTGTGCGGATGCTTGGGCGCCTCGTCGAGTGACAGCACCGGCGCGAAGCACACGTCCGTACCCTCGAGCAGTTCGCACCACTCGGCCCGGGTCTTCGTGCGGAACAACGCCGCGAAGCGCTCCTTGTGCCGCGGCCAGCCGGCGACGTCGAACTGCGCCTGCTCCAGGCCCTCGCCGGCGAGGCCGCACTTCTCGATGAGCAGGCGGTAGAACTGCGGCTCGAGCGCCCCCACCGAGATCCAGCCGCCGTCGGCGCACTCGTAGGTGTCGTACCAGTGCGCGCCACCGTCGAGCGCGTTCGCCTGGCGGCGATCGGTCCACAGTCGCTGCGCGCGCAGGCCCTGCACCAGCATGCTCATCACTGCGCAACCGTCGGTGATCGCGCCGTCGATGACCTGCCCGCGGCCCGTCGCACGCGCGTTCAGAACGCCTGCCAGCAGTCCCACGGCCATGAACATCGCGCCGCCACCGATGTCGCCCACCGCCGTGGGCGGGATCGACGGCGCCGAGTCCCGATGCCCGCCGTGGTAGAGCAACCCGCTCAACGCCACGTAGTTGATGTCGTGCCCCGCGGCCTGCGCGAGCGGTCCGGACTGGCCCCAGCCCGTCAGGCGTCCGTAAGCGAGCCGCGGGTTNCGCGCCAGGCAGGTGTCTGGCCCGAGCCCCAGTCGCTCCATCACGCCGGGCCGGAACCCTTCGAGCAGCGCATCGGCACGCTCGACGAGCCTGAGCACGACCTCGGCGGCACCGGGTTGCTTCAGGTCCACCGCTATCGAGCGCTTGCCGCGTCGCGTGAAATCGTACTTCGGCTGCGCACCGAACGGCAGCGAGCCGCCCTTTCGATCCACCAGCACGACCTCGGCGCCGAGGTCCGCGAGCAGCATCCCACAGAACGGCCCGGGGCCGATGCCGGCAAGCTCGACGATGCGGACGCCTTCGAGTGGTCCCACGTGATCGCTCCGAAGATCCGTGCCGCAGTCAGAGCGACCGCGCCACGATCTCCTTCATGATCTCGTTCGCGCCGCCGTAGATGCGCTGCACGCGCGAGTCGGCGTAGAGNTGCGAGATCGGGTACTCGCGCATGTAGCCGTAGCCGCCGAAGAGCTGCAGGCACTCGTCCATCACGCGGCACTGCGTGTCGGTGATCCAGCACTTGGCCATCGAGGCCGTGACCGTGTCGAGGCTNCCGTCCCGGAGCCTCGCGATGCAGTCGTCGATGAACACGCGNGATACGTGGGTCAGCGTCTTCACTTCGGCGAGCTTGAAGCGCGTGTTCTGCATCTGGATCAGCGGCTGGCCGAAGGCCTTGCGACTGCGCGTGTAGTCCACCGTGAGCGCGAGCGCGTACTCCATCGCCGCCACGCCGCCGAGCGCGAGCAGCGCGCGCTCGTAGGGGAGGTCGCGCATCAGTTGCATGAAGCCCTGGCCCTCCGCCGGACCGAGCAGGCAGCTCGCCGGAACGCGGCAGTCGTCGAAGAAGAGCTCGGCCGTGTCCCATCCGTTCTGGCCGATCTTGTCGAGCACGCGGCCCACGCGGTAGCCGGGCAGGCCCTTCGTCTCGACCATGATGATCGAGATGCCCTTCGAACCCAGTGTCGGGTCGGTCTTCGCCACCACGCCCACCAGGCCCGCGTGCAGGCCGTTCGAGATGAAGGTCTTGGCGCCGTTGAGCACATAGTGATCGCCGTCACGCACCGCGCGGGTCTTCACGGCCTGCAGGTCTGAGCCGGCGCCGGGCTCGGTCATGGCGATCGCACCCACGAGTTCGCCGCTCGCCATGCGGGGCAGCCAGTCGTGCTTCTGCTGCTCGGAGCCGTAGTTGAGCACGTAGTGCGCGAGGATGCTGTGCACCATGTGGCCGAAGCTCGTGATGCCGCGCCGGCCCATCTCCTCGACCACCACCGCCTCGTGGCGTGCGTCGCCGCCGACGCCGCCGTACTCGGCGGGAATGTCGGTACACAGCAGCCCCACCTCGCCCGCCTTGTTCCAGATCTCGCGGTCCACGTGGTGCTGTTCGCGCCATCCCGCGTCGTTAGGGACGATCTCGTTTTCGACAAAGCGGCGCGCCGCGTCGCGGAACATCTCNAGCTCATCGTCCATCCAGGGAGAGCGGTAAGCGGCTTGGGTCATGGCGTGCCTCGGCTGTCTTTGCTGCACTGCAGCCTGCCATCACAACCGGAAAGGTGTGCGCTTGTCCAGCGGCTTGAGAGTCGCCGCGGGCAGCCGCGGACATCGTGGCGCGACGCAGGAGGGAGCATCGAACGGGATCGGCTAAGATCCGGCGTGAAACACTTGAGGAGCGTCCCGCATCATGGCCAAGATTTCCCGGTCCGCGCAGGGCGTCGCGGTCCTCGCCGGCATCCTGTCACTCGCGGCGCTCGCGCTGCCTGCACAGTCGGCCGACCGTTACTGGCCTCCGATCGTCGATCCCGCGACCGGGCAGCACACGCCGGGCCGCTTCGTGTGGGGCGACCTCGTCACGAGCGACGTGGCGCGCGCAGCGGGCTTCTATGCGCAGGTCTTCGGCTGGACCTTCGAGACCTACGGCGGCGACGACGACCAGGACACTTACACCCTGGTGCTCGCCGACGGCCTGCCGATCGGCGGCATGGTGTTCGACCAGCGGGCGATGAAGGACGAGGTTCCGTCGGCGCGCTGGATCGGACTCATCTCGGTGCCTGACGTGAGGCTCGCCACGGACGCGGTGACGCGCGGCGGCGGAAAGGTGGTGCTCGCGCCGGTCATGCTCGGCGAGCGTGGCGAGACCGCGGTGTTCCATGATCCCGAAGGGGTGCTGTTCGGCATCGTGCACTCGAAGAATGGCGACCCGGCGGATTACCTCGGCGACATGAACGAGTGGGTGTGGGTGGACCTGATTTCGGCGAACGTCGAAGCCGCGGCGCAGTTCTATCGCGCCGTCGCCGGCTACGAGACCGCGCCGATCCCGGAGGGCGGACCGCGCCAGGGCGTACGCCTCGTTTCCGGAGGCCGCGCCCGTGCAGGCATCCTCGAGAAGGCCGACGCGAATGCGACGCCGGTGTGGTTGCCTTACGTGCGTGTCGCTGACGCGCAGGCCGCGACCGACAAGGCGCGCGCCGCCGGAGGCAAGGTGCTGATGGAGCCGGTGTCGCTGCCGCGCGCGACCGTCGCGATCATCGCCGACCCGACCGGCGCGCCAGTCGGTGTCGCGCAGTTGAATCTGCTGGAGGCCCGGCCGTGAACACGATCAAGACGACTAATGCGCGGCGCTTGCCGCTCGGGTTCACGGTGCTCGCAACAGCGCTCTTCGTTTGCGCCTGCGGCAGCGACAGCGGTGTCACGTCCACCACCGTCGGCGTGGGCTACGGTTACGGCTACGGCGGCTACTACGGTCCGGGCTGGTACGGCGGCTACTACGACCCGTACCCGCCGGTGGTTGTCGTGCCGCCGGGCGAGCGGCCCGATCGACCAGATCGTCCCGATGGCGGCAACCGCCCGACCACGCTGCCCGCAGAAGTCGGGNGNGGCCCTTCGTCGATGGCACCCTCGCGGCCGCCCAGCTCGAGCCGACCGACGACGCGACCCGCGCCGCGCCCGGCGCCCAGGCCGATGCCGCGCGGTCGTCGCTGAGCAGCGGCGAGTGCCGCGGCGACCCGCCCGGGCCGCCGCGCGCACGCGGCTCAATACTCGTAGAACATCTTCTGGATCTGCACCGGGTCCTTGGTCTTCGTCAACGCCAGCTGCAGCAGCACGCGTGACTTGGCGGGATTGAGCTCACCCGAGGCCACGAAGCCCTTCTCGTCGTCGTTGACCTCGTTGTTTCGCAGCGTGATGCCGGACGGCAGCCGGGTGCTGCGCACGACCACGACGCCGCCCTTCGCGGCCTTCGTGAGCACGTCGAGTGCCGGCGTGGTCATGTTGCCGTCGCCCACACCCGCGATCACGAGTCCCTGCGCGCCGTTCTTGATGGCGGCCTCGATCAGGTCGGCGCTCATGTTCGCGTGCGCGTAGATCACGTCCACGCGCGGCAGCTTGTCGAGCGCGTCGACGGAGAATCCCGTCGCCGGGCCGACCTTGCGGTCCATGGGCTCGAACCACTGGACCTTGCCCGTGTTCACCACGCCGGCCGGGCCGCGGTTGATGCTCACGAACGTCTGCACGGACGTCGTATTGGTCTTCACGACGTTGCGGGCGTAGTGAATCTCGTCGTTCAGCACGATGAGCGTGCCCTTCCCCTTCGCACCCGGGTTCGTCACCACCGCCACGCCGTTGTAGATGTTGCCGGGGCCGTCGGCACTGATCGCGGTCGCCGGTCGCATCGAGCCCACCATCACCACCGGCTTGGTGCTGCTGGTGACGAGCGTGAGGAAGTAGCCCGTCTCCTCGAGGGTGTCCGTGCCGTGGGTGATCAGCACGCCGTCGGTGCCCGGCTCGGCCAGCACGGCATTGACGCGCTTGGCGAGCTTCAGCCAGATCTCGTCGTTCATGTCCTGGCTGCCGATGCTCGCCACCTGCTCGCCCGTGATGACGGCGAGNTTGTCGAGGTTCGGCACCGCGCTCAGCAGCGAGTTCACGTCGTAGGCGCCGGACTTGTAGCCGTAGTCCGTGGCGCTCGCCTGGGCTCCGGCGATCGTGCCGCCGGTGGCAAGCACCTTGACCGCGGGCAGGTCTGCGGCATGTACGGCGGACGCGAGACCGCCCATGGCGATGAGCGTCGCGGCGCCCAGGACGATCTGATTTCGTTTCATGTGTGCTTCTCCGTTTGAGGGTGGCCGGCCCAGGGCCGGCCGAGCTGAGTCGAATCTCTGCTACTTCTTCGCGCGGGCGCCGGGCGCAGGCGTCGCCTTCACGGCCTTGCCCTTCGATGCCTGGCCCTTCGACGCCTCATAGGCTTGGCGGTAGCTGCGCGCCACCGCGCACCGCGCGCCCGATGTCGTCGTAGACGTGGTCGTTCAGGTTCGCGAACGAGATGCGCACCGACCAGTCCGGCGCCTCGAAGCCGCTGCCGTTCAGCAGCACGATGCCGTGGTCCTCCGCCAGCCGGAACACGATGTCGAGCGGGTGGATGTTCTCTTTCATCCACTTGACCACGTCCTCGCCGAGGTTCTTGCGCGCCCAGTACTCGAAGTCGATCAGCCCGTAGTAATGGTCGTGCAGCGGGTTCTTTTCGACTTCGATGCCGAGCCCCTCGAGCGTCGCCTCGACGCGCTTCTTGACGATGCCCATGCAGGCTTTCTGGTACTGCTTCTTCGTGTCCATCAGCTCGTAGAGCGAGAACAGCGCCATCATCACCTGCTGCGGCAGCGACAGGCCGGCGGTGTGGTTCAGCGCCACGTCGCGGCTGTCGGCGACGATGCGATCGATGAACCGCAGCTTGCGCGGCTCGAGCGTGAGCGCGCTGTAGCGCTTGTCGAGCTTCCGGAGCGTCGGCTCGGGGTGCTTGCCGATCAGCTCGTCGAACAGGTTGTCCTCGTGCACCGCGATCACGCCGAGGCGCCAGCCGGTGCAGCCGAAGTACTTGCTGTAGGAGTACACGCCGATCGTGTTGTGCGGGAACGCCCCCAGCAGCGAACGGAACCCCGGCACGAACGTGCCGTACACGTCATCCGTGAGCAGGATCAGGTCGGGGCGCTTCTTCAGGATCGCGCCGATCCTGGCGATGGTCTTCTCGCTCAGCGCCACGGCGCTCGGGTTGCCGGGATTGACCAGGAAGAAGGCCTTGATCTTCGGATCGAGCAGCTTGTTCAACTCAGCGTCGTCGAACTGCCAGCGATTCTCCTGGGTGGCCTGGATGTTCACGACCTTGAGGTCGTAGTCCTCGAGGTGCGGCATCTCGAGGTAGGGCGTGAAGATCGGCGTGCCGAGCGCGATGGTGTCGCCGGCATTCAGCAGCCGGTTGGTCTTCATCGACTTGAAGATGTAGCACATCGCCGCCGTGCCGCCCTCGACGGCGTACAGCTGGAACTTTCCCTTCGGCCGCGGCAGGCCGCACATCGCCCACTGCAGGTATTCGTGCACGATCTGCTCGTTGTGCACCAGCATGCGGTCCGGCACCGGGTAGTTGTCGCCGATGATCGAGTCGACGAGCTCGTGCACGAACTTGTCGGCGTCGAAGCCGAACTTCTGCACGGCCCACGGCACCAGCGCGCCGAGGAACCCTGCGCCCGGCATGTCCGCGTGCTTTCCGAGCCACGCGGAAAGTCGCTCCGCGATGCCCCGCGCCTGCGGCATGCCGCCGACGCCGGGCGGCAGGTCGAGCACGCGCTTGCTCTCGACGATGGCGAACTGACCGAGCAGGAAGAACGCCTCGCGCGGCTCGGTCGCGATCCAGTTCGGGTTGCCGCGACCGGCATTCAGATAGGCGACCGCGGACGACCCCGCCGCCTTGCTCGCGGCCTTGGCGAGGAAGTCCTTGATCTCGAACGGGCTCAGGCCCTCGTACTCACGCAGCTTGAGGACATCCATCATCGTCTCCTTGGCGGCCTCAGCCGCTGGGTATCAGGATCCGCCGGCCATCAGGAGCACGATCACCATGCCGAAGATAGTCAGCAGCGTATTGCCGATCGCGTACGGCATGCCATAGCCGAGCGCCGGCACCTTGCTCTTCGCCGCCTCCTGGATCATGCCGAGCGCCGCGGTCGTGGTGCGAACGCCGGCACAGACGCCGAACAGGATGGCGGGGTGGAACTTGAACACGTAGTGGCCGAGCAGCACCGCCGCGATCAGCGGCACCGACGTCGCCACCATGCCCCAGAGGAACAGGCTCACGCCTACCTGCTGCAGGCCGGAGACGAAGCCCGGCCCGGCGCTGATGCCGACGATGGCGATGAACACGTTGAGTCCCAGCGTGTTCATCAGCCACAGCGCTGGCGCCGGGATGTTGCCGAAAGTGGGGTGGATGGTGCGGAGATACCCGAGGATCAGTCCCGCCAGCAGCGCGCCGCCGGAGGTCGAGAGACTGATCGGGACGCCGCCCGCAATGTACGTCAGCGCGCCGAGCAGGCCGCCGACCACGATGCCCGCCGACACCACGGCGAGATCCGTGCTCTCGAGCGGGCGATCGGCATGGCCGACGGCCGCGACGAAGGCGTCCACGTGCCGCGTGCTGCCGGCGACGGTCAGCACGTCGCCGCGCAGGATCTCGGTCTCGGGCAGGACCGGGATCTCGACGAGGTTGCGCGTGATCCTGCGCAGGTAGATGCCGCGCGCGAGCGGCTCGTCGGCGAGCTGGCGCAGCGTGCGGCCGTTCACGGCCTTGCTGCGCACGAACACGTCGACCATGGTGGCCGGCATGTCGAGCAGCCCGCGGTCGTCCACCTCGGGCACGACCGATTCGACCTGCTCCACGAGCGCCGCGCGCGGCCCGGAGATCGCGGCGACGTCACCCGACTCGAGCACCGTGTCGGCATCCACCTCGACGAAGCGGTCGCCACGGCGAATGCGCTCGAAGAAGATGCGCAGCCCCGGGAACGTGTCGCTCACCCGCTTGCCGGTGAGCCCGCTCGCGGCCTCGATACGGTAGGCGCGGACTTCAATGTTGCGGTACGCCGAGAACACGCCCGGGTCGAAGGCCGTGGTGCCGCCGCCCATCTCCCGCTCGTACTCCGCGCAGACCTTCGGCAGGTCCACTCCGATCAGCTTCGGGCCGATCTGTGCGAGCACGATCGCGGAGCCGATCGTGCCGAACAGGTACGTGACGGCGTAGCCCACCGGGATGTTGCCGAGGTAGGTCTGCAGCTGCCCGGCAGGCAAACCGAGCCGCGCCATCTGGTCGGTGGCCACGCCGATCGAGGCGGAGATCGTCTGCGAGCCCGCGTACATGCCGACCGCGTAGCCCATGTCGAGGCCGGCCAGCTTCGCGCACAGCCACGGCGCAAGCAGGCACAGCGACAGCACGATCACCGAGAACAGGATCTGCTTCGGCCCGTCCTTGGAAAGGCCGCGGAAGAACTGCGGTCCGACGCCGTAGCCGACCGCGAACAGGAACAGCAGGAAGAACGTCGACTTGATCGGCCCGGGAATTTCGATGCCGATCTGTCCGACCGCAACCGCCGCGAGCAGGGTCGCCGTGACGCTGCCGAGACTGAACCCGGCGATCTTCTTCACGCCGAGCCAGAAGCCGATCGCAAGCGCGAGGAAGATCGCCAGCTCGGGATAGGTCTGCAGGGTGGTCTTGATCCAGCTCCACAATCCCATGGGTCACCGTCCAGACGTGTCCAGGCCTCCGCTCAGGCAAGCAGCGCAACNATCATGGTGCCCCAGATGGCCAGGAACACGTTGCCGACGGCGTACGCCACGCCGTAGCCCATCGAGGGGACCGCGCTGCGGGCGGACTCCTGGATGGCCGCCAGCGCCGGCGTGGCCGTGCAAGCGCCGGCGCAGACGCCGAGCAGCACGCCCGGATGCATCTTGAAGATCCACCGGCCGACCGCCACGCCGACCAGCAACGGGATCGTGATCGTCAAGGCGCCGGCGAGCACGAGGCTCGGACCACTCGTCTTCAGCCCCTGCACGAAGTCCGGCCCGGCATTGAGACCGACGACGGCCACGAAGCCCGCAAGTCCGATGGACTCGAAGATCCACAGCGTCGGACCCGGGACGCGCCCGAACAGGCCCGGCTTCACCGAGCGCAGCCAGCCGCAGACGAGTCCGCCGAGCAGCACGCCGACGGGCAGGCTGAGCCCGATCTCGACGCCGCCGATGTGCAGCGTCGGCAGCCCGATGAGAGCGCCGGCTACGATGCCGGTCGCGACGACGAGCATGTCCGTCACGTCCGTGACGCGGTCCGCCACCCCGAAGGCCTTGGCGACGCGTACNGTGCTGGCGGCGGTACCGACGAGAGTCAGCACGTCGCCACGCTGCACCTTCGTGTCCGGCAGCATGCCGAGCGGCGTTCCGGCCCGCGTGATCCGCCGCAGGAACACGCCGCGCGATACCTCGTCCCGAGCGAGGTCGGCGAGCGTACGCCCGTCGATCGCCTTGCTGGTCACCACGACGTCGACGATTTCGGCCGGCAGTTCGAGCAGTTCGCGATCGTCCACCTCGCGCAGGCCGCTGCCCGGCGCCTCCAGGACCTCGACGAGGGTCGTGCGCGGCCCGGACATCGCCACGACGTCGCCCGCCATGAGCACGTTCACGTCGCGGCTCTCGATGATCTGCCCGCGCCGGCGCACCTGTTCGACGAACACCCGCGCGCCGTGGGCGGCCGCCTCCAGGTCGGTCGTGCCGCGACCCACGAAATGCGAACCGGCGTCGACGCCGTAGGCGCGAAGTTCGAACTCGCGCCGTGCTGTGGCCCGGTTGGCCGCGCCGCCCTGCATCTGCTCCTCGAGCTTGCGGCACTCATCGGCGAGGTCCACGCGCATCAGCTTCGGCGCGAGTTGCGAGAGGATCCACGCGGCGCCGATCACGCCGACGAGATAGGTGACCGCGAAGGCAACGGGGATGTTGTTGTTGAGCGCCGTCCGCTCCACTTCGGGCAGGTCGAGCCGTCCGATGGCGTCCATGGCCGTGCCGATCGTCGCCGACTCGGTGAGCGAACCCGCGACGAGACCCGCGGCGGTGCCGGCGTCATAGCCGAAGAGCCCCGCCACGACCCAGGCGACGACGAGTCCCGTCACC
>Ga0031656_10000321_pt1 | contig 15753 bp, 28 predicted proteins | sample FrelakmetDIP11DI_FD_55080 | JGI IMG/M metagenome (GOLD analysis project Ga0031656, IMG submission 55080) | Freshwater lake sediment microbial communities from the University of Notre Dame, USA, for methane emissions studies - DIP11 DI | ecosystem: Environmental > Aquatic > Freshwater > Lake >... | reverse complement strand
AAGCTGATCGCGCCGATCGCCATGGAAGAAGGCCTGCGCTTCGCCATCCGTGAAGGCGGTCGTACCGTCGGCGCCGGCGTCGTCGCCAAAATCATCGAGTAGTCGTTCTTTTGAAAACCAGGGGTGGAACCCTTTCCACCCCGTCGCTCTTTGGAAATCAACATGCAAAGCCAGAAAATCCGCATCCGTCTCAAGGCCTTCGACTATCGCCTGATCGATCAATCCGCTCAGGAAATCGTCGAAACCGCCAAGCGCACTGGCGCCGTCGTCCGTGGCCCCGTGCCCCTGCCGACGCGCAAGCAGCGCTTCGATATCCTGCGTTCGCCGCACGTCAACAAGGCGTCGCGCGATCAGCTCGAGATCCGTACCCATCTGCGCCTGATGGATATTATTGATCCGACGGACAAGACGGTGGACGCCCTGATGAAACTCGACCTGCCGGCTGGTGTGGACGTCGAGATCAAGTTGCAGTAATAGCTATTTTGCAGATATAATCTTTGGTTTTCGGGGGTGGCCGGTCTCGGTTGCCCGTTTGTTGTTATACATCGCCCGGCCAATCGCAGCCGGCGATGAGGAGAATAACCATGAGTCTAGGCCTTGTAGGTCGCAAGGTTGGCATGACTCGCATTTTTGCCGAGGATGGCGCGTCCATTCCGGTAACTGTGCTTGACGTGTCCAACAACTGCGTGACCCAAGTCAAAACGCCGGAGATCGATGGCTACGCAGCCATTCAGGTCGCTTTCGGCAAGCGCCGTGCCTCGCGCATCTCCAAGCCCCTCGCTGGCCATCTGGCCAAGGCGGGCGTGGAAGCCGGGCATGTCCTCAAGGAATTCCGTATCGATGCCGAACAGCTCGCCTCGTTCAAGGCTGGCGATCAGGTTGCGGTCACCATTTTTGCCGAAGGGCAGAAGGTTGACGTTACCGGCACCTCGATCGGTAAGGGTTTCCAGGGTGGTATCAAGCGCCACAACTTCAGTTCGAATCGTGCTACCCACGGTAACTCGCTGTCGCATAATGCGCCGGGTTCCATTGGTATGGCGCAGGATCCGGGCCGTGTTTTCCCGGGTAAGCGCATGGCAGGTCACATGGGTGACATGCAGTCCACGATGCAGGGCTTGACCGTTGTGCGCGTCGATGCCGAACGCCAGTTGTTGCTGGTTCGTGGTGCCGTTCCCGGCGCCAAGGGTGCTGACGTCGTCGTGCGTCCGGCAGTCAAGGGCTAAGGGGGCGACATGGAACTCAAGGTAATCAACGAGCAGGGTCAGGAAGCCGCCAAGCTGCAAGCTTCGGATGTCCTTTTCGGTCGCGAATTCAACGAAGCGCTGGTTCACCAGATTGTCGTCGCCTATCAGGCGAACGCGCGTTCCGGTGACCGTCAGCAGAAAGATCGCTCCGAAGTCCGTCACACCACCACCAAGCCGTGGCGCCAGAAGGGTACGGGCCGTGCCCGCGCCGGTAGCAATGGCAGCCCGCTGTGGCGTGGCGGTGGTCGGATTTTCCCGAACTCCCCTGAAGAAAATTTCAGCCAGAAGGTTAACAAGAAGATGTTCCGCGCCGGCATGGCGTCGATCCTCTCCGAGTTGGCCCGCCAGGATCGTCTGGTGGTCGTCGATGGCTTGTCCATTGACGCACCGAAGACCAAGTTGTTCTCCCAGAAGCTGAAAGGCATGGGGCTGGATGGCAATCTTCTGGTTATCACGGATGCGCTGGACGAGAATCTGTATCTCTCTTCGCGCAATCTGCCCAACGTTCTGGTCCTCGAGGCTCAGGAAGCCGATCCGGTTTCCCTGGTTCGCTTCGCCAAGGTTCTCATCACCAAGAACGCCGTGGCCAAGTTCGAGGAGATGTGGGGATGAATCAAGAACGTCTGATGCAGGTGCTGCTGGCACCGCAAATCTCCGAGAAGGCTACCTACGTGGCCGACAAGCATGAGCAGGTCGTCTTCCGTGTCGCTACCGACGCTACCAAGCCCGAAATCAAGGCCGCGGTCGAGCTCCTGTTCAAGGTCGAAGTCGAGGGTGTGCAGGTCGCCAACGTCAAAGGCAAGATCAAGCGCTTCAAGGGCGCGACCGGTCGTCGCAAGGGCTGGAAGAAGGCCTTCGTGAGCCTCAAGCCAGGCCAGGAAATCAATTTCGTTGAAGGGGGGAATGCCTGATGGCACTCGTTAAAGTCAAGCCGACTTCCCCCGGCCGCCGTGCCGTGGTTCAGGTCGTCAATGCGCATCTGCACAAGGGCAAACCCTTTGCTGCGCTGGTTGAGTCCAAGTCCAAGAACGCCGGGCGCAACAACAATGGTCACATCACGGTTCGCCACCAGGGTGGCGGCCACAAGCAGGCCTACCGGGTAATCGACTTCAAGCGCAACAAGGACGGAATTCCGGCCAAGGTCGAGCGCCTCGAGTACGACCCCAATCGTACCGCGAACATCGCGTTGCTCTGTTATGCCGATGGCGAGCGCCGTTACATCATTGCCAACAAGGGAATGGCGGTCGGACAGCCGGTCATCAGTGGCGCCGAAGCGCCGATCAAGTCCGGTAATGCCTTGCCGATCCGCAACATTCCGGTCGGTACGACGATTTGCTGTGTCGAGATGATGCCTGGCAAGGGTGCCCAGTTGGCTCGCTCTGCTGGTACCTCTGCTCAGTTGCTGGCGCGTGAGGGTGCTTATGCCCAGATTCGCCTCCGCTCCGGTGAAGTTCGTCGTGTGCACGTTGAATGCCGCGCCACGATTGGTGAAGTCGGTAACGAAGAGAACAGCCTGCGTAAGTTCGGCAAGGCCGGTGCGATGCGTTGGCGTGGTGTTCGTCCGACGGTTCGTGGTACGGCAATGAACCCGGTCGACCATCCGCACGGTGGCGGCGAAGGCCGCACCGGTGAGGGTCGTGTGCCAGTAAATCCGTGGGGTCAGCCGACCAAGGGTTACCGCACCCGCAGCAACAAGCGCACGAACAGCATGATCGTTCAGCGCCGTCACAAGCGTTAAGGGGTAGGAAATGGGACGTTCTCTAAAAAAGGGCCCTTTTGTTGATGCATACCTGATCGACAAGGTCGAAGCGGTACGCGCCACCAGCGACAAGCGCCCGATCAAGACCTGGTCACGTCGTTCGACGATCCTCCCCGAGTTCATCGGTCTGACGATCGCGGTTCACAACGGCAAGCAGCATATTCCGGTCTTCGTGACCGAGAATATGGTCGGTCACAAGCTCGGCGAGTTTTCGCTGACCCGGACGTTCAAGGGTCACACCGCCGGCAAGAAGGCCAAGAAGTAAGGAGCTGACATGGAAACTCGTGCAAGTTTGCGGGGCGTACGCCTCTCTGCGCAAAAGGGCCGCCTGGTTGCGGATCTGGTGCGTGGCAAGCCGGTCGGTCAGGCTCTGAATGTCCTGGCTTTCTCCCCGAAAAAGGGGGCTGGTATTGTCAAAAAGGTTCTCGAGTCGGCAATTGCCAACGCGGAACACAATGACGGCGCCGATATCGACGAGCTGACGGTGAAGACCATCTACGTCGAAAAAGGCATGGTGCTAAAGCGCTTTACGGCGCGGGCCAAGGGTCGTGGCAATCGGATCGTCAAGCCGACCTGCCATATCTATCTGACCGTTGGTAACTAAGGAAGAGCCATGGGACAGAAAATACATCCGACTGGCTTCCGCCTGGCGGTCACCAAGAACTGGAGTTCGCGCTGGTACGCCAACAGCAAGGACTTCCCGGGCATGCTCAATGAAGACATCAAGGTTCGTGAGTATCTGAAGCGCAAGCTCGCGCACGCTTCCGTCGGCCGCGTTTTGATCGAGCGCCCGGCGAAAAACGCCCGGGTCACCGTTTTCTCCGCCCGTCCGGGTGTCGTAATCGGCAAGAAGGGCGAGGATATCGAACAACTTCGTTCGGATCTCCAGCGCATCATGGGCGTTCCCGTCCATGTGTCGATCGAGGAAATCCGCAAGCCGGAAATCGACGCGCAGCTGATCGCCGATTCGATCGCCCAGCAACTTGAGAAACGAATCATGTTCCGTCGCGCCATGAAGCGTGCCATGCAGAATGCCATGCGCCTTGGCGCCCAGGGCATCAAGGTGATGAGCGCAGGCCGTCTTAACGGCGCGGAAATTGCCCGTAGCGAGTGGTATCGCGAAGGTCGCGTGCCGCTCCATACGCTGCGCGCCAATATCGACTATGCAACCTCGGAAGCGCTGACCACCTACGGGATCATCGGTATCAAGGTCTGGGTATACAAGGGTGACATGCTTGATCGCAATGAGCAGCCGGAAGTTGTCGAGCCGACAGCCGATGAGCGCAAGCCGCGTCGCGCCCCGGCTCGTCCGGAGGGCGACAAGCCGCGTACCCGCACGGTAAAAAAGCCTGAAGGTGATGCGGCTCCGGCCAAACGCGTAAGAAAGGCAGGTGCATAAGATGTTACAGCCTAGTCGCACCAAATTCCGTAAAGCGCACAAGGGACGTAACGANGGTGTTGCTACGCGCGGAGCGAAGGTTTCTTTCGGCGAATGGGGTCTCAAGGCGACCGGCCGCGGCCGTTTGACCGCGCGCCAGATCGAGGCCGCCCGTCGGGCGATGACTCGTCACATCAAGCGGGGCGGTCGTATCTGGATTCGTATCTTCCCGGACAAGCCGGTTTCCAAGAAGCCGCTTGAAGTCCGTATGGGTAACGGCAAGGGAAATCCGGAGTATTGGGTTGCCGAGATTCAGCCCGGCAAAGTGCTCTATGAGATGGATGGTGTGAATGAGGCGCTCGCCCGTGAGGCTTTTGCTCTCGCGGCAGCCAAGCTGCCGATTTCCACCACCTTCGTCACTCGTCATCTGGGGTAATCATGAAAGCAAGTGAACTGAGAACCAAGAGCGCGGACGAGCTCAAAAAAGAACTGCTGGACCTCCTGAAGGCGCAGTTCGGCCTGCGTATGCAGATTGCTACCCAGCAACTCTCCAATACCAGCCAAATGTCCAAGGTGCGTCGCGACATCGCTCGCGTTCGTACGCTTATCCGTGAAAAGGCGGTGCAACAATGAGCGAGACTACAAGCAGCAAACGTGCTCTGGTCGGTCGTGTGGTCAGCGACAAAATGGAAAAGACCGTTACCGTTCTCATCGAGCGCAAGGTCAAGCACCCGATGTACGGCAAGGTGATGGTTCGGTCCAGAAAGTATCACGCGCACAACGAAGGCAATCTGGCCAAGGCTGGCGACCTCGTCGAGATCGTTGAAACACGTCCGGTTTCCCGTACCAAGTCGTGGGCGGTGACCAATGTCCTGCAGAAGGCCATCGTTGTTTGACGAAAATTGTTGAAAGCGCTTGCCAAGTGGCAAAAGAAGCCGGTATAATCCGGCTTCTTTTTTGCTGGCTGCCATCCTGGCACGGCAATGATGTTCGACCCGTACGGGTTCCAAGACTGACCGCTCTGGCGGGTTAAGTTGGAGTTAATTTAAATGATTCAGATGCAGTCGACTCTGGACGTCGCCGATAACACCGGCGCTCGTTCGGTAATGTGTATCAAAGTGCTGGGTGGCTCAAAGCGCCGCTATGCGGGCATTGGTGACATCATCAAGGTCAGCATCAAGGATGCTGCGCCGCGCGGTCGCGTCAAGAAGGGCGATGTCTACAACGCCGTGGTGGTTCGCACTGCCAAGGGTGTGCGTCGGCCGGACGGCTCGCTGATCCGTTTTGACGGCAATGCCGCAGTTCTTCTCAACAACAAGCTCGAGCCGATCGGCACGCGCATCTTTGGCCCGGTAACCCGCGAACTGCGTACCGAGCGCTTCATGAAGATCGTGTCGCTGGCTCCAGAAGTGCTGTAAGGAACGGGTGATGGAAAAGATTCGTAAAGGCGACGAAGTCGTCGTTGTTACCGGCAAGGACAAGGGGCGGCGCGGTACTGTGCTAAGTCGTGTCGGTGAGGAGCATGTGCTCGTCGAAGGTGTCAATCGTGCCAAGAAGCACGTCAAGCCCAATCCCATGAAGGGTCAGGCGGGTGGCATCGTTGACAAGGACATGCCGATTCATCTCTCCAACGTTGCGCTGTTCAACCCGGCTACCAAGAAGGCTGACCGTGTCGGCTTCAAGATGCTGGATGACGGCCGCAAGGTTCGCATGTTCAAGTCGAACGGCGAACTGGTGCACGCATAAGGGGCAGTCATGGCGCGTTTGCAACAAGTATATAAAGACACGATCGCTGGCGAACTGGTCAAGCAATTTGGCTACAAGTCAGCGATGGAAGTGCCGCGTATCACCAAGATTACCCTGAACATGGGTGTTGGTGAGGCGGTGGCCGACAAGAAGGTTCTCGAGAACGCGGTTGGTGACATGCAAAAGATCGCGGGCCAAAAGCCGGTCACGACCAAGGCACGCAAGTCGATCGCCGGCTTCAAGATTCGTGACGGCTATCCGATCGGCTGCATGGTGACCCTGCGCGGTCCGCGCATGTTCGAGTTTCTCGATCGCCTGGTGACTATCGCCCTGCCGCGTGTTCGCGACTTCCGCGGCATCTCGGGCAAAGGTTTTGATGGCCAGGGGAACTACAACATGGGTGTCAAAGAACAGATCATCTTCCCGGAAATCGAGTACGACAAGATCGATGCCCTGCGGGGGATGAATATCAGCATCACCACGACCGCGAAGTCCGACGCAGAAGCGAAAGCACTGCTTGGCGCGTTCAAGTTCCCGTTCAAGAATTGAGGCAGTCATGGCAAAACTTGCTCTGATCAACCGTGAAGAAAAGCGTCGCAAGATGGTCGCGCAGTTCGCAAAGAAGCGCGCAGCACTGGACGCGATAATCAATGACGCAAGCCTCACCGAGCAGGAGCGTTACGACGCTCGCTTGAAGTTGCAGGCCATGCCGCGCAACTCCAGCCCCTCGCGGCTCCGTAATCGTTGCCAACTGACGGGTCGTCCGCGTGGCGTGTTCCGTAAATTTGGTTTGTGCCGTAACAAGATCCGCGAACTTGCCTTCAGTGGCGAGATCCCGGGTGTTGTCAAGGCCAGCTGGTAAGAGGAGATACAGAAATGGCTATGAGCGATCCGATCGCGGACATGCTAACCCGCATCCGCAACGCCCAGCTCGCCGAAAAGGCGTCTGTCTCCATGCCGTCGTCCAAGCTGAAGGTGGCAATCGCCGCCGTGCTGAAGGACGAGGGTTACGTCGAGGATTTCGCCGTGCGTCAGAATGACGCCAAGGCAACTCTCGAAATCGGTCTCAAGTATTACGCTGGCCGTCCGGTCATCGAGCGCATCGAACGTGTTTCGAAGCCCGGTCTGCGTATCTACAAGGGTTGTGAAGATATTCCCCGCGTCATGAACGGCCTGGGCGTCGCCATCGTGTCGACCCCGAAGGGCGTCATGACTGATCGCAAGGCCCGCGCCAGCAAGGTTGGCGGCGAAGTCCTGTGCATCGTGGCATAAGGGAGCGAACATGTCTCGTGTAGGTAAGAATCCCATCATCATTCCGGCTGGCGTCGAAGTCAGCGTCGGAGAGCAGATCACNGTCAAGGGCCCGCTNGGTATCCTGAAAGCGGCTGCACATCCNTCCGTCAAGGTGGTCGTCGAAGGTCAGAANGTCTCGGTTTCCANGGTGGACGGCGCGGTCAATGGCGGCGCCATGTGGGGCACCATGAGGNCCAATCTGAACAATATGGTGACTGGTGTCACCACCGGTTTTCAGAAGAAGCTGCAACTGGTTGGCGTGGGTTACCGTGCCCAGGCGCAGGGCGATNNCCTGAACCTGTCGCTCGGCTTCTCGCATCCGGTGGCCCACAAGATGCCGGCTGGTGTAAAAGTTGAGTGCCCGACCCAAACCGAAATCCTGATCAAGGGTTCGGACAAGCAACAGGTCGGCCAAGTCGCTGCCGAAGTGCGCGCCTATCGCAAGCCGGAGCCCTACAAGGGCAAGGGCGTGCGCTATGCCGACGAGGTTGTGGTCATCAAGGAAACCAAGAAGAAGTAAGGGTGGGATATGTTTAACAGGAAAGAAGCGCGTCTGCGCCGTGCCCGCAAAACCCGGGCCAAAATCGCCGAGCTCAAGGCTGTACGCCTGTGTGTTAACCGCACGAACTGTCACATCTACGCGCAGATTATTTCTCCCTGCGGCAGCAAGGTTCTGGCTTCGGCTTCTACCCTGGAAACAGGTGTGCGCAAGGATGTTCCGAACGGTGGAAACAAGGCTGCCGCCACTTCAGTCGGCAAGTTGATCGCCGAGCGCGCCAAGGCTGCCGGTATCGAACAGGTGGCTTTTGATCGCTCCGGTCTGCAGTACCACGGTCGCGTTCAGGCGCTGGCGGAAGCCGCGCGTGAAGCCGGCCTGAAGTTCTAACCGACGGCGAAAGGACGAGGTTAAGAAATGGCTAAACCCGAAAGAAACAAGAAGCCCCAGCAGGCTGAAGAGCGTGACGACGGCATGCGCGAGAAGATGGTTGCGGTCAACCGCGTCACCAAGGTGGTGAAGGGCGGCCGTATCCTCGGCTTCGCCGCGCTGACCGTGGTTGGCGACGGTGATGGCAGCATCGGCATGGGCAAGGGCAAGTCCCGCGAAGTACCGGTCGCCGCACAGAAGGCGATGGAAGAGGCGCGGCGCAAAATGGCCAAGGTCAGCCTGAAGAACGGTACGGTTCATCATACGGTCATGGGTCGCCACGGCGCGACCACGGTGATGATCCAGCCGGCTCCGGAAGGTACCGGCATCATCGCCGGCGGCGCCATGCGTGCCGTCTTCGAGGTGGTCGGCGTGACCAACGTGGTTGCGAAGGCGCACGGTTCGACCAATCCCTACAACATCGTGCGCGCCACCATCGACGGTCTGTCGAAGGTGAATACGCCATCCGAGATTGCCGCCAAGCGTGGCTTGTCGGTTGATCAGATCCTGGGGTAAGGCATGTCTGACAAGAAAATCAAGGTTACGCTCGTCAAGAGCGTCATCGGCACCAAGCAGGATCATCGGGCCACCGTACGCGGCCTGGGTCTGCGCAAGCTGAACAGCTCATCCGAGCTGATCGATACGCCTGCGGTACGCGGCATGATCCACAAGGTCCAGTATCTCGTTAAGGTTGAGGGTTAAGCCATGCGTCTGAATACCATCAAGCCGGGCGAAGGCTCCAAGAAAGACCGCAAGCGCGTTGGTCGCGGCATCGGTTCCGGACTCGGCAAGACCTGTGGTCGCGGCCACAAGGGACAAAAATCCCGTTCCGGCGGTTTCCACAAGGTTGGTTTCGAGGGTGGCCAGATGCCTTTGCAGCGTCGTCTGCCGAAGCGTGGCTTCAAATCGCTGACCCGTGCCCGCAACTACCAGGTTCGTCTTGCGGATATCGAGAATCTGCCGATCGACGAGATCGACCTTCTCGCACTGCAGGTCGCCGGTATCGTTCCCGGCGATGCACTTTCGGCCAAGGTCATTCTTGCCGGCGCGATCACGCGCAAGGTAACCCTCAAGGGGGTCGGTGCAACCAAGGGTGCGAAGGCCGCCATTGAGGCGGTCGGCGGCTCGGTTGCTGCCGAGTAAGCAAGGGAAAGGTTAGAGCGTTGGCTGCGAATCCCAATACCGTAGGCAAGGGCGGCAAGTTCGGCGATCTTAAGCGCCGGCTGTGGTTCCTGCTCGGCGCGCTGGTCGTCTTCAGGATAGGCGCGCACATTCCGGTTCCCGGGATCGATCCCAATGTTCTTTCCGATCTGTTCAATTCGCAGCAGGGCGGCATTCTGGGCATGTTCAACATGTTCTCGGGTGGCGCCCTCTCGCGCTTCACCATCTTCGCCCTGGGAATCATGCCTTACATCTCGGCATCGATCATCATGCAGTTGATGAGCGTGGCCAGTCCCCAGCTCGAGGCGATCAAGAAGGAAGGCGAGGCCGGTCGGCGCAAGATCACGCAATACACGCGCTACGGAACCCTTGGTCTGGCGGTGTTTCAAGGCCTTGGCATCGCGGTCGCGCTTGAATCCCAGGCAGGTCTGGTCAATGATCCGGGCTTGATGTTCCGCCTGACCACGGTCTCGACGCTGGTCACCGGCACGATGTTCCTGATGTGGCTCGGCGAGCAGATTACCGAGCGCGGTCTGGGCAACGGCATTTCGATCATCATCTTTGCCGGTATCGCGGCTGGGTTACCCACTGCGATCGGCGGTCTTCTGGAGCTGGTTCGTACCGGCGCCATGCATCCGCTGACGGCGCTGATCATCTGCTTCCTCGTGGTCGTGGTCACGGCATTCGTGGTTTTTGTCGAGCGCGGTCAACGCAAAATTCTGGTCAATTATGCCAAGCGCCAGGTTGGCAACAAGATTTACGGCGGCCAGAGCTCCCATCTGCCGCTCAAACTGAACATGTCGGGCGTCATCCCGCCGATTTTCGCCTCGTCTATCATCCTGTTCCCGGCCACGCTGGCCGGCTGGTTCGGCTCCGGCGATTCGATGGGCTGGCTGAAGGATGTCGCTGCTACCCTGTCTCCCGGCCAACCCATTTACGTGATGCTTTATGCGGCCGCGATCATCTTTTTCTGTTTTTTCTACACGGCGCTGGTCTTCAATTCCAAGGAAACTGCCGACAACCTGAAGAAGAGTGGCGCCTTTGTTCCGGGTATCCGTCCCGGCGAACAGACCGCACGCTATATCGACAAGATTCTGATGCGTCTGACATTGATTGGCGCGGCGTACATCACTACCGTCTGTCTGCTGCCGGAGTTTCTGATTCTGAAGTGGAACGTCCCCTTCTATTTTGGTGGCACATCGCTGTTGATTATCGTCGTTGTAACCATGGACTTCATGTCCCAGGTTCAGGCCTACGTCATGTCGCATCAGTATGAAAGCCTCTTGAAGAAAGCTAACTTCAAGGGATCGCCAATGATCAAATAACCAGTAATGGCCTGGGAAGATTATNTTGAATTGCAGGGATGGGTCATTGAGAACCTCCCCACTGCGACTCCAAGGTCAAGCTGGAAAATGGGCACATCGTGCATAGCTTCATTTCCGGGAAGGTGTGGATGCATTACATCCAATTCAGCCCGGGGACAAAGTAGCCGTGCAGTTGATCCCATACGTTTTAACCAAGGCGCGATCGTTTTCCGCGCCAAGTAACAGTCTCTACGCAATAAACCGCAGGGCACGGAATCACGGCTGCTTCCAGGCCCTCGCAGACGAGGAGTAAAAGATGAAAGTTCAACCTTCAGTGAAGCGCATTTGCCGCAATTGCAAAGTCATCCGTCGCAAGGGTGTCGTGCGCATCATATGCAAGGACCCGCGTCACAAGCAGCGTCAGGGTTGATTCCCTGTCGAGTCCGGCATTTGTCAATTTTCGAAATAGTGGAGTGATTCAATGGCCCGTATTGCAGGGGTAAACATTCCGAACCATCAGCATGCTGAAATCGCACTTACCGCGATTTACGGCATCGGCCGTACCCGCGCACAGAAGATCTGTGATGCAGCCGGCGTTGGTCGTGCAATCAAGATGAAAGATCTATCCGATACGGAGATGGATCGTCTGCGTGACGAAGTAGGTAAATTCACCGTCGAGGGTGACCTGCGTCGTGAAGTGACGATGAACATCAAGCGTCTGATGGACCTCGGTTGCTATCGTGGCCTGCGCCACCGCAAGGGTCTGCCCAGCCGTGGCCAACGCACGCGTACCAATGCTCGTACCCGCAAGGGCCCGCGCAAAGCCATCGCCGGCAAGAAGTAATAAGGACAGAACATGGCAAAGACAGCTACCAAAGTTCGCAAGAAGGTCAAGAAGAACGTTGCCGAGGGCATCGCCCACATTCACGCTTCGTTCAACAACACCATCATTACCATCACCGACCGCCAGGGCAATGCCCTATCCTGGGCGACTTCCGGTGGCGCCGGCTTCCGCGGTTCGCGCAAGTCCACGCCATTTGCGGCCCAGGTGGCCGCCGAAGCTGCCGGCAAGGCAGCCCAGGAGTGCGGCGTCAAGAACGTTGAAGTCCGCATCAAGGGCCCAGGTCCCGGTCGCGAATCTTCCGTTCGCGCGCTGAATGCGCTGGGCATGAAGATTACGTCGATTTCAGACGTGACGCCGGTGCCGCACAACGGCTGCCGTCCGCCCAAAAAGCGCCGCATCTAAGGAGAAAGACAAGTGGCTCGTAATCTCGATCCGAAATGCCGTCAGTGCCGCCGCGAAGGCGAAAAGCTCTTCCTCAAGGGCGAAAAGTGCTTTACTGACAAGTGCGCCATTGAGCGCCGTTCCTACGCTCCCGGTCAGCATGGCCAAAAGTCGGGCGCCCGTCTGTCCGATTATGGTGTGCACCTGCGCGCCAAGCAGAAGATCCGTCGCGTCTATGGCGTTCTTGAAGGCCAGTTCCGACGCACCTTCGCCGAAGCCGACCGCCGCAAGGGCCAGACTGGTGAGAACCTTCTGCAGTTGCTCGAATCGCGTCTGGACTCGGTTGCCTATCGCATGGGCTTTGGTGCTTCGCGTACCGAATCCCGCCAGATCGTTCGTCACAACGGCGTTCTGGTCAATGGCAAGCGCGTCAATATCCCGTCTTACATCGTCAAGCCGGGTGACGTGGTCCAACTGACCGACCGCGCCCGTGCTTCCCTGCGTTGCAAGGCAGCCCTGGAAGCTGCCGAATCCCGCGGCTTTCCGGAATGGATCGCGGTTGACGTCAAGGAAGGCAAGGGTACGTTCAAGGCTATGCCGCAGCGCTCGGAGCTGCCGTCTACCCTGAACGAAGGCCTCGTCATCGAACTTTATTCGAAGTAATCACTGACAGAGGAAGTAAAGCTCATGCAAAGCAGTGGACTTCTAAAACCCCGCATTATTGATGTGCAGAGTGTTTCGCCGGTGCAAGCCAAGGTCATCATGGAGCCGTTTGAACGCGGCTACGGGCATACCCTGGGCAATGCCCTGCGTCGCATTCTGCTGTCTTCGATGCCCGGTTATGCGCCGACCGAAGTCGGCATCGACGGCGTGCTGCACGAGTACTCGACGGTTGATGGTGTTCAGGAAGATGTCGTCGACATCCTGCTGAACCTCAAGGGTATCGTCTTCAAACTGCACAACCGTGATGTCGTGAACCTTAAGCTGTCCAAGGAAGGTGAAGGAGCGGTTCGTGCCGGTGACATCGAGTTGCCGCATGACGTAGAAATCATCAACCCGGAACACGTCGTTGCCCACCTCTCTCCGGGCGGTAAGCTGTCCATGGAGATCAAGGTCGAAAAGGGGCGTGGCTATGTACCTGGCAACATGCGCAACCTCGGCGATTCCAAGACGATCGGCAAGCTGGTTCTGGACGCCTCGTTCAGCCCGATCCGCCGTGTCGCCTATGCCGTTGAAGCCGCACGGGTCGAGCAGCGCACCGATCTCGACAAGCTGATCGTCGATATCGAAACCAATGGCGTTGTCGAGCCCGAGGAAGCCATCCGCTACGCCGCGCGCGTACTGATGGAGCAGCTCTCGGTGTTCGCCGACCTCGAAGGCACCTCGCCCAGCCCCGAAGCGCCGCGCGTGCAGCCGGTCGATCCGGTGCTCGTGCGCCCGGTCGATGATCTCGAACTGACGGTTCGTTCCGCGAACTGCCTCAAGGCCGAGAACATCTACTACATCGGCGATCTGATTCAGCGTACCGAGAATGAACTGCTCAAGACCCCTAACCTGGGTCGCAAGTCGCTGAACGAGATCAAGGAAGTGCTGGCTGCCCGTGGTCTGACCCTGGGCATGAAATTGGAAAATTGGCCGCCGGCCGGTCTGGAAAAGATCTGAGGATCTTTTTCGACCCGGGCAGTCAAGGGACGCCTGTAGAACATAGAAAGGATTAACCATGCGTCACCGTTTGGGACTTCGCAAACTCAACCGTACTAGCAGCCATCGCCTGGCGATGCTGCGCAACATGACAGTTTCCCTGCTCAAGCACGAGGCCATCAAGACCACCGTGCCGAAGGCCAAGGAACTGCGCCGTGTTGTCGAACCGATGATCACCCTCGGCAAGACGCCGACCTTGGCCAACAAGCGTCTGGCGTTCGACCGGCTGCGTGACCGCGACATCGTCGTCAAGCTGTTCGCCGAAATCGGCCCGCGCTACGCAACCCGTCCGGGCGGCTACCTGCGCATCCTCAAGTGCGGCTTCCGCGTCGGCGACAATGCACCGATGGCGTTCGTCGAACTCGTGGATCGTCCCGAGCCTGCCGAGGCCGTCGAAATTGAGGAGGCAGCTGCGTAAGCACGCTACGCCCCCGCTACAAAGTACAAAGGCCGGAGTAATCCGGCCTTTGTACTTTTGCGGAACGATGCTGCTCAGTGATTGAGGATCTTGGCCAGGAATTGTTGCGCCCGCTCCGAGCGTGGGGTGCCGAAAACTCTTCCTTGTTCGCGTCCTCGACGATGCGCCCTTGGTCCATGAAGATCACGCGGTTGGCCACCTTGCGCGCGAAGCCCATCTCGTGGGTCACGCACATCATGGTCATGCCTTCCTTGGCCAACTCGACCATGACGTCGAGGACCTCGTTGATCATCTCCGGGTCGAGTGCCGAGGTCGGTTCGTCGAACAGCATGCAGATGGGGTTCATGGCCAGAGCGCGGGCGATCGCGACGCGCTGCTGCTGGCCGCCCGACAGTTGCCCGGGGAACTTCTGGGCATGAGCCTTGAGTCCGACGCGTTCGAGCAGTTTCATTCCCTTGTCGATCGCCTCGTCCTTGCTGCGTCCGAGCACCTTGATCTGGCCGATGGCGAGGTTTTCCGTGATGCTCATGTGCGGGAAAAGCTCGAAGTGCTGGAATACCATGCCGACATGCGAGCGTAGCTTGGAGAGGTTGGTGCCGGGTGCGCCGACCGACGTTCCATTGACCAGGATCTCACCCTTCTGGAATGGCTCGAGGCCGTTCACGCACTTGATCAGGGTCGATTTTCCGGATCCGGAGGGGCCGCAAACGACGATGACCTCGCCCTTTTCGACCTTCGTGGTGCATTCGGCGAGAACGTTGAAGTCGCCGTACCACTTGCCGACGTTCTTTATTTCGATCATGGGCATGATGGGATCCTGACCTAGCGGATGATTGCGATGCGCTGCTGAAGCACCTTGACGAGCATCGACAGGCTGAAGCAGATGATGAAGTAGACGGCCGCCGCGACCAGATAGGTCTCGACTGGCCGGTTGAAGTTCTTGCCGGCGATTTCAAAGCCCTTGAGCAGGTCGTAGGCGCCGATGGCGTAAACGAGCGAGGTGTCCTGGAACAGGATGATGGTCTGCGTCAGGAGTACCGGGAGCATGTTGCGGAAGGCCTGCGGCAGGACGATCTCGCGCATGGTCTGCCCGTAGGTCATGCCGAGCGCGTAGCCGGCGGCGACCTGCCCCTTGGGGATGCTCTGGATGCCGGCGCGCATGATCTCCGAAAAGTAGGCGGCCTCGAACAGCGTGAAGGTGATTATGGCCGACATCTCGGCGCCAAGTGGCCGCCCGGTAAGCAGTGGGATGAGCAGGAAGAACCAGAGAATGACCATGACCAGCGGAATGCTGCGCATGGTGTTGACGTAGGCGGCTGCAGGGATGACCAGCCAAGACTTGCTGGACAGGCGCATGAGGGCGAGGATGGTGCCCAGCATGATGCCGCCCAGCATGGCGACGACCGTCAGCTGCAGGGAGAAGAAGAAGCCCTTCGCAATGTAGCTGGAGACTACTCCCGGGGTCAGGAACGCGAAGTCGAGGTTGAGCATTACCTGTCTCCGGCAGCGATCATCCCGGGCACCTGCACGCGTCCCTCGATGAAGTGCAACACTCGGTTGATCGCGAATGCCGTGACGAAATAGAGGCCGGTAACCGCG
>Ga0031656_10000320_pt1 | contig 15888 bp, 18 predicted proteins | sample FrelakmetDIP11DI_FD_55080 | JGI IMG/M metagenome (GOLD analysis project Ga0031656, IMG submission 55080) | Freshwater lake sediment microbial communities from the University of Notre Dame, USA, for methane emissions studies - DIP11 DI | ecosystem: Environmental > Aquatic > Freshwater > Lake >... | reverse complement strand
ACGGTGGAAGTTCAGACTACTATTGTGACAAAGAAGGCTGACATCCCAATCTCTTACCGTGTGATCCGGAAAGAGGGCGAATGGAAGGTCTATGATGTTGTCATTGAAGGCGTCAGTCTGATCAGCAATTATCGTTCTCAGTTTGCACAGATACTGGCGAATAAATCACCCGATGGATTGCTTGATACCCTGAGAAAGAAAGCCGGAAAGGCATAAGAAAATAAGCGTTGACAACCCGAAAAATCCAGTTAGGCATATAATGCATTGCAAATATATGAGATGCTGAAATAAATTCAGCATGACAGTTTTATGCATGAAGCCATGATAATTGTCATTCTGAACTTGTTTCAGAATCGCTAACTGTAATTTTCAGGTTGATAAATGAATCAGCAAATGGAGAAGAAAGAAAAGTTGTGAAACTAACACCGCTATTATTTCTGCTACTCATTTTCCTCTTGCTCAGCTCCATGCAGGTATCTGCCGATTCGTCCTTAACCATTTCAGACATATCTTCAAATAAGAATGAAGAGATAATACCTTCTCAAGAAAATGAGACCCTGCCTGAGCCGTCCAAAGAGCCAGAGGAAAAACCGGATGAAGATATCGGAGATATTACCGAGGAAGAGGGTGAAGAAGAAGTTGTTCAGATTGCAGATCCCCTGTATCCCTGGAATAAAACAATGTATCATTTTAATGACAAGTTCTACTTCTGGCTTATGAAGCCTTTGGCCCGGGGATATTCTGCTGTTGTTCCGGAGGATATCAGGCTGTCAGTCAGCAAATTTTTTGACAACATCACGACCCCAATACGCTTTGTGAGCAATCTCCTCCAGTTGAAGGTTAAAGATGCCGGGAATGAGCTGTTCCGTTTCCTCTATAACTCAACGGCAGGTGTATGCGGTCTTGCAGATGCAGCGAAAATGGACTTCGATATCAGGAAAAAGGACGAAGATCTTGGCCAGACACTGGGAAGCTACGGAATCGGCCATGGTATTTATTTGATATGGCCATTCCTTGGCCCTTCATCCCTGCGTGATACGGTCGGCAGGGTCGGGGATCGTTTCCTAACCCCAATCAACTATATAAATCCAACAGAAACTGCCGTGGGAATCACGGTTTACGATAGGGTAAACGAGACTTCTTTCCGCATTGGAGACTATGAGGACCTCAAGAAATCAGCTATCGACCCTTACGTCTCGATCCGTGATGCGTATGTCCAGCACCGGAAAAAGAAAGTTGAAGATTAAAAATTCCTTCGTCGTTAAAAAATTGTCGTAAGCCTCTCTGTGGTTTTGCGCAAACGAAGGGAGAGAATACGGATAAACCCTTTTAGAATCCTGATCCCGATCTCCGGATAGTCTCTGAGCAGTACATCAAATGCTTCATTTCTAAGCTTCAGTATTGAGGTCTCTTCGACAGCTTCAACGGTTGCTGAGCGTTCATGCTCATCGAATATCGAAAGCTCTCCGACGAGGGCACCCCTGGTAAGAATAGCAATGATTAATTGATTGCCTTTAAATTCGGTCTGTTTTTTCACCTCGAGTTTTCCTGAAAGAACAAACCCAATGAAATCAGCCGGATCACCTTCCTTGAAAATTACCGTTTGAGCAGGATACGTGACGGATTCAAAAAAACAGGAGATTTTTTCGAAGTCTTTTTCCTCGAGGAAAGAAAAAGTTATCTCGTCTTTAAATTTACAGATATGATTATGTATTGTGCCGTCTTCCATGTTCAGTTACTCTTTAAGTAAGGCCGACATCAGCTTTTTTATTCCTTTGTATTCTCTTTGTTTTCGAAAATGTATTTACTGACTAACTCCTCGATATCAACTGATGATTCGGTTTCTGTCAGAACGCCCTGTGGCCTGATATAGTCCTCTGCACCGCCCGGGGAAATCTTAACATACTTATCACCAATGATACCCTGTGTCCTGATACTCGCAATAGCATCTTCCTGAATTTTTATCCCCGGGTTGATCAGCAGTTCAACAAATGCCTGATAATTATCAAGAGAAATTTTGGAGACTTTACCGACCTTAACGCCTGCAATCTCGACGGTTGACCCTTCCTTGAGTCCGGAAATATTCGAGAAACGAGCTTTGAGCACGTACTGTTCTGTNCCGAAGAGATTTATGTCACCCAGTTTGACCGCAAGATACGNCATGCATGCGAGGCCGATGATAATGAAGATCCCGACAGCCGTTTCAATGTTTATTCTGTTCATTGTTTATCCCTCCACGTGTTCGCTTTCATAGATGAGTCCCATGGTCTTTTCGACGAAATCCCTGATTACAGGATTTTCTGAAGTCTGAAAATCTTCCGGTGTCAGACAGTCCTGAATAATTCCTTCATGGATCAATGCTACATAATCGGCAAGTTTGAATATTTTCGGGACATCATGACTGACTATCACAGCAGTATATGCTAATTTGGTCTGTGTCCGATGAAAGACACGGTATATTTCATTGCTCTTCGCGACATCCAGTCCTGTCGTCGGTTCATCGAAAAAAACAATTTTGGGATTCAAAACGAGGGCTCGTGCAAGACCAACACGTTTTCTCATCCCCCCGCTGAGCTGGGCCGGATATTTTTCGTTGCTGTCCTCGATATCCATCAAATTCAGTTTTTCATTGACTAGTATTTTTATCTCCTCTTCGGAAGCATTCGTGCGCTCCCGCAAAGGCAGAGCAACATTGTCAAATACGGTCATGGAGTCGAAAAGAGCAGCATTTTGAAAAAGCACCCCGAAGTGAGACCGGATATCTTTTAATTCTTTACTTCCTATTTTGTTCATATCTTTTCCGAATACCAGAACCTTACCGCTGTCCGGTTTTATGAGACCCAGGATATGTTTCAGGACAAGACTTTTACCTTTCCCGCTCTCACCGACGATAACCGTAGTTTTCCCCTCATAGATGGAGAGATTGACTCCTTTCAGGACCTCCTGCCCGCCGAATTTTTTCCGCACATCTATTAACTGTATAAGAGGTTCCATGTTCAGAGGAGAACCGATGTTATAAAATAATCGAATACAAGGACAGCAACCGACGACACTACAACAGCACTTGTGGTTGCCCTGCTGACACCTTCTGCACCGAACCCGCCTTTTCTTTCCAGATGGACAAAATACCCTTTGGCGGAGCAGATCCAGACAACAAGCAGGCCGAAGCAGANGGATTTTATAAATCCCATGGAGACATCGTTGTATTCCACATTCTTGTACATACTTTGAAAATAAGCGCCTTCATTCGCCCCGAGCTGGACTACACCTATCAAATAACCGCCGAAGATGCCGACAACATCAAATATGGCGGTAAGCAGAGGCATTGAAATAATGGCTGCAATGAATTTTGGTGCCATAATGTAGTTATGCGGGTCAATTGCCATACATTCGAGGGCGTCAATCTGTTCTGAATTGCGCATGATTCCTATTTCGGCACAGATGGCAGAACCGGCCCGGCCTGTTACCATAAGTGCAGTTAAAACAGGACCCAGCTCTCTGATGAGACTCAGGGCGACGGCTGATCCCAGGAATCCTTCGGAACCGAATTTGCTGAGAGTATTATAGCCCTGAAGCCCGAGTACCATACCGGTAAAAACACCGGTAAAAACAATAACGAATATTGACAGGGAGCCGATAAGGTAAATCTGTTTGGTGACGTAGGAAATTTTGTAGTATGGGGGTTTGACGATATTGATACAAACCAGAACAAGAAATATTCCCATTCTCCCGATCTGGTTGATATAGTAGAGGGAGAGTTCACCTAATTTTTCTAACAATTTCATCACGATAATGAAATCAAATATTCAACAGCAGATAATACTAACAATATACATGAAAGACGGCAAGTTGTAAATTCGCCTGTTCTTCCAAATTTGCTGACAGAGAGTTTATCATTTCGAGCGTAGCGAGAAGATGGCTTTTTGCTCTAAGCAGTTATAAAAACTTCAATGGTGGTATTATATTCATTACGTAAAAGGAGTTTTTTCATGAAGATACTTTTGGTATATCCGGAATGTCCTGACACATTCTGGAGTTTTACCTACGCCCTCAAGTTCATTTCGAAGAGGGCAGCAAATCCACCTTTGGGCCTTCTGACAGTAGCCGCAATGCTTCCTTCCGAATGGGACAAACGGCTTGTGGACATGAATGTCAGAANATTGGAGGACGACGACCTCCTCTGGGCGGATTATGTCTTTCTGAGCGCTATGTCGATCCAAAAGGAATCGGTGNAAACGGTAGTGAACAGGTGCAGGGCGATCGGCGTGAAAGTTGTNGCAGGAGGGCCGCTCTTTACTCAGAACTACGAAGAGTTTGACGATATAGACCATCTCATACTCAACGAGGCAGAGATTACCCTTCCGCCTTTTCTCAACGATTTACGGGAAGGGCGCGCCCGTCATCTTTATGCATCTGAAAACACGTGGGCTGACGTGACAACTACCCCTATTCCTTCGTGGGAGCTCATAAAATTCAAGCACTATGCTACCTTGAACATCCAGTATTCGAGAGGGTGTCCCTTTGATTGCGAATTCTGCAATATCACTTCGCTCTATGGCCGGGTACCCAGGACAAAGGAGAGCGGGCAGGTGATTGCGGAACTGGAGAAGCTTTACACCCTCGGCTGGAGAGGCGGGGNATTCTTTGTTGACGACAACTTTATCGGGAACAAGACCAAGCTGAAGGCAGAGATACTGCCATCGATCATCCGGTGGATGGAAATGAGAAAATATCCCTTCTCCTTTACGACCGAGGCCTCTATCAACCTCTCCGATGACGAAGACCTGATGCGAATGATGGTGCGGGCTGAGTTCGACACGGTCTTTGTCGGCATCGAGTCGCCGAATGAGGAAAGCCTGCAGGAATGCGGAAAGATACCGAACAAAAACCGCGACCTCATAGCAAGTATCAGGAAGATACAGAGTTTCGGAATGGAAGTGCAGGCTGGTTTTATCATCGGCTTTGACAAAGATCCCCTATCGATCTTCGAGAAAATGATAGGGTTTATCCAGGAGAGCAGGATCGCGACAGCGATGGTAGGTCTCCTAAACGCGCCGCGCGGGACAAAACTCTACAGGCGGCTGCTCAGGGAGAACAGGCTGGTGAAATTAGCGACGGGAGACAATACAGACTGTTCCATGAACTTTATTCCGAAGATGAAGTACGAACGGCTCATCAGCGGGTATAAGAATGTCATCGAGACAATTTATTCTCCGAAACAGTATTATGGAAGGGTCAAACAATTCCTGAAAGATTACCGTCCGATGCAGAAAAAGGTGTTTCATGTGAAATGGAGTTATCTGAGTGCGGGACTCAAATCTGTGTTTATCCTGGGAATAATAGCAAAGGAACGGTTCTATTACTGGAGGCTCTTCTTTTGGTCCCTTTTCAGGCGCCCCAGGCTCTTTCCCCGGGCTATTACTTTTTCGATTTATGGTTTCCATTTCCGGAAAGTATTCGAACAGCACTTCCATATGATAGAGAGAAAAGGAGTGCCATAAAAGTACAGTCTGTCCGCAAGGCCGGTTCAATTGAGTTTTTAACGTATCATGATGTAATATTTTAATAAAAAGAAGGGTTCGAGNGGCAAAGNATTCCAGAGTCCNGGTGTTGACCGATTTAAAAATTTACTCGAATCCTGGAATCCTTTGCCCCTGTTTATTGCGATGAAAGAAAAAATACAGGAAGAGATAAAAAAAAGGGCTAAAGACAACAGACTGCCCTGTGCGGTTGCGAGAAAAATTGCACTGGACCTCTCTGTTTCGTACAAGGAAGTTGGCAAAGCTGCTAATGAGCTTCGGGTTAAGATCACCAACTGCGAGCTTGGTTGTTTCTAATGGGGGTACTCTTATTCGAACTTGCCCTGACATGCTATTTTGCCGCTACGCTCATCAGTATTACCGAACTGTTTAAAGAGTCAAAAACAACTGCTAAACTTGCTCTTTTATCCGCAATAACCGGTTTTGCTATTCATACGATAAGCGTAACCTACCGATACATTACGGCAGGGCATATCCCTATTACCAATCCGCATGAAGCAACGTCTTTTTTTGCCTGGTGCATAGTCCTCATCTTTTTCATCCTTCAATTCAGATATAAAATCAGCCTCCTCTCTTCCTTTATCATGCCGATTGTTTTTCTTCTCATGCTCTCATCCTCTATGCTCTCCCGGGAAATAAAACCGTTGAGCCCAACGCTCCAGAGTTACTGGCTTGGCATCCATACGGTGTTTGCCTTTCTCGGCAATGCTGCCTTTGCCCTTGCCTTTGGTATCGGTTGCATGTATCTTGTCCAGGAACGTTATGTAAAAACGAAGCGCCTTGGAAGCCTGTTTGAAAGATTGCCGAGCCTGCAGACTCTCGATGAAATCAACTACCGGCTGATTACCTTTGGCTTTCCGCTGCTTACCTTAGCAATTATTACCGGTGCACTCTGGGCGGAGACCGCATGGGGAAGTTACTGGAACTGGGATCCCCGGGAAACGTGGTCCTTGATAACATGGTTCATTTATGCAAGTGTCCTGCATGCACGGCTGGTTGCCGGGTGGAGAGGGAAAAGGGCTGCATTATTATCCATGATCGGCTTTCTCACGATTATTATTGCCTTCTTTGGGGTTAAATTACTCAAGAAAGGGCTTCACGTTTTTCTATGAAGGTTTTCGTTGTTGGCCTGAATCATAAGATTGCTGATGTTGATGTGAGGGAAAAACTTGCATTTCAGGGCGATAAACTTGAAGAAGGCCTGATACGGTTCAGGGAACTGCCGGGGATAGAGGAGGCCATGATTATCTCTACCTGTAACAGGGTAGAACTGTATGCAAATATTCAGGATACCCAACAGGCATCGGAGTCCGTCAAGTCGTTCCTCTCAGCATTCCACAATATAAGCAGAAGCTCGCTGGACAATTCATTATATATCTATGATGATATCCATGCGGTAAGACATGTCTTCAGAGTNGCAGCGAGCCTCGACTCCATGGTGCTCGGTGAACCGCAAATCCTTGGCCAATTGAAGGATGCATTCGAACTGGCACTTGCGAAAAAAACCACCGGGATCCTCCTGAATAAATTGATGAAAAAAGCGATATCCGTTGCAAAGAGGGTGAGAACAGAGACGAAGATCGCTGAAAACGCTGTTTCGATAAGCTTTGCAGCCGTTGAACTAGCAAAAAAAATATTTACCGATCTCTCAAAAAGGGTATTCATGCTGTTAGGGGCCGGTGAGATGGCGGAGCTCGCTGCGAAACACCTGATCGGCAATGGCGTAAAAGAGGTCCTGGTCTCAAACAGGACGTTTGATCGTGCATGTGATCTTGCGAAGGAGTTTCATGGGAGGCCTGTCAAATTCGAGGAATTCATCCTTGAGATGGTACGAACTGATATTATGATTTGCTCAACCGGAGCCCCGCACTTTATCCTCACAAAAAGTCAGATGCAAAAGGTNATGAAAGAGAGAAAACAGCNCCAGGTCTTTATCATCGACATATCTGTTCCGAGAAATATCGATCCTGCAATCAATGATCTCGAGAANGTNTATCTCTATAACGTTGACGACCTCCAGGGCGTTGTTGCTACAAATATGTTTGAGAGGCAGAAGGAGGCGGAGAAGGCGGAAAGGATCATTGCCGAAGAGCTGGAGACATTTCTCAAGTGGCAGGAATCTCTTGATTCTGTCCCGACCATTATAGCCCTGAGGGCAAAGGCCGAGGAGATCAGGAAAGAAGAGCTTGATAAGCTTTTCAGCAAGATCCAGGATATGGGGGAGAAAGAGAAAGAAGCCATAGAGTATATGGCCACAGCCATCATGAATAAACTCATTCATCCTCCTACCGCGGCGTTAAAGGGGGATACTGAAAATAAGGAAATGCTTGTTGCCGCAATCAGGCGGCTTTACGGTATCAACGGAGAAAAGAATGATGAGTAAGCGGATAACGATCGGTACCCGGGGTAGCAAACTCGCCCTCTGGCAGGCTGAATTTGTGAAGACTGAACTTCAAAAACTCTATCCGGAGCTCAAGGTTGAGATCCTCAAGATTAAAACGACCGGAGATAAGATTTTAGACGTGCCCTTGGCTCAGGTGGGAGGCAAGGGACTGTTTGTTAAAGAGATAGAGGAGGCACTTCTGCGGTTTGAGGCCGATATCGCTGTCCACAGTATGAAGGATGTCCCAACAGATTTCCCGGATGGCTTGCATCTTCCGGTTGTGTGTGAACGGGAAGACCCGCGGGATGCATTGATAGTAAATAAGAAGTTAAGAATTAAAAGTGAAGAGTTAAAAGTTAAAAGCGGACAGTTGAAACCAAATAGTGAAATATCAAATCCCCCCTTACCCCCCTTTTCTAAAGGGGGGCAAGGGGGGATTACTCAGTCATTAATTTTTTCACTTCCTCAGAATGCAAAAGTCGGGACGAGCAGCCTCCGGCGATCGTGTCAACTGCTCAGTCTCAGGTCTGATTTGAAGATAGAGCAGTTGCGGGGCAATCTTGACACGAGGCTGCGGAAACTGGATGAAGGGCAGTTCGATGCAATCATCCTGGCAGCTGCGGGGATGAAGAGGCTTGGATTGCAGGACAGGATTACCGAGATCCTCCCGCTTGATATCAGTCTTCCGGCTATAGGACAGGGTGCGGTCGGGATTGAATGCAGGGTCAACGATGAATGGGTGAATAACCTTATTTCAGCATTGAATCATCCGGAAACGTTCCTATGCGTGAAAGCTGAAAGGGCTTTCCTAAAAAAACTGGAAGGGGGATGCCAGGTACCCATTGCAGCACATGCGAGACTGAAAGATGGCAGAATCGTGATGCATGGACTTGTTGGAAGCATCTCCGGGGAGAAGATCATCAAGGGGTATAGTGAAGGAGAAGCCGGACATGCAGAAAATCTCGGCGTTACATTGGCTGAAGAAATTCTGTCAAAAGGTGCGAAGGAGATACTGGATGAAGTGTACAAGAGCGGCACACCCCTTGTGAACGGAGAAATCAGCAGTTGACCGAGTTTGCATGCTTCAATTTTCATAAGTCAGNAGCCCCATCCTTAAACAAAAACAATATAAAGACCATTAAAGCATATGAGAAAATGGGGTTTAAAACAAGAAGAAATGTNGCGGGCTTCAGCAATGATTTTTTTTCTTATCCCGGAATTAGCAAAGGCACTAAAACTTAGTATCCTTCTTTTCCACGGGTATAATATCACAAGAGCCATTTGCCCAGCCGTAAGAAAAGCTCAGATTAGTGCGGTCGATCCAACCTGCGCATTCCTTCGTGCCTAACGCACCAATTTGCATGTGTTCTGGTGTGAATACTACCTCATTATTCATTATTTCTTCATAATTTATTGATATGCTTTATTTACAAAGTTTAATTGAAGGAGGCAACAAAATGAAAAAGTTACTTTTGGGGACAATGCTTTTGGCGTTGGCAATAGTCTTTCCTGTTCCAACAATGGCAGGGGTAGATGTAAGTATTGGAATTGGAATTCCTCTGCCACCACCCATCGTATTTGCTGCACCTCCGGAGGTGATAGTGTTGCCTGATACGCGCTATGTGTACGCTGTTCCTGATATAGAAGCAGACATTTTTTTCTGGAATGGCTGGTGGTGGCGTCCATGGGAAGGGCGTTGGTATCGCTCGTATTATTATAACCGGGGTTGGGTTTATTATAACAGCGTTCCAAGTTTTTATTATGATGTGGACCCGGGGTGGAGAGGANACTACAGAGAACATAATTGGCACGGTCACCGATGGAACTATGAACGGATTCCTGACCAACGACGTCGACAAAACTGGAAGGGGTGGCATAATAATAGACATTGGGAAAGGCAAGGAACCTGGGGCGTCCAGAGCTATAAACCTCAACCGCAACAACAGAGACAGGAACTCAGACATCAAAGGCAAGAGCAATATCAAACAGAGGCCNGAGGTTCAGCGACATCAGCAACAGATTCAAGAGCAACAAAGACAAAAACAAAANCAGCAACNCCAGGGGAAATCACAACACCAAAAGTCTCAAGGGAAATCTGATATNAGGTGAGCATTAGGACTCAGTTTGTGGAGGGAAAGGCATGTATGAAAACATGCCTTTCTTTAACCCACNAATCCTCTCCCGCAGTTCTTTGATAAAAAACCGACGGTTTATTATCTGAGGAGACAGGCGAGAGCGGAAAGCTAAGCCAGGTTTATCTATGCAATAGATACCGGGCGAAATNAAACTCCCGCCCATTTTGTTGTCTGTTTTTTCTGTAACTCGTCACAAATGAAAGTATGTAAAAGGTGTTTGTAAATAGGTGCTGGTGAGAAAAAAGGCGTGGTATCTTCGGGGCGAAAGACGCACAGCATGATGAAAAGTCCTGAAAGGAAACCATCCTTCCTGCTATACGTAATTATGTTGAGTACAAATAGGCATAATGAGAAGTTTACAAAAATTCTATGTTATACCGAATCGGTTTTTAATCCTTATTACCACAAAATACCGAATGCCGCCTGATAAAAAATTTTGATATTATTACCTTTCCTGACTTTTTTTATTACGTTTCAGATGTGCTATAATTTCGCAATAAAACCCAAAAATATGGTATCGGTATAATCATTGTCAGACGCAAAAAATCATAAAAGGAAATATTAATGCACACACATAATCTTGAATCATGGCAACACAATCATGATTTTGCAGTAATTCATGAAAAAGGTGAACGACGCACCACACAAGTTTTAGTTTTGACGGCTGTTACAATGGTTATTGAAATTATTGCGGGTGTTGTATTTGGTTCTATGGCGTTGTTGGCTGACGGATGGCACATGGGGACGCATGTTGCTGCGTTCATGATCGCACTATTTGCGTATAAGTATGCCAAGAGACATGAAAATAATGTGTTATTCACTTTTGGCACTGGTAAGGTAAGTGTCCTGGGTGGATTTGCAAGTGCTGTAGCCCTGGCCGTGGTTGCGTTGGTAATGGCTGTTGAATCAATGCAGCGCATTCTCAATCCACAGAAAATTCATTTTAACGAAGCTATCGTCGTAGCAATGCTTGGTTTACTTGTCAATATTGTATGCGCTTTTCTTTTGCAGGTGCGTCATGGTCATGTATCTGAACATCAACATCATAACCACCATGACCATAATCTAAGAGCAGCTTATTTGCATGTGTCGGCTGACGCTTTGACTTCAGTACTGGCAATCATTGCGCTCTTTTCTGGAAAAATGTTCGGTTGGAACTGGCTTGACCCAATAATGGGCATTGTTGGGGCTTTAGTCATAACACGTTGGTCATTGAGCTTATTAAAGGAAACCGGTCCAATCTTATTGGATGAAAATATTGAAGAAAATAATAAATCTGAAATAAAAGCAATAGTAGAATTAGATTCAGACAATCGTATTTCCGACCTTCATTTATGGAAAGTCGGACCTAATGATTATGCAGCAATAATTTCATTGGTTACACACTTTCCAAAACCAGTAGAACATTATAAGGGGCTTCTGAAAGATATTCATAATTTGTCTCATATCACGATTGAAGTAAACCAATGTATAGGAGAACCAAGTGAGGTCGGATGTCAATAGTGGACACCAAAGCATTCATGCGGCCAATTGACCAGCATAGAATTTCTGTTCATATGCGGCAGGAGATAGATATCCCAGCCTTGCCTGTCGGCGCTGCCTGTTGTAGAAGACCTCGATATATTCCGTAATCTCCGTTATTGCCTCTTGCCTGGTTTTGAATCAGTCGTAGCCTTGAACTTCTTCTTCTGTTTGCAGCGTATGCCGAGCTTCTTCCTGATACGCTTGATCCGGCAAACGCCTGCCTCAACGCCGTGCTCAGCCAAATCCTGCTGTAAGCGCTCCGGACCACAGGACTGCCGCGTCCGTTTGTGCGCAGCACGGATCTCTATTTCCAGCCGTGCCTCCTCCTGTGCCCGCTTTGACAGCGGCCTTTCCACCCATGCGTAATATCCGCTTGCCGATACGTTAAAAACACGGCTCATATATGGAATAGGATATTGAAGTCGCAATTCTCTCATCATCGCGTACCGGGCAGCGACTCCTTCGCAAAGTACGCAGCCGCTTTTTTTAATAGGTCTCTCTCCATCCTGGCCTCTGCCAACTCTTTCTTGACTCTTGCCAGTTCCATCTCAAGCTCCGTAAGAGGCCTATAGTTCTTGCCTATGTCTTTGAGTTTGCCGGCCTTATGTGCCTTGACCCAGTTGCCCAAGGTCGATGGCGGTAATGACAACCTCCGTGCTCCTTCCGGCAATGACATGCTTCCGTCTATCACCATCTTTACTGCTTCCTCTCGAAACTCCTTCGTGTACCGTCCCTGCGGAATACCTTTCATCCTGACACCTCCGTCTTTGTAGTTTATCTGACTTTGGTGTCCACTTTTTCCAGCTTACCTCATTGGCTCTTCGGATTTCTCTATTAGGATGAACCAGCGGCTGAGATAACCGCCTGCTTTAAGAGGACTTTTCTTAAGACAATGAAAACGTTGAAAATACAGTCATTAGACAAAGGGTGGCACGATAGAGACGAGATCCTTTTACACGCGGCTTTCTCTGGACCTAAAGGATCACTTTTTTCTTGGACTTCCGTTATAAGCTACGTTAAAAATCCGCGCAATGGTTCTGTGAGATAAAATAGAGTGCTTCATGCACGTTACATTCCTCTAAATTTGTCTTATCCGTTTCTGATACTATCTCAGGATTTTCAGGATCTTCGCTCACTTTTTTAAAGCGACCGTTCCGTTTTCAGGATTGTAGTTGTATTGCGCAAGGTCAATATTGGAGCCGATTAAATCTTTAACGTCAGCCAGGCTTGGAGGATATCTGTCATTGGAAGCATGGTATGCTTCGACCGCTTTTTTTACTGCATCAAGATTTGCCATTACTCCTGCCTGCTGCCCTTTCTTATAAGAATCAATCATGGCGTCGCCATATTCAGACACCGGGTTCTTAGGCTTCTGGTCGCAGGCAGTTGTAAGAAAGAAAAGAAAGATAAGAATAAAGAATGATTGAATCAGCTTCATATTTATATTCTATAAGGAAAAAGACAGTTTCTGTCAAATTAGCTTTTTGCAGAGAAAAGTCGTGCGAGTACGCTCAAAAAGAAATCAAAGGGGGAAGGGTATATTAGGATAATTTGGACAGACGGAAAAGGGGACAGGATAGTTTATTAATCTGCTACGATGTTTATTCCTTGTGCAATTCGATAACGGTTGCATCTTCCGACATCTGCGCATTTGTGGTGGTGTTGAGAAAAGTGGTATTTTTCTTTCGGGGCGAAAGATGCAAAGTATTCCAGAGAATCTTTGAACAGCAAAATAACTTCCTGAAGCAGACACATTTGAAACCTGATATAATTCAGCATATTACATCCGCAAATCATCAAATAAGAAGGAGACATTTATGAAGCTGATAACAATCATGCCGTGTCTTGATATGAAAGATGGGAGGGTAGTAAAAGGCATAAATTTTATCAATTTGAAAGATGCTGGCGATCCTGTAGAGAACGCAGCTTTTTATCAAAAAGAAGGAGCTGATGAGTTAGCAATGCTGGATATAGCAGCAACAGTAGAAAATCGGAAAACAAGGTTGGAATGGGTTAAGAACGTCTCATCAGTGATCAATATCCCTTTGACGGTAGGTGGCGGTATCGCAACTATTGAAGACATCGAACTTGTATTCAAAGCGGGAGCTGATAAAGTTTCAATGAACAGTGCTGCCGTTAAGGATCCTGATATAGTCAAACTATCGGCTAAAGCTTATGGTTCAGAGAGAATAACAGTTGCTGTTGATGCCAGAAGAAATAAACAGATGCCTTCCGGCTTTGAATTGGTTGTTTCAGGAGGAACGAAACCTGTTGGCAAGGATGCGATAGCGTGGGCAAAACAATGTCAGGATTTAGGAGCCGGCGTAATTCTTCCGACAAGTATGGATGGCGACGGAACGCAAGCTGGATATGATTTAGAGTTTACAAAGGCTATCTCTGATGCTGTTGATTTACCGGTAGTAGCTTCAGGCGGTGCTGGAAAGTTGGAGCATTTCTTTGAGGCAGTTACACAAGGAGGCGCAGATATACTTTTAGCTGCTTCAGTATTTCACTATCGTATATTCAGTATCAAAGAAGTTAAAGAATATTTAAAGCAAAAAGGCTTACAGGTCAATCTGTAATAATCGATTAAGAAATAGTTCCATACAAATGAAACTTGAAATGTTGCAATTAATAGATAATCAATAACTTCCTGTAATTTTGCAGCGACAGCCTCTTCTTCATTATCAACAGTTCACTGCGCATTCAGTAGGCACTTGCACTTGCTGCAGGTANGCACCTTTCTACGTTGAGACCCTTAAGGTCTCATAATCAACCTTCACAGTGTTTTCATTTTTCCTTCGTCATCTCTTCATACTTTTTCGGTATTCTTAAATCTAAGTAGATAACCTTCTTCGTTATTTGGCAGCCAGTAACCCTCCTACTGGCTGCTCCCCTCCTTCTTTCAAGATTTACCCTATAAAAAGTGATTCTGATACTCCACATTTAAACCTGATATAATGGTGCTGCAAAACCTCTTATGACTACAGATATTTTCTTTGAGATGCATAGCAATCTCCCAAGAGAAGGCCCAGGGAGGAACCGTTATACCAGACAGGCTTTTTATATCCTTCCCGATATAGACAAACCCCGTATTCTTGATATCGGCTGCGGTCCCGGAGGGCAGACGATGGAGCTTGCACGATTGACCCAAGGGGAAGTGATAGGGATAGATACCCATCAGCCATATGTGGATCAACTGACGGAGAAGGCAAAAGAAGCCGGTCTTTCAGACCGTGTCCATGCCATCAACTGCTCAATGTTTGATATGCAGTTCCCGGATGAAAGCTTTGATATCATTTGGGCTGAGGGGTCGATTTACATCATAGGCTTTGAACGAGGGTTAATGGAATGGCGACGTCTGATAAAACCAAAACGAATCTTAGCGGTGCATGAGATGACTTGGCTACGTCCAGACCCTCCCCAAGAAATCTATGCATATTGGAAAGAATTTTATCCCGAGATAAAAACTGTCGCTGGGAACATCGATATTATCTCGAAGTGCGGCTATACCCTTCTTGGACAGTTTACCTTACCCGAAGATGCATGGTGGATTGAGTATTACAATCCCTTGGAAGAGCGAATCAACAATCTCAGGGGAAAATATATCAATAATCGTGAGGCACTCGCTGTATTGGACAATGAACAACGAGAAATAGACATGTGCAAGCAATATTATCAATGGTATGGCTCAGTCTTTTTTGTCATGCAAAAGGGCTAACACCGGAAAGCCATTCATACAATCTCCATAGTTCCTTCATACTTCCCTCATATCTTTTGTATAGCCTAAGAGATAAGGACAGTTTGATTTTCACTCCTTTCTCCCAGCCAGAGTACCCCTATCTGGTTAGCTCAAACTGTCCCCTCCATTCTTTCTTGGAAGTTTGATTGATAAATTCAAGGGAAATGTGTACATTTCTATCAAGTAACGATGAATAGGTATAGATTTTTTTTGCTATCCCATTTGATACCCAATCAAGAGGTATTCATGAAGGTTTGGTGATTCCTGCATAAAAAGGACTTTCAAAGGATGATTGCAGTTATTCAAAATATTGGATAACTCTTATGAGTAAAAAAACAATTATATCGCTGCTTATCTTGATTCTTACTCTCGGCATTCTTTATCTTGCGTGGCCTTCTGATGAAGCACGAATCAAAAAGCTGTTGAAAGAAGGAATAAACGCTATTGAGCAAGAGGATCTTGAGCACGTTATGTCAAAAGTGTCTTTCAATTATCAGGACGATTGCGGGCTTACATATCTCTCTATAAAAGAGCATATGAAAAAAATCTTTCAGCAGATGAATG
>Ga0031656_10000316_pt1 | contig 15939 bp, 13 predicted proteins | sample FrelakmetDIP11DI_FD_55080 | JGI IMG/M metagenome (GOLD analysis project Ga0031656, IMG submission 55080) | Freshwater lake sediment microbial communities from the University of Notre Dame, USA, for methane emissions studies - DIP11 DI | ecosystem: Environmental > Aquatic > Freshwater > Lake >... | reverse complement strand
GCACTTCATTATGTGTTTAATTCCCCTTACGATAAAATCATCTGGGATGTTGGTCATCAGACATATCCTCACAAACTGTTAACCGGACGATACAGCCGATTTTCGAGCATCAGAAAATACCGGGGTCTTTCCGGTTTTCCCAAGAGAAATGAAAGCGAACACGATCCTTTTGGAACCGGCCATAGCTCGACATCGATATCGGCAGCACTGGGAATTCTGGAAGGCAGGGATAAGAACGGAGAACAGTATAAAGTTATTGCAGTTATCGGTGATGGTGCAATGACCGGGGGGCTCGCTTTTGAAGGATTGAACAATGCAGGCCATAGCAAGAAGGATCTCATTGTAATTCTCAATGACAATGAAATGTCCATCTCAAGGAATGTTGGGGCGCTCCCTGCATATCTGAACAGGATACTCACGGGTGATCTTTATCAGAAGATCAAGAAAGAGACAAAGGCACGTCTTGANAGCATTCCCAAACTGGGTGGCAAAGCATCGAAAATAGCACAGAAGACCGAAGAAATGATCAAAAGACTCTTTCTGCCCGGGATNATTTTTGAAGAACTGGGGTTCAATTATGTCGGGCCTGTTGACGGACATGATACCGAACTTTTAATTAAAACATTAAAGAGCGTCAAAAAGGAATCATCACCTACGCTTCTCCACGTTATAACGAAAAAGGGGCGTGGATACGAGTTTTCAGAAAAATATCCTTCCCTTTATCATGGTATTGGGCCGTTTAAACTTGAAACAGGGTCACCGGTAAGCGGGAACCCGCTTACATACAGTGAAATATTCGGAAATACCCTGACTGAATTGGCGGAGCGGGACCCGAGGATTATTGCTATTACAGCCGCCATGAAGGAAGGTACCGGTCTTGATCAATTTGCGAAAAGACATCCGGACCGGTTCTATGATGTTGGAATAGCAGAGCAGCATGCAGTCACATTTGCCGCAGGTCTTGCAACGCAAGGACAGAAACCTGTTGTTGCGATATATTCTACATTTCTTCAGAGAGCCTATGATGAGATCATTCATGACGTCTGTCTGCAGAATCTCCCTGTCGTTTTTGCGATCGACAGGGCGGGTATTGTAGGAGAAGATGGACCGACCCATCAGGGAACATTTGATATCTCCTATTTACGGCATATTCCGAATATCGTTGTCATGGAACCGAAGGATGAGACTGAACTCAAGTCGATGCTAAAACTTGCTGTCAATTGTGACGGGCCGGTTGCTGTCCGGTATCCGCGTGGCACGATAGAATCTCTTCCAACGTATTCATCGGCTCTCAGCCCGTTAAGGATTGGAGAAGCAGAAATTCTGAAGGACGGCAAAGATGTAGCTCTTGTCGCTCTGGGGAGAGCAGTGTATTCGGCCCAGCGTGCTTCTGAGAAACTCGAAAAAGACGGTATTTCAGCCATGGTTATCAATGCACGGTTTATAAAACCCCTCGACCGCAATCTGTTATCCTCGGTATTTTCCCTTATTCCACGGATAGTCACGATAGAAGAAAATGCCCTTCAGGGTGGTTTCGGAAGCGCAGTGCTCGAATTCCTGAATGAAATAGATGCGCCTCATATAAGGGTCAGACGAATAGGCATCCCCGATGTTTTTATAGAGCAGGGCAAGCAAGCCGAATTGCGAAGGCAATACGGGCTTGACGATGAAGGAATATATCTTGCTGTACATTCTTTCCTGAAAGAACATACGTATACCTATTGAGAGAACGNCTGGATAAGATTCTCGTTTCAAACGGTCTTGTGAAGAGCAGGGAGCTTGCNAAAGCCCTCATTTTGGAAGGAAAGGTTTTTGTTGATGGCAGGAAGATTACGAAGGCAGGTACCCCGNTCAGTCAGGATTCCGAAATAATTCTCAGGGAAGCGGGCATACCTTTTGTGAGCAGAGGGGGATTGAAGCTTGATGCTGCATTAAACTATTTTGCTGTTGATGTGCAGGATAAGGTCATTATTGATGTCGGTTCTTCGACCGGGGGTTTTACAGACTGTCTGCTCAAAAGGGGGGCCCGGAAAATTTATTGCATAGATGTCGGTTATGGACAGCTCGCATGGAAATTACGACAGGACCCCAGAGTTATACTCCTCGAAAGAACAAACATAAGGAATCTCGATACGATGGTTCAGAGACAGGACCCGAAAGTCAGGAGCGATGTTTTTGACGATATGAAAACGAAAAAGATAGACATGGCTGCCATCGATGTATCATTCATTTCCCTGACAAAAGTCGTTCCGGAAACAATGAAATTTCTGAAAGAAAAGGGCGAGGTACTTGCACTCGTTAAGCCTCAGTTCGAGGTGGGCAAAGGAGAGGTTGGGAAAGGCGGAATAGTCAGGGACGAGGAAAAGAGGCTGTCCGCAGTCAGAGAGGTGCAGGAAGATCTGGAAAATCTCGGATTGCTGACAGGAGGGGTGTTCGAGTCACCCGTCCCGGGACAGAAAGGCAATATTGAATATTTCTTGTATATGAAAAGGTAGGCTTATATGGAAGAGAACACACGTTTATTAGGGATCGACTTTTCGACAGCTTCGCCGCTCCTGGTAGAATTGCTTCTTGACGATGCTTCAGAACCGGTTCTTTTTGAAGAGATTGCCAAAGCAAACATGAACAGACCGGAGATACTCGGTCTTCTCATGGAAAATCCTGATACCCCCAATGAAGTGAGACAGCAGATTGCAGATATCCTCAACCTGCCTGTTATACCAAAGACTGAAGTTGCAGCAATCCGGAAAACCTCTGAGGAGCGGTCACAGACTATTCTTCAGAGGGTTCAAAAGCTCAGTGTTTCCGAGAGAATACAACTTGCCCTCAAAGGGGGAAAAGAGGTCAGAACAATCCTTTTGCGTGATCCGAATAAAGAAGTTTCTCTTAACGTTCTGGAGAATCCGAAACTAACCGAGACAGAAATCGAATTGGTTGCAAAATCACGCTCGATGCCTGATGAAGCACTCAGAAAGATATCGAAGAAGAAAGCATGGATGAAGAATTACAATGTCATTCATGCGCTGGTAACGAACCCGAAAACACCTCCGGCTATTTCCCTTCACCTTGTCTCTGAACTGAAAACAAAAGATCTTGGACTTCTGGGGAAAAACAAGAATGTCTCGGAGGGGATACGCTCAACTGCNAAAAAAATCTTCCGAGCNCGCCAGGCCCACTGAATGNTGAGAACATTTAAGGTAGATAAAATTCATGCAGGGATTGTCTCTGAATCAACGCTCTTCAAGACCTTGCGGTATCTCGATAAAGAGGGAATCGAAACGCCTTTTCTGCTTATTGATAAAGATAAGGTACGGGAGAAGGCGTCTTTGATTGGCCGTCATATAAAAAAATCACGGGTGTTTTATGCAGTCAAGGCAAATCCTGACATCGAAATACTCAGGTACCTCAACAAACTGAATATGAATTTCGAAATTGCATCCGAAGGGGAACTGGAGATCCTTTCTTCAATAGGAGTAAAACCTTCACGGATTATATCGAGCAATCCGGTGAAGTCGCTCAAATTCCTGAGAATAGCGGCATCATACGGTGTGCATTCGGTTTCTTTCGATTCAGCAGAGGAAGTAGACAAGCTTGCAGAATTCATACCGCACTGTAATGTGTATGTCAGACTTTCGGTCCCCAATGAAGGCAGTGAATGGCCACTCAGCAAAAAATTCGGTGTTGAACTCGATGAAGCTGTGTACCTTCTCTCATATGCAAGGGACAAGGGACTCAATCCAGTTGGGGTTACCTTTCATGTCGGTTCCCAGTGCACCAATATCTATAACTGGAACATAGCCCTGGATAAGGCAAAGACGCTGTGGGATCTTGCAAAGAAGAAAGGAATCAGACTGAAACTGCTCAATATTGGTGGAGGGTACCCGATACGCTATACGAAGAATGTTATCGGGATTGAAGCAATAGAAAAAAATGTAGACAGCCTCATTTTTGAAAGATTCCCGGGAGATATAGAAGTCCACATTGAGCCCGGCAGGGCGGTTGTGGGAGATGCGGGAATTTTTGTGACAACGGTAATCGGGAAGGCCAAAAGGGACGATGAAGACTGGGTGTATCTTGACNTCGGTGTCTTCAATGGCCTTATGGAGAGCGTTGGTGGAATCAAATACAGTTATCTTGTGGAGAGTCATAAACAGACAAGGCCAAGGAAACAGTGGACGGTTGCGGGACCGAGCTGCGACAGCTTTGACGTCATCGATAAGAATGTTACCCTGCCGGAACCGCAGGTCGGCAGCCTCATGCTTATCCTGTCGAGCGGTGCGTATACCGTATCCTATGCTTCGGAATTCAATGGATTTTCGATACCAAGAACAATTCTTATTTAGAGAAAGGATGGATAATGATTAAATTTACCGAAAGGGCTCCCTATGCGCCGGTGGAATACCTGTATGATGTTGAGGAGATTCTCTATAAGGGGAAAAGCGCATTTCAGGATATTATGGTTATCAGAAATCCTTATTACGGAAAGATGCTGATCCTGGATGANGTTGTCCAGATAACCGAACGGGACGAATTTTTCTACCATGAAATGCTGACCCATGTCGTTATGCATGCACATCCAAATCCTAAGAAAGTTATCGTCATCGGAGGTGGTGACGGTGGAGTTGTGAGAGAGGTTCTGAAACACAAGACCATCGAAAAAGTCTATTTCGTGGAAATCGATGAAGAAGTGATCAATATCTCAAAGAGATTTTTCCCGTCTGTATCCTCGGGNGTGGATGACCCCCGTGTNGAAATCAAGATTATGGATGGTGCAGATTTTGTTGCAAAGCGAAAGGCTGCCGACATAGATGCTGTTATTATCGATTCTACNGATATCATCGGCTTTGCGCGAAGTCTTTTTACCCCGGAATTCTTCACTTCAGTCAAGAATTGCCTTACAGGTCCTGGTCTGTTCGTCACCCATACAGAGTCGCTTCACTTTCACAANGANATGGTTATCGAAATCCAGGAAGCACTGAAAAACGTCTTTCCGCTGGTCGATCTCTATACCGCCGCCATTGCGACATACCCGGGCAACTGGTGGGCNTTTGCAGTGGCGTCGAAAGGAGAGTCTCCCCGTGAGATTCGCAATAAAGGGAAAATAAAGGCAAAGTACTACAGTCATGAAGTTCATCAGCAGTCATTCATGCCCAGGGGCTTGTATGAGAGGCTGATGAAAAGGGAACTGGAATGGTGACGAACACGGTTGAAAAAAATACATAGCAGAAGAAAACCGACACCTGGTTTATCGACAAGGACACTTACGACCGATGGATTTACCATCGGGTAAAAAAGCATGTCATATCCGCTAAAACAACATTTCAGACTGTCGACATTGCTTTTGAGCTCTCTGGTCCTACGCAACAGCTCCTTTCAGCTTAGTCCGAAGGCACTATCCTCAACAGTGATTGAAAAAAGATTGCGACAAAGAGGGATTGGTAACCTCTCGTATTATGCGCCTGAAATGCATGAAAGATTATTCATTATGCCGCACTGTATGAGAAAGCTTATCCCTGTCCATTCATACAATGTATGATATACTAATAGAGTAAATTGAGTTCTGCAGGAGGTTAACTGAAAATGCCGATTTATGAATATGCATGTGAAGATTGTGGAAAACTTTGTGAGGTAATTCAGAAAGTCACTGATGAACCTATAAGCACCTGCCCGGAATGCAGCGGTCAGATGCATAAATTGATATCCCACACATCATTCATTCTGAAAGGTACAGGCTGGTATGTAACCGATTATGCTTCACCGGAGAGAAAAAAGGCGCTGCAATCTGATGGGACCACCAATGCAAAGAAGCAGGAAAAGCCTGATACAATGACAGAGAGCAAAGCAGAGACGAAAGCAGCAACGAACACGGAATCAGCAGCCAAAATTTGATGGTCAACCCTCATATCCATGTTCCCTATGAACGGGTAGGGCAGTACCTTGATTTCATAAAAAAGCACAGACTGAATCTTGAACTATATTTCCCTTCGGCGGTCCTTGACAGCATCAAGAGTACCGATATCATTCATCTGAAAAATACTCTGGACTATATGCCTTCCCTGAGCATTCACGGACCTTTTATGGATTTGTCACCGGGTGCAATAGATCCAAAAATCCGGGCGGTTACCATGGCGAGATTTTTTCAGATATTCGATATTGCTGAACTGCTCGAGGTAGAATCAATTGTCTTTCATTCTGGATATGAGAAGTGGAAATATGCGCTGGCGTTCGATCTCTGGCTCGAAAAGAGTCTGAAGACCTGGAAAGTTCTGACAAGAAAAGCAGTTGACAGACATATCAAAATTGCCATTGAGAATGTATTTGAAGACGAGCCAACCAATTTGAGATTGCTGATGGAGGAAATGGGATCTGATCACTTCGGGATATGTTTTGATACCGGACATTGCAACCTGTTTTCCAGAGTTCCTCTCGACGAATGGATAGAACAGCTGAAGCCTTATATCCTTGAACTGCATCTCCATGATAACAGCGGGGCAGCTGACGACCATAAGGCCATTGGGGATGGAACATTTAATTTTGATGCGCTCTTTTTGTTGCTGAAAGATAAAAACCTGATCTATACCATTGAAGGGCATGCTCCTGAAGACGTTATGAAAAGTATCCGGAAACTGAATGATTATCTATAACTTTTCTGCCTGATTTTTCATGGAAAAGCCCTGTAACTGAGGATTCCCTTTCCCCTTATGCTGCACCAATGACTTTATGGGTTTCACCGAGTGTCCCGGGAAAAATCAATCTCTTAATCCGCGCGACTTCGAAGAGATAATCAGCTGAGTTTGCGAAGAGCTTCCGGATTACCCCGTCAATTCCGAGCGATATCAGATATGTCCCCTGGCGGCAGAATCCGAGCGTCCTGAATCCGAAGAATTCCCCCCATTTCTTTACCGACGAGAAATTGACATGTGCGGTTATGTCCTGATGACCGATATTGGTATAGGGGTCCTCATGTACCTGATGTCTGTAATAACAGAGCAAGGTGCCTCTGTTTCTTTCCTCACTGTAATATTCCCCGGAAGGATAGCCGTAATCGATGGTAAGGATAAAGCCCTCCGAGAGTATCTCACTTGCTGACTGAAGCCAGTCTTTTATTCTCAGATTTATTTCAGTCCGGTATCCTTTCGGCAGTTGAACAGAAAATTCATCGAAATAATCTGTAAGGGCAGGTGTGCTTAGAGGCATTCTTATTTCTGAGAAAGAACTGTCATCGCTGAATGTTATGTATATCTCCCTGATTTCTTCATTCATCTCGACAAGATGTACAGGGAACGCATCGAGAAGTTCATTCGAGAGAATGCAGCCTTTTCTGTTTCCCACTGCAGGTAATGAAGATGCCCATCGGACTTTATCTTCATATTTTTTGAGCACATTCTTCTGTTTCAGCTGCACCGAAGGATTCGTCTCCACAAGCAGATAGGTGAGAGCGTGATAAAATTCTTTATCCTGAAGATACTGCAGGATATCCAGACACATGAGACCAGCCCCGGCGCCGGGCTCAATAGCATAAAAGTCTGGCGGCCTTCCCATGGTCTTCCACATCTCTTCAAGCTGTACTGCGATCATCGCGCCGAAGGCAGAATGGACGTGCTGGCTGGTGTAAAAATCTCCCGCCCTCCCGATTTCGATATTGTCCGTAGCATAATATCCGAGACCCGGTTCATAGAGTGCCATTTCCATGAAGGTTTCGAAGGGAATAGGACCTTCCGTTTTAATTCGTTCTATGATTTTCTCTTGAAGCGGATTCATATTGCTAAATTGCCGGGGGCAGAGATCTGCACAGGCGTAACCCTTATTCTCATGAGAACTCATTGTAAAGGATTATCGATGAGCTTAACAACAGGTTAAACATATTGCCCTTGTAAAATAGTTTCTATTATACTAATACGTTTTAAAAATTCATATTTTCAGGAGGTGTATTCTACTATGAAGCAAGGAGCAGGGAAAACAGGGTTGATTGTGTGTATGTTTCTTCTTTCCTTCATCTTTGCCTGCGCAAAACCACCCACGCAGGAGATAGCTGATGCCGTAAAGGCGATAGCTGATGCAAAGGCCAAGGAAGCAGATTTGTACGTCCAGGATGTATTCGCAAATGCGCAGGAAGAAATGAAAAAAGCGGGTGAGATGGTTACGGCAAAAAAATTCACTGAGGCTAAAACAGCTGCTTTGGAGACTGTTAAATTGGCTCAACAGGCAGCATCACTCGTAGACCAGAACAAGCAAAAAATGAAAGAGGGACTCGAAGCAATGCTTCCGGACCTCCAGAAGAGTTTAGACGAGGTGAAAAGTCTTGCAGCAACAGCGATCAAGAAAAATGCAGTTGCGTCAAAAGATGAACTTCAGTCTGCAATCGGCAAGCTTGAACTCGATATGACAAATGTAAAAGAACAGATACAGTCAGGCCAAATCCGTCAGGCAAGCGACCTTGCAAAATCGCTGACTGAACAGGCCAATTCCCAGAAGCAGAGTTTGACCGATGCAATGGGGCAAAAGAAAGAAGCGAAAAAGTAGGTTTTTTTCCCACCTCTTATGCCTCTTGTTTAGAGAGAGGCATAAGAGGCCGGGAAAGCACCTTCGTCTGCATCCTTATCAAAAATATACCTCTCATCTCTGATATTTATAAACCCTATCTCAAAATAGGGTTTCTGTATTTTCTTGTCATTCCGGGCTTGAACCGGAATCCAGTGACGTTTCCTTTTATTCTATAAAAATAAAGAATTACGAATTACCAAATTGCAATACTCAAGTCGCTGGATACCGGCTGGAGTTTACCCCGTACTCGATACGGGGCCGGTATGACTTAATTCTGAAATAGATGACACTACGTTTCTGTATTCCAGAAATGAAAAAGGGGATACACGAACCCTATCCCCTCCCTTGTTTTATCTTCATCGTTATTAATTCTCTTTGGATGTTCCCTTTTCTCGTAACGCCTCTTTCCTGGACAACCGTATCCTGCCCATTTTATCGATCTCAATGACCTTTACCAGTACTTCTTCGCCTTCATGCAACTCGTCTGTTACCTTATCTATTCTCTTTTCCGATATCTGAGATATATGAAGCAGGCCTTCGGTCCCGGGGAGGATTTCAACAAATGCACCGAAATCAACAATCCTCTTCACCTTTCCNGGGTAAATCCTCCCAAGCTCAGCTTCCGCTATAATGCTGTTAATGATCTCGATCGCTTTCCTTGCAGATTCTCCATCACGTGAAGCGATATTGATAAGACCGCTGTCTTCTACATCAATCTTGACACCAGTCTGCTCGACAATGCTGCGGATAACCTTCCCTCCGGTTCCAATCACATCACGAATCTTCTCCTGTCTGATCTGCATGGTGTAGATCCTCGGAGCATACAGTGAAAGATTTTCCCGTGGTGCATGAAGGCACTCATTCATTTTTTCGAGAATATGCAATCTCCCCTGACGGGCCTGTTCAACCGCCTTTTCCATAATGGTGCGTGAAATACCGCCAATCTTTGTATCAAGCTGGAATGCAGTTATGCCCTTTGCTGTTCCGGTAACCTTGAAATCCATATCTCCCAGATGATCCTCAAGCCCGAGTATGTCGGTGAGGATCACAACCTTGTCGCCTTCCTTGATCAGTCCCATGGCGATACCGGCAACGTGGGCCCTGATCGGAGCGCCTGCATCCATGAGGGCTAAAGAACCGCCACAAACAGTTGCCATGGAAGAAGATCCNTTGGACTCCAGGATATCCGAGACTATCCGTATCGTATAGGGAAATTCTGTTTTGGGAGGGATGATAGCTTTCAGAGCCCTCTCCGCAAGCATACCGTGTCCTATTTCACGCCGTCCCGGGGATCGTAAGGGCTTCACTTCCCCTACACTGAAAGGCGGAAAATTATAATGCAGCATGAACGTCTTGTATGATTCGCCTTCCAGCGCGTCAATCTTTTGTTCATCATCTGAAGTTCCNAGGGTCACGACCGCAAGACACTGGGTTTCTCCCCTGATGAAGAGTGCAGATCCGTGTGTCCTCGGCAGGATTCCGACCTCTGCACTAATATCTCTGACATCCTGAGGTGCTCTGCCGTCAGCCCTTTTATTTTCGTTGATGATCATACCACGGACAAGGTTTTTCTCAGTCTCATGAAACAAATGAATGATGTCCCTTGTTATGTCTTTATCAGGTGTAATCAATTGCTCAATCAACTCTTTGAGTATCTCATCAAGGGCATTTTGTCTTCTCAATTTATCAGGAATCGTTATAGCAGTTTTCATTTTCTCAAGGGAGAATTCCGTGATGCTTTTCTTGAGTTCTTCATCAATAACCGGTGTTGTCACCACTCTTTTTTCTCTACCCGCGATTGACTGGAGCTCTTTTTGAACGGCACAGAGGCGCTTTATTTCATGATGAGCAACGTCTAAAGCCTCAAGGAGATCACTCTCTGATATCTCCTGTGCTTCACCTTCAACCATAATCACCGCATCGTCTGTGCCTGCAACAACAAGATTGAGATCGCATTCTTCCACCTCCCTGAGGTCAGGGTTTGTTACGAATGAACCTGCGATCCTGCCGATCCTGACAGCGGCAACGGGTGATTTTAAAGGGATATCTGAAATGGTGAGGGCTGCTGANATGCTGATTATNCCTAAGATATCTGCAATATTTTCATCACCGTATGAGAGGACATTTACNATACACTGCGTTTCACAACTAAAACCTTCTTCAAAGACGGGCCTGATAGGTCTGTCAATAAGCCGGGATGTCAGTATCTCCTTCCCTGAGGATCTTCCTTCCCGCTTAAAAAACCCGCCGGGTATTTTCCCGGCAGAATAAGCCTTCTCCTGGTAGTCTACGGTAAGCGGGAAAAAATCGAGACCTTCCCTTGGTTTTTTATCTGCAACTGCAGTTGCCAGCACAACCGTATCACCGTACCGGGCAACTACAGCTCCGTCAGCCTGTTTAGCAAATTTTCCTGTCTCTAACGTAAGCTTCTTCCCGCGAACCTCGATTTCAACTTTTTTCATTATTTCCTTATTTCTAATCGTACGATTATTTTTTCATAGCGATTTTTATCAGTTTTTTTGAGATAATCAAGTAATTTCCTTCTCTCGCTGACGAGTTTGAGAAGTCCTCTCCTTGAAAGATGATCTTTCTTGTGGGTCTTGAAATGCTCGGTAAGATAATTTATTCTTGTGCTGAGCAAAGCTATCTGGACTTCAGGGGAACCTGTATCGGCATCATGGGTCCTGTAATCGTTGATTATGTTCTGTTTTTGCTCTTTTTCAATCGACATCTATTCACCGCCTTTCGAAAATTTTAGGTAGCAGTTACATTACCATATAATCCGGTACTCTGTAAAGGAACACTTAACCCCGTATCATGGTTTGAAGCGTCATAAAAAAATAGCTGGAGAAGCTTCCCCAGCTATTTTCTCTTCAGGGCATTACATGCAGCTATACCGTAGATTTCGATAAATCTTTTTTTGCCTTTTCTTTAAGAGTTGCCTGTGCTGCAGCGAGTCTGGCAATGGGGACTCTGTAGGGCGAACAGCTCACATAGTTCAGCCCAATTTTATGGCAGAACTCAACAGACTTCGGATCACCTCCATGTTCACCGCATATCCCCATTTTCAGGTTCTTTTTGACCTTTCGCCCTTTTTCAACGGCGATCTGCATGAGGAGGCCTATGCCGTTCAGGTCAAGTGAGATGAACGGATCGTTTTCAAGGATTCCTTTTTCGACATAATAGGGAAGAAATCTTCCTGCGTCATCCCGTGAAAGCCCGAATGCCGTCTGGGTCAGGTCATTCGTCCCAAANGAATAGAAGTCTGCCTGCGGAGCGATCTCATCCGCTGTTATTGCTGCGCGCGGCAGTTCTATCATGGTCCCGACCGTATAGGTAATTTTTGTGTTATAGGCTTTCTGAACCTCGTCTGCTGTTTTTACGGTCAGTTCTCTCATCATTTTCAGTTCATTCACGTGTCCGACCAGAGGAATCATGATCTCCGGTATTATTTTCACTTTTTGTTTTGAAAGTTCGCATGCAGCCTCGATGATTGCCCTCACCTGCATTTCGTAAATCTCCGGATAGGTTATGCCGAGCCTGCACCCCCGGTGGCCAAGCATCGGATTGAACTCCTCCAAAGCTCTGTTTCGTGCCTTCAGTTTCTCAACCGGTACTTCCATTGATGCGGAAAGAGACCGTATTTCCTCTTCAGTGTGAGGAAGAAATTCATGAAGCGGCGGGTCAAGGAGACGGATCGTAACCGGCAATCCCTTCATAACCTTGAATATTTCTATGAAGTCATCCTTTTGCATCGGAAGGAGTTTGACCAGGGCCTTCTTTCTTCCTTCTGTATCATCAGCAAGAATCATCTCCCGTACAGCACTTATCCTTTCAGGAGCAAAAAACATATGCTCAGTTCTGCAAAGACCAATCCCTTCTGCACCGAATTCCCGGGCAACCTCAGAATCGTGAGCGGTATCCGAATTTGCTCTGACACCAAGTTTCCGGTATTCATCAACCCATTTCATGAATGTTCCAAAATCACTGGTTAATTCGGGTGTAACGAGAGGTGCCTGNCCGAGCATGACTTCGCCTGTCGTTCCATTCAGGGTTATGTAATCCCATTCTTTTACGACAAGGTCATTCACCGTAAAGTACTTCTGCACATCGCTGATATTTATCGCACTGCAACCGGCGATACAGCATTTTCCCATACCCCGTGCAACAACAGCAGCGTGGGATGTCATGCCTCCCCGTCCTGTGAGGATTCCCTGTGCTGCATTCATCCCCCCGATATCTTCAGGGGATGTTTCTGCTCTGACGAGAATAACCTTTTCTCCTCTCTCTGCCGCATTTTCAGCATCCTCTGCGGTAAATACTACTTTCCCGACTGCAGCACCCGGTGAAGCAGGAAGTCCTTTTGCAATAACTTTTATCTGGGCTTTCGGGTCTATCATGGGATGGAGCAGCTGGTCAAGCTGCTGCGGATCAATTCTCAATATCGCGGTCTTCTTATCGATAAGCTTCTCCCTGACCATGTCAATCGCTATCTTGAGTGCTGAAGCTGCAGTCCTTTTCCCAACCCTTGTCTGGAGCATGTAGAGCTTGCCTTCCTGCACGGTGAATTCTATGTCCAGCATGTCTTTGTAATGTTTTTCGAGTTTTTTATAAATGGAATCGAGTTCCTTGTAAGCTTTGGGCAGCCGTTTCTTCAGTTCTTCGATCCTCAGCGGTGTCCTGATCCCTGCTACCACATCTTCCCCCTGCGCATTGATGAGGCACTCTGCAAAAAATTTATTCTCTCCGGTGGACGGATCTCGTGTGAAACCGACTCCGGTACCGGAATTATCTCCCAGGTTTCCAAATACCATGGACTGAATATTACAGGCGGTACCAAGATTATCAGGGATTTCATTTAATTTTCTGTACTTGGCAGCCCTGTCTCCAAACCACGAACCAAAAACGGCATTGACAGCTTTTTTCAGCTGTTCCAAAGGTTCTGCAGGAAAATCCTCTCCGGTATTTTTTTTGTATATCCGTTTGAATTCTTCAACAAGGATTTTTAAATCATCGGCAGTGAGGTCCGTGTCCAGACGGAAACCTCTCTTCTCCTTCATCTCTTCAAGCACCCTTTCGAACTTCTGCCGGTCGACACCCATCACAATACTTCCGAACATGGTAATCAGCCTTCTGTATGCGTCATATACAAAACGTTCATTCCCTGTCTTTTTAATTAGTGCTTTGATCGTTGTATCATTCAGACCGAGATTAAGTACCGTGTCCATCATACCCGGCATAGAGAATTTAGCCCCTGAGCGGACTGAGACGAGGAGCGGATTGACAGGGTCGCCGAATTTCATCTCCATTGCTTTTTCGACCTTTTTGAGATTTTCAATTACCTGTTCCCACATACCGGGAGAATATTTTTTTCCTGCCCTGAAATATTCGTTACATGCCTCAGTGGTAATGGTAAAACCAGCGGGTACAGGTATCTTGAGGTTGGTCATTTCTGCAAGTCCGGCACCCTTACCGCCGAGGAGGTCTTTCATGTTTCCTTTTCCGTCAGCTTTCCCATTTCCGAAAAAGTAAACGTATTTCTTGACAGCTTTTTTAGCCATAACGATACCCTCCAATGGTTGTTTTTTGCCTATTAGCATACCTCACAGAGGCTATAAATACAATCTTTAGAAGGAATGCTATAAATTGTCTTGACATAACCTTATAAGTGCATAAAAATAACAGATGAAGAAAATAAATTACTGTGCAGGGAGGAGTAAATTATGATAATAAAAATGGTTTTTTCAATCATCGCTGCTGCGTTTCTGGTTTTGCCCGCAATGCATGTATGTACAGCTGAAAACATACCTGAAAAAGGTACTGCATTTCCGGCAATAACCCTTCCCATACCCGAAAAAGATGCTGAAAGGGCATATCTTGGTTTGACCGGAAAAGGAACATTCACGATTTCCCAAATAAAAGCCGAAGTGGTCATACTCGAAATATACAGNATGTATTGTCCTTACTGCCAAAANGAGGCTCCGATCGTGAACGATCTTTACCAGGCAATAGATAAAAAGCCCGGTTTGAAGGAAAAGATCAAAATTATCGGTATTGGTGCAGGCAACACAANCTTCGAACTTGATATCTTCAGAAACCAGTACAATGTTCAATTTCCTCTCTTNNCTGATGAATCGTTCATCGTTCATAAGAAAGTCGGCGAAGTGAGAACCCCCCACTTTTTTGTTCTGAAAATGAATGCTGACGGTTCGAATAAAATCATCTATTCTAAAGTCGGCAGCATCCAGGATCCGGCCCGGTTTCTGGATCTCATACTTCAGGAATCCGGCTTGAAATAAGAGGAGGGATAACGATGCTCAACAAAAGGATGATTTCTTTACTTATCGGGATTTGTATGCTTTTATCTGTAACAACAGTATTTGGTGCATCAGAGCAATTTACAGGAAAGATCTATAAGCCGGGGATCCTGAAACCAACCGACAGCAAGACAAACCTGAAAGTCGGCATGAAGGCCCCTGATTTTGCGTTGCCGTCTGTATCAGGAGAGAAGATTTCACTCAGCCAGTACCGGGGGAAAAAGAATGTGGTCATTTCTTTTGTGCCTGCAGCATGGACGCCGGTTTGTTCTGACCAGTGGCCNGGATACAATATAACGAAAAGTTTTTTCGAAAAATATGATGCTATGCTTTTTGGAATAACTGTTGATAATATTCCTGCGTTGTTTGCATGGACACAAGAGATGGGTAACCTCTGGTTCCCGGTTCTCTCTGACTTCTACCCGCACGGTGGTGTATCGAAAAAGTACGGGATTCTGCGTTCAACCGGAGTTTCCGAGAGAGCCCTTTTTGTCATTGACAAAAAGGGTATCATCCGCTATATGGATGTTCATGACATTAACAAGAGACCGCCCTTTGAAGCTTTAGTCAGGGAACTTGAGAAACTTGAACAATAAAATTCTTGTTGTCCTTATTTCGATTCTGTATTTTGCTGTTTTTCCCTTTAGCGAAGCATGTGCTGACGGCAAGCCACTGTCGAAGGGTACACAACTTCCAAAAATTTCATTCAAAGATACCGTATCCAGCGAGACAATGGCATACCTCGGACTGTCCCGCAAGAAGAATTTCTCTTCAGATGATATGCGCGGGTCACTGTTTATCGTCGAGGTATTCAGCACATACTGCACCAGTTGCCCGAGAAATATCCCGATACTGAACCATATTTATGATGCTATCGAAAAAGACGCCGGGTCAAAAGGGAAAATCAAGATCTTCGGTATTGCTATCGGAAATACCGGCAGCGAGGTCGATAACTATAAAACAGAATACAAAGTCCTTTTCCCCGTATTGACTGATTATGATTTTGCAGTCCATGATGCTTTGGGAAAACCAAGGGTCCCCTACACCATATACGTGCAAAAGACCGCAAAGGGTAAGA
>Ga0031656_10000314_pt1 | contig 16010 bp, 18 predicted proteins | sample FrelakmetDIP11DI_FD_55080 | JGI IMG/M metagenome (GOLD analysis project Ga0031656, IMG submission 55080) | Freshwater lake sediment microbial communities from the University of Notre Dame, USA, for methane emissions studies - DIP11 DI | ecosystem: Environmental > Aquatic > Freshwater > Lake >... | reverse complement strand
CCAGTAGAGCCGGTAGAAGGGGGTGACCGGCAGCAACTCGATATAGTCGGCCATCGTCCGTCCGCCCGCCGCGAACAGCTCCTCGAGGCAGTGCGGGGCGGTGATGATCGTGGGACCGGCGTCGAACGTGAATCCCTCGTCCTCGTAGACGTAGGCGCGCCCCCCGGGCCGATCCCTCTGGTCGACGAGCGTCGTCTGGACGCCGGCGGCCTGGAGCCGGACGGCCAGGGCGAGCCCGCCGAACCCGCTGCCGATCACCGCGGCGGTCGGTCGCTGTGCGCTCACTTGAGGTCCTCCCTTCGATCTGTGGCAACGGTGGCCTCGGGACGCGTCCGCGGCGCGAGGAGGGCCCGGAGGGCCTTACCGACCGGCACCGGCGGGCGGCCGCTCAGGATGCGGAACTTATCTCCCCACGTCGGGCGCCCCGCGTAGAACCGCCCGACAAGCGGCTGGGGCAGGCGGTAGAAGTGCTCGAGCACGCGGTAGCGCTCCTCCGGCTTCGCGGCCCGGTACAGCATACGGTTGAGCAGACGGAAGAAGCGGCCGCGCCGCCACGCCTCCCGCGACCGACCGCGCGTGAGGGAGCAGAGGGCGGGACCTCGCAGGTCGGGGGAGACGGCGATCGCGTCCGCGAGGCGCACGGCCTCGGGCAGCGAGTATCCGGTGGTGGGGTGGAAGAGGGCGGCCCTCATNCCNGACCGCGCGACNCCCGGAGGCCCCGACTCCCAGAANGCCTCGATGTCCCCGTCGAGGACGATGGGCAGGCACCCTTCCTCCTCTTCCTCCACTCCGGCGACATGCCAGCCCTGGCGGGAGGCGTAGGCCGCGATCGCCGCCCGCAGCGCGTCNCGTTCGAGGCCAGGCGTGTCGCTGTAGCGGGTGTCCTCGACNAGCAGCCGCCGCTCGCCGAATGGCAGCGTGTAGAGGAAGCGGAAGCCGTCGGTTTGGGGCACCGTGGCGTCCATCAGCACCGGGCCCTCGAGCCCGTGCGGCGCTTCGAGGGCGAAGGTCCGGCCGAGGAACTTCTGGAAGCCCAGCTCCAGGTGGGCGCGGCCGGGATCGCCTCGACCGTCGACGACCGCGCCCGCCGCGATCCGCGTCCCATCGCCCAGTGCGACGCCGTCGGCGCTCACCCCGGCGACGTCGACACCGGTGCGGACGCCCTCGCCGAGAGTCTTCTCCACCACGGCGCGCAGGCTCTCCGAGGTGATCGAGAAGTANGCGCNCTCCAGGCGCCGGGAGTAGGCGGGGAAGCGGACCTCCTGCCGGGGCCAGGAGCGGGCCACCAGCGGCGCGATCCAGGCGTGCTCGTCCGGGGTCAGGTCATCCGCGTGGAACGACCAGGTGTGGCGGCCGCCCAGACGCTCGTCCCTCTCGAGGAGCAGCACCCCGACCTCGGGGCGGAGGGCCCGCAGGCGAATCGCGATCAGGCTGTTGGCGAGGCCGCCCCCGACGAGGACGACGTCGGCGTGATGCAAGTTGATCACTGGAGCCAAGCCTCCAAAGACCGCCCACACTATCAGACCAGGACCACATCAGTCCTCAGCACGACTGTTCTGGCCGGAGCCTGGCCGGCGGACTACCATCCTTTGCGGTCGAACACCGGGTGCCGCCAGCGGAATGCGACGCACTCGTCAAGGGCTGCGGGGATCCCTTCGCGCACCGTTGGGTAACGCGGGGAGATGCCCAGATCCCGCCATACAAGCCCCGGCTCGACGGGCAGGTTCAGGTTGAACCCGATGACGGAGCCGGGCGTCATGATGGTGGGCTGCCTTCGCCAGGACAGCGCCGCGCTTGCCGCCGCGGTGGCGCAGAGGGCCATCCAGGAGGGGATCCAGTAGGTGCGGAAGCGCGCGTAGTGTTCCCGGATGACGCCCGCAAATCCCCGCCAGGTGACGGCAAGAGTGTCCGCCACCGGAGAGGTCCCCGTCCAGCCCTCTTCCGCTGCGGCGATCATGACGCGGGCCGCGTCCGAGACGTGCATGTGGCCGTAGAGATTGCGGCCTCGGCCCGGCAAGAAAAGATGTCCCCGCCGTATCTGTTCGAACATGAGGTCGCGGGCCCCGAAAACGTGCGGGAGCCTCAGGACAGCCAGCTTCATGGCGGCGCGTTTCGCAATCGACGCCAGCGCGACTTCCGCCTCGACTTTCGCGCGCCCGTAATCCAGACGCGGCCCGGTGGGTGTGTCCGGCCCGATGGGGCCGGGACTGCTGTCGTAGACCAGCAGGCTGCTGGCGTAGACGAACGTCCGTACCCCGGCCGCCGCCGCTGCNTCGGCGAGGGCNACGGTGCCGTCCACGATGCTCGGCCGGAGCNTGGAGATATCCTCGAACGTGGCGCGGGCACCCAGGTGGATGACCGTGTCCATTCCGGCGACCGCGCGGGCGAGGCTGGCGGGCCTGGTCAAGTCGCCCAGCACCAGCTCCGCATCCAGTCCGGACAGCAACCGGCCCCGCTCGGGACGGCTGATCAGGAACCGGCTCGGCGTCCCGGCAGCCGCCAGTTGCCGCGCGACCTCGTATCCGATGAACCCCGTGGCGCCTGTCACGAGCGGTCGCATGTGGTCACCCGATTGGCAATGCCCTGGAGCATGCCCTGGAAGATACTGGCGTGCAGGGGGTATATCCCGTACCAGTAGAGCTGGCCCAGGAGCCCGGCCGGATCGAAGACTGCGGTCTGCCTGATGGTCGAGCCGCGCCCGTCGGCGTCGGCCTGAACCTCGAACTCCAGCCAGGCGCGCCCGGGCACCTTCATCTCGGCCCACAGCCGCAGCCGCTCGTCGGGCTCATAGGCTTCGACGCGCCAGAAGTCGAGGACGTCGCCGACCGCGAGCCGCTCGGGGTCGCGCCGCCCGCGGCGCAGGCCGACGCCGCCCACCAACAGATCGAGGAAGCCCCGGACGCGCCACAGCCAGTCGGCATGATACCAGCCCTGCTCGCCGCCGATCCTCCGGATGGGTGCGAAGGCCGCAGAGGGCGGGGCTTCGACATGGATGCTGCGTGTGTCGATCAGTCGCGTGCCCAGCTGCACGCCTGCCCAGGCACGCTGCGCGCCAGCGGCCGAACTCGCGTCCGACCAGCGGGTGGCAGCGAATTCGCGGTCCTCGTTGTGCGTGGCCCGCTCGATGGCCTGCCGCAGCCCCATGGGCTGCACGGCGAAGACCTCATTCGCCGAGGCGTCCGTCACCACCGTGGGATTGCGCAGGCTCTCGATCAGTTTGCGGCCCACGCGCGCGTAGACGGGCGTCGTCAGGCCGAGCCACAGGCTCGAGACGTACGGGGTCAGAAACGGCACGGGCAGCAGCAGGCGGCGCAGGCCCCGCTGCCGGGCATACTCCAGCATGATCTCGGCGTACGAGACCTGATCCGCCCCGCCGATCTCGAAGATGCGGCTGGGCCCTGGCGGAAGATCCAGCGCGGCCGTCATGTACTGGATCACGTCCTCGATGGCGATGGGCTGCGTCTTGACCCTTACCCAGCGCGGGCAGATCATGACCGGCAGCCGCTCCACCAGCGCCCGCATCATCTCGTAGGACAGGCTGGCCGAGCCCAGGATGATCGAGGTGCGGAACTCGACGACCGGAACCCCGGAGGCGCGGAGCACCTCGCCGGTTTCGTGCCGGCTGCGCAGGTGCGGCGACAGGCCCGAACTGGGCTCGCCCAGGCCCCCGAGGTAGATGATCCGCTGGACGCCCGCGTCGCGCGCGGCCGCGCCGAAATTCGCCGCCCCCCGGCGGTCCTGCTCCTCGAACTGTCCCGGCGAGCCCATGGAGTGGACGAGGTAGTACGCCACCCTCACACCCGGCAGCGCCCGATCGAGGGATGCACGGTCCTGGACGTCGCCCTGGAACATCTCGGTGCCGGGACCGACCCGCCCCGCCAGGTGCTCAACGCGGCGTGCGAGGCAGCGAAGCGGAATCCCCTTGGCTTCCAGCGCCCGGAGCAGCCGGCCGCCCACATACCCCGTCGCGCCCGTCAGCAACACGCGCGTTTCATCAGCCATGACTCGCCCCTGATGCCTCAGGAATCCGCAGCCCCACACCTGCCTCGCGGTCAGGCCAGTTCCAGGTCGAACTCCGGCGGGCCGACCGTGACGATGCCCAGGTGCCCATCCACGGTCACCACGTCGCCGTCGCGAAGCTGCTCCACCGCGCGGGCGACCCCGTTGACGCAGGGGATCCCCATTTCACGCGCGATGATGGCCCCATGAATCAACATGCCGCCTCGCCGCTCCACGACGGCGGCCGCCAGCGGCACCAGGTGGGTCATCATCGGCTGAATGGCATCGCACACGAGCACGTTGCCAGCCCGGAATCTCCCGATGTCTTTTCCCTCCGTGATGCGGCAGACCCTGCCGCTCGCGAGGCCCGGCGAGGCCGGCTGACCGATGAGCTGTCGGGGGGTGTCCTGAGAGCGAATCTCGACCTTGGCGTCCTCAGCGGTGGCGGCAGGCAGGTCGAGCACGGCATCTGGATCGGCAAGTGCCGCGGCGAGGGCAGGCACCATGTCACCAGTGCGCCGCGGCTCCTGCCGAAGCCGGCCGGCCGCGCGCAGCCGGTCGAGGGCCATCGCGACGGCACGATTCAGCTGACTCTCCACGCGGCTGAGCAGAAGGTTGTCGTCGTCTCGGAGCCGCCAGCTGACTCTCCCGATCCGCAGCACCTCGGCCGCCTCGTCGCGGCGTGCGGGGCCGATCGCGTCGAACAAACGTGCCTCCAACTCGGTACGGCCGGCGCCCTGGCGGGGCTCCGCAGGACGAGCATCGCGCGGGGCGACGTCCGCCAGCTCCAGCAGCGTATGCAGCAGCAGATCCGGGCGATCCAGCAGGCGATCGCTGCCGTACATGACGTCCATGAACTCTGCCGCCAGTGCGTCGAACGCGTCCAGGAACCCTGGACCGCCCGGAAGCTCGCGCAATGGCTCCAGCTTCTTCCGCCACATCGTCGCGTCGGCATCGGCCAGGGCAACCCTGGCGTCCGACACGGCCTGGGTGAGCCGTGCGTTGCCTCGCAGCCTCTTCGCGAGATCCGCCATGGCCTGGTTCCGCTGCGAGGCGAGCATCTCCACCGACTGCAACAGTCCGACGAACTCGTAGGGATCGTCCGGACGCACCGCATCGGCGTAGTATTGGCCGAGTTGACGGACCCCATGGGCCAGGGGAATGAACTCGTCCCAGTAGATGTCCTTCCACCGTCGGAGTGATTCGGCCCGCTCGAGCAGGGCGGCGGCCAGTTCGGCATCGGCGCATGCGGCGAGATTCTGGGACGCCAGACGCGCGCCTTCCGATTCGAGGGCGGGAATCAGCTCGCCGGCGACGCGGTGGGCAAGCGCGGACAGACGCCGCAGATTCGGCCGCAGCGTCAGGTACCAGCCACGCTCGTCGTCAGCGGAAGGCCGCGACGTTGTAATGGGCCGGGCCTGGAGCACCACCGTGTCCGGCGATCGACCGGTCCATTCGACGTCGGGCGGCCACGCGAACAGTGTCTCGATGCGGCTGAGCACACCGAGCAGGTATGCCAGATCCTGCCCGCCAAGAAGCGGCCTGCCCTCGTCTGATCCGCGGCGCCCCGGCCGCCATTCGATCAACGCGCCCGAGGTTCGCTCCAGGGTCCAGCGATCCGGATCCACTGCACCGTCAACCAGCAGCGCGCACGGGCCCGGCACGGCTTCGATCACGGCTCGGTCGGCGTTCGGGCTTCGCGGATCGCGGTTGAAGGCCACGCCTGAACACTCCGCCAGCTCCACCGCCTGGACGAGTACCGCCATCCGGCTGCGGTGCGGGTCGAGCGACAGCTCGCGTCGATAGAGGAGCGCAGCGTCCGACCACAGCGAGGCCCAGACCGACCGTACCGCATCAAGGACGGCGCGATCTCCCTCGACCCCGACGATGGATTCGTGGAGCCCGGCAAAGGATAACTGCTGCGAGTCCTCCCCGGGCGCCGACGAGCGAACGGCCACGGNGCCATCGCCGATGTGGTCGGCCAGGGCCCGCCGGATCTCACCGGCGATGGCTTCCGGAATGTCCGCTCTCAGGAACGTGGATCGAATCCGCAGCGCGGCGTCCCACAGTTCCTCCCACCGCATGGCGTCGAGGGGTTTGCGCCCCAACTCCATCGCCACGTGCCCGCCGAGGCCTGCCTCGGCGAAGAACTGTTCGTACGCCCTCGTCGTGATGCAGAAGCCCCGGGGAACCCTGAATCCCGCCTGGATGAGCGAGCCGAGCCTGGCCGCCTTGCCGCCCACCAGCACGTCGCCCACAGCGGCGGCCCCGGCCAGGGGAACTATGTACGGCTCTTGGGAACCCACTGCCGGACCTCTTGAAAACGGGTGACGTGGAAGTACCGCACGATGTCGATGCGAAAGAGACCGCAGGAGACGGAGCGGACGAACGTGTCGAGGTACGGGTGCCGGCCGGTGAGCAGGCGGGACCACTGCTCGAACTCCGGTCCCGCCGGCACTTCGTGCGCGCGGCCGGTCGCCGTCACGGCTTCGACGTCCATGAGCCGGCCCGGAAGCGCCGAGCGGTTGTCGACGACCAGCGCCACGTGGGCGCACTCGGAGAGCAGGCGGTACTTCCTGGTGGCCTTCTGCGTCGCGAAGACCGCGGATTCGAGGTCAGGGGTCATGGCGTACGCCACCAGCGAACCATAAGGCTGCCCCTGGCCCTGCGTGCACAGCACGCCGTACAGCTGGCCGTCGACAAGCCGCCTGATGATCTTGTCGAGGTTCTTGTCCGGACCCCTGTCCGGGGCGGCCTCGCTCGCGATTTCGTCCGGCACGCGCATGTCGATCTCCTCACTGTCTGCGGCTGTTGCGCCTGTATCATACCCGCATGCACAATCTGGCCATCGCCCGGCTCATGGGCGCTGCCGTCTCCTCCCACGTGCGGGCGAAGAACTCCGTCTTCCAGATGCTGCCGGGCTGAGCCTTCTCGCGGCCTGAGGACGACGCGTGTTCGCGCGCGAGCGCGAAGAGCCGCGGCGCGTCTCGAAGTACGGCCGGCAGGGATCGGTCATAATGGCCAGGTTGGAATACGAGCGCTTCGCGGAGATCTACAGCACGTGGACGGCCACCGCGGCGTCGGCTCAGGCGAACCAGGCGTTCTACGTCGACGCCTATCTCGCAACGGACGGGCCGGTGGTGGAACTGGGCGTCGGCGACGGGCGCCTCGCCGTCGAGGCCGCGCGACGCGGTTGCGCGATGGTGGGCGTCGATCTCTCCCCCGCCATGCTGGAGCTGTGCCGCGCGCGGGCGGATCGCGCGGGCGTCATCGACCGGCTCACGCTGCTGCAGGCCGACTTCCGCGCCTTCACCCTCGCCGAGCCCGCCGCGCTCATCGCGCTCCCCTATCACAGCCTCGGGCACCTCCTGACGCTCGACGCCAAGCGCGAGGCCATCCGGCACATCCACGCGCAGCTCAGGCCGGGCGGCCGGTTCGTCTTCGACGATTTCGTCATGACGCCCGAGCGGCTCGACCGTGTGCGACAGGTGCAGCTTCGCGCCGCCTATCGCACGGCCGGCGGCCGCGAAGCCCTGCTCTGGGTCACCTCACTTGTCGACGAAGCGGCGCAGTCGATGCGCGTGGTGACCTGGGAGGACGAGCTGGACGCCGACAACAGCCTGCACCACCGGCGCTACCGCTTTCTGTCGCTCAGCTGGCTCGACCCGGCCGAGGCCCGTCAACTGCTCGAGGAGGCCGGGTTCACCATCGAGTCCTGCTACGGCAACTTCGACCGCACCCCGTTCGCGGCCGCCACGGCCGCCGAACAGATCTGGGTCGCACGCAAGGAGACGCGGTGATGATGGGGACCACGGGGCTCGCCAACCTTCGCGTCGACTGCGTCGTCGGCATCTATCCGCACGAACGCGCAGCGGCACAGACGGTTTTTCTCGACATCGAACTCGACTACGACTTCGCACCGGCAGCGACATCCGACGCCATCGCCGACGCGGTCGACTACGACCACGTGGCTTCCGTTGTCACCGCGCTGCTCCAGACCCGGAAGTTCCAGTTGATCGAAACCATGGCGGAAGAAGCCTCGGCCATCCTGCTCGACCGCATCCCGGCGGTCCGCGGCGTCAGGCTGGTCATCCGCAAGCCGGCAGCCGTGCCGGCGGCAGCGGCGTCCTTCGTGCGGGTGGAGCGCACACGGCCGTGAGCGGCACCGAAGAGCGCCGCGTGGCCGTTGTCACCGGAGGCGCCCGGCGTCTGGGCCGGCACCTCTGCCTGTCGCTTTCATCACGCGGGTACGACATCGTGGTGATCTACCGCGCATCGGAAGACGATGCGCAGTCGCTCGTGCGCGAGATTCACGCGACCGGCCGGAATGCCCGCGCGCTGAGGGTCGACGTAGCCAATCGCGCGGAGGTGGCCAACGCGTTCGCCGACATCGCCCGCACCGACGGCCGGGTCGATCTGCTGATCAACAACGTCGGCAACTATAATCCGCAGGACGTCACGAGGCTGGACCCGGAGGTCTGGGACGCTACCATCTCCACGAACCTCTCGGGCGCGTACTATTGCTGCTACCACGCGCTCACGCTGATGCCCGAGGGCGGCAACATCATCAACATCGGCATGGCCGGGCTCGAGGGCAGTCGCGCGAACCGGCGGGGCACCGACTACTACGTCAGCAAGACCGGCCTGCTCGTGCTGACACGCGCGCTGGCCGCCGGATACGCGCAGCGGCAGGTGCGGGTCAACATGGTGTCGCCAGGGCAGCTCGAGAACTCGATCGATCTCCCTCCCGAGGACGAGATCGGCCGGTGGGTGCCGCTCGGCCGGTCGGGGACCCTCGACGACATCGGCCAGGCCGTGCACTACCTGCTCGACGCCACCTACGTCACGGGCGTGAACATCGACGTGGCGGGCGGCTACCGGCTGTAATGCCCACGGCGTCTGCGCTCCTGCCGCTGTGGAACCGCGCGGCCGAGTGGGAGCGGCGCCTGGCGATGGTACGGTCCGCCCGGTCGTTCCTCTACCTCACCACCTTCTACATCGAGCACGACGCCTACGGGACCGGGATGCTCTCGGCCCTCATCGAGGCGCAGCGCCGAGGCGTGGCGGTCACGCTGCTCGTCGATGCCTTCGGCCAGCGGCTGGGCGGCGTGCTGATGTCGCGGGCGCAGCGCGCGGCACTCGCGCAGGCCTTCGGCGCGCTCCGATCCGCCGGGGGGAGGGTGACGTTCTACCAACCGCCGTTTCGGGCGCAGCGAGTCCTCGGCGGCGGCCAGCACGTGAAGATCCAGGTCTCCGACGCCGGCGAAGCCATCTTCGCCAGCAGCAACATCACCAAGTCGTCCTTCGAAGGCTGGAACGAATACGCCGTGGCCGTGCGGGGCCCCATCGCGCGCACGCTGCTCGAGAGCTGTCGCGAACTGGGCGCGTGGGTCGATCCCGTGCACGTGGATCGACTCGGCGCGGCGGTGGACGACGAAGCGACGAATCTCGATCTGGACTACTGGCTGTGCAATCCCAACCGCCACCAGGGCTGGATGGGGCCCCTCGGCTGGACCGGGCCCAACGTCGTCACCGACCGCATGATCGACATGGCCGACGCGGCGCAACGTTCGCTCCAGATCACGAGCTTCTACTTCAAGCCCATCCCGCCGCTCCTCGATGCGGTGCTGCGGGCCGCGGGCCGTGGGGTGCGCGTCGAGGTGTACCACTCGCATCGCGACGCGCTGCCGGCCACCGACCTGGCCTGGATCGGCGCGGCAGCCAATTACGCGAGACTGCTGAACGCCGGCGTGGTCATCTACGAGAACCTGCACGGCGAGCACTCGAAAATCGTCGTGGTGGACGATGCGTGGGCGGCCTTCGGCAGCTACAATTTCGAGGATGCCGCGCACGACCGGCTGGCCGAGGCCATGCTCGCGAGCAGTGATCCCAGGGCCATCGACCCCGCGCGCGCGATCATCGACGAGCTCCGGGGGCATCCCGACAACCTGCGGGTCACACGCGAGTCGTTCGACCGCCTGCCCGCTCGGGTGAAGACCCGTATTGCCCGGTACGGCCGGTTCAAGTGGTGGATCTGATGCGCTTCACCGAAATCGAGCACAAGTTCGTCGTCGGCGACACCTTCGATCTGGCTGGCTTCGGACGCGCGCTCGATGCGCTCGGGCCCAGCCGGCGCTCGTCCGTGCAGGTGCGCGATCGGTACTTCCTGACTCGCGACGGCCGCGCCAGCGCGTACATCATCCGCCATCGGTTCGATGTCGAGCTGCACGAGCTGACGATCAAGTCGCTGGTGCCCGANCCGGAAGTGCGCGACGAGATCACGCTCGACCTCAGCCGCGGGCACGGTGATCAGGCCGACGCCGTCGATGCCTTCGTTGCACGCATGGGCCTCACGTGGTCGGGCGTCGTTCTGAAGGACCTCGACGTCTGGTATTTCCCCGATTGTGAGGTGGTGCACTACGTCGCATCGAGCGCGAGTCGCACGGTGCGATGCGTGGAATTCGAGGCGCGGCACTCGGCGTCGCTGGACGACGCGCTCGCCGTCATCGAGCGCTACGAGCGCGCCACCGGACTCGCGGGCGCTACACGGTCGGTCGATTCGATCGTTGCACTGGTGTTTCCAGAGGTCTCGCTGCCCGGAACGCTGTTCCGCCCGAGCCGGTAATGGGGCCCGTCCTTCGTGCGGACTACGCGGCGGTTGGATAGTCGGTGTAGCCCTTCGCACCCAGTGTGTAGAAGGTCGACGGATCGGGCTCGTTCAGCGCCAGGCCGCGCTCCAGGCGCCACACGAGGTCGGGGTTGGCCAGAAACGCCCGGCCGAATGCCACGAGGTCACCGCGGTCTTCAGCGAGCGCCGCTTCAGCCGTGAACCGATCGAAGCCGCCCGCGACGATGAACGTGCGCGGCCAGTTGGCGCGCAGCGCGCGCTTGACCGAAGCCGGCACCTCTGGCGCGCCAACGGCAGACGGTTCCTGCACATGCAGATATTGAATGCCGCTGCCAGCCAGTTCCGCGAGAAGCGCGGTGAACGTCTCGTCCCGTGCCGCCGTGCTCCCCATCCCCGGGTGCACACCGTACGGCGACAAACGGATCCCCACACGGCCGGCGCCGATGGCCCCGGCCGTCGCCCGTGCCACCTCGATCGCGAACCGAATCCGGCCGCCGACCGAAGCGCCCCACGCGTCGGTGCGCTGGTTTGCCTCCGGATTCAGGAACTGCTCGATGAGGTAGCCGTTCGCCCCGTGCAGTTCGACGCCGTCGAACCCGGCCGCCATGGCGTTTCGCGCAGCCTGGGCGTATTCCTCGATCGTGCTGCGAATGTCCGCCTCGGTCATGGCCTGCGGGACGGGATACGCCTGCATTCCCAGCGCATCGGTGTAGATCTTGCCGGCGGCCGCCACCGCGCTCGGCGCCATGACGACCCCGCCCGACGGCAGATTCGCCGGGTGGCCCACCCGGCCGGTGTGCATCAATTGCACGAANATTGATCCGCCCCGGGTATGCACCGTGCCGGTCACCTTCCGCCACCCGTCGAGCTGACGTGCCGACCAGAGACCCGGAGTGCGCGGGTAACCGGCGCCATTGGGTGCAGGCGAGGTGCCCTCCGCGATGATGAGGCCGGCACCGGCACGCTGTCCGTAGTACTCCGCCATGAGATCGTTCGGGGCGTTCGCCTCTTCGCAGCGGCTGCGCGTCATCGGCGACATCACGATGCGGTTGCGGAGGCTCAGCGAGCCCAAGGCCGTCGGGNTGAACAGTGTCGGTGCCGGCACGTCTCGTCTCCTGCGGGCGGCGGTACCTCCGCCAGAAAACAACTCGGCGTCCGACGGCGGGATGGCTGTCGGTGCCGAAGTGGATTTCGAATACCCGTTAAGACGCCGGCCGCTGCGGGAATGGTCCCNGCCGCCNCGTCTCNTCCNCGGCCTCGCCGCGCGGCGCGCGCGGATGGTACTCGGCCTGCACCTTGCGCTTGTAGACCGGAGGCAATTGCGTCGATCGCGATGAACAGCTCTTCGTACTGCGTCTGGAAGGCGGTGTGCAGCGCGAAGAAGCCCGGCCCCTCCACGTTCCAGTGGGCCAGATGGGTGAGCGACAGCGGGGCGTAGGAATCGGCGAGCACCTGGTTCAGGCTCCCGGTCAGACGGGTGTTCGTCGACGAGCGTCAGCGCCTGCTCGCCAGGCTGACTCAACGAAACGCGGCGGCCAGCGCGAGCGCGATGACGCTTCGCGCCGTCCACGCCGCNGCCCGAACCCAGTTCGTGCGCGTCAATTGCACGTGGACGGCCGCATCAAATCCCGCTTCGAGCCGGCGATGCGCCGGCACCTGCCAGATCCAGGTGCTCATCCAGATGACGCCGACCAGGGCCAGTCCGATCCACGCCAGGAGGCCTCCGAAGACCCACACGACCGCCACGGCGGAGGCCAGTTCGGCCAGCATCGGACCCGCGACGACCCGGCCAGTCCGCCGGACGTGCTCGCGTTCGTACTCGGAGAACCCGGGCTGCCCGACGCGCGAGAACAGCGGGTAGTGCACGATCTGCACGAACCAGATCACCCCCGTCATGTACAGCGTCGCCGCCGCGTGCACGATCAGGAGCCATGCGCGAGCCTCGGCTGCCGTCACAACGCACCCGCTCGCACGGCCTCGGCTGCGGCCCAACCCGAGAGCGCTGCGCCCTCGACCCGCGGGCCGGCGAACGCGTCGCCGGCCAGCACCAGCGGCGGGCCCTGACCGACCATCGCGCAGCGGTGTTCGTCCACCTGCAGCGGTTTGCTGTAGAGCCAGCCGTGCACCTGGAACGTTTGCACGTCCGCGCCCAGCCAGCCGTTGGCGGCGTCGAGCAGCCGACGGCCGCTTTCCTGCCGATCGCGCTCCCAGTGTTCCAGACTGAAGGCGTGAGTGGCGTGAAGTGTGACCGCGGGCTCCGCCGAGATTCCCTTCAGCTGATTGTCCGCGATCCAGGCGATCGGGCTGTCGCCGGGCGCCAGGCGCGACGGGCCCGCGAGCACGGCCATCACGGCCAGACACCGCTCGTACTCAATGCCCTCGAGTCTGGCGCGGGTCTCCGGCTGGAGGGCGACCGCGCCAGCCTTCAGGATCGCCAGCGACTGCGGCACGGGCGGCGTCAGCACGACGGCGCCGATGACCAGCACGTCGGCCGTCTGTGCAGATTCCTGCGTCATCTCAGGAAATCCTACCCCACGCCGACAGGATCGCATGGGTGGTAAGCGTGATACGCTTGCAGAGTTCAGATATCAACACATTGGCTTCGGCCCAAAGTGGCGGGGCGAGCGTCACGATCGGAGGCGAGTCCCGGCTCGGCGGCGCGCCGGCCTGCGGGAGGTTCGATCGATGTTCCGAGCACGCGACTACTTCATCCTGACAGCCGCTTTCGTTTCGTTCCTGTTCTCCGTCTACCTCTGGTTCGGCGGACAGCGGGAGGCCGGGATGTTCGTGGGAATCTGGGTGCCTTCCATCCTCGCCTTCGGCGCCTTCGCGAAGGCCGGCGGGAGTCGCTGACATGCTGTCGGACTCGACCATCTTCATCATCGGGCTGTGCGTGTCGGCGCTCTGCATCGCGTTCGTTGTGGCGTCTGTCGTGGGGCTCCGTGAGTCGGGCCGCGACGGGCCACGAGGCGAATAGAGCACGACATCCCGGCAGATGCGATCCTGAGTGAAACGCCAAGACGACAACGAGGAGAAGGGCCATGGGCGATCACGACCATCACAAAGGCTCCCACGACAGCAAGTTGTGCGCGATGACCTGCTGCGCCGGCAGGGTTGACCTGAAGCAGCTCNGGCCGCTGGTCAAGAATGCGAAGTTCATCTGCCGCGATTGCGGGCGCGCCGCGGCGAGCGCGAAGAACCTCTGCTCGCCGAAGAAGCTCTGACGCTGCACGGCGACGTCGGCCGGGTTCGAGAGGCACACCTGCAGCTGGACCAGGTGAGGCGAGTCGGGAAGCGATCGCCGCGGCGGAGTTGATTACTTCTCCCGCGGCGTGAGCGCGCCGCGCAGTTTGTCGGCGAGCGATCCGAACGGCTGCGACGGCGCCGCGTCCGCGCGTGCCGTGTCTTCGCGCTCGTCCGGCGCCTCCTGCGCGCCACCGCCCGCGTTCAGGACCGCTTCGGACCTGGACGACCCCTCCTCGACGAGCGCGACGCCGATGCGCTTCCTTTCGGGCTCGATGCTGAGGATCTCGAATGCGCCGGTCATGCCCGGCGTGAGTGACGTGGCCCACCCGCCCGAGCGCCCCGCCGGCGCGAATGTCGACGCATGCGCCAGCCCTTCGATGCCGGGCTCCAGCTCGACGAATGCCCCAAACGGCGCGAGGCGCGTGACGCGGCCCGCCCGCACCTGCCCCACCTCATACGTGGTGGGGACCGTCGTCCACGGATCCGCGGAGAGCTGCTTCAACCCAAGCGCGATCTGTTGCGTCGCTTCGTCCACGCGCAGGACCTTGACGGTGATCTCCTGGCCGGGGGTGGCGACCTGCGACGTGTCCGACACGCGCGACCACCCCATCTCGGATACGTGGAGCAGGCCCTGCACGCCGGCGCCCAGATCGACGAAGGCGCCGAAGTCGCGCACGGAGACGATGCGCCCGGTCATCACGGCGCCGACAGCGATGGTTCGCCGGATCTCGGCGGCGCGCGCTCGCTGTTCCTCTTCGAGCAGCGCCCGCCGCGAGACGACGAACTTCCTGCCGTCTTCCCCGAACTCGATGATCCGGAACGTGTAGACGCGCCCTTCGTGCACCGCCGGGTCCGCGGTGCGGACTGNGTCGATCTGGGACATCGGNCAGAANGCGCGCTGGCGGGCNATGCGCACCTGGTAGCCGCCNTTCACCACCTCTTCGACCTTGCCTTCCACCGGAAGACCCGCGCGAAACGCGTCTTCGAGCTGCCGCGCGGTGGCGGCCCCGAGCGCCAGCCTCCTNGAAAGCACCACGCCCCCCGAGGTCGANACNACCGTCGCCTCGATGCGGTCGCCCACGGCGACTTCGAGCACGCCATCGTCGTTCTTCAGCTCGCCGACGTCGATCGTGGCCTCGCCCTTGCCGCCGACGTTCACAAACGCCACCTCCGGGCCGATCGCGACGATCGTGCCCTCGGCGGTCTGGCCTTTCTCGAGGCGCTTCGCCTGGGTCGACGCCTCGAACAGCGCGGCGAAATCTTCGTCGGTCTCACTCACAGCACGCTCCTCTGTTCCACAGGGGAGATCTTATCAGTCAAAGAACCCAGCGAGGAGAGCCGCGCATCCTGCCCACAACTGGTAGAGGCCGAACGCGGCCAGGGCCAGGGCTGACACGCCGAGCATCCAGCGGCCGATCCGCGGCCCGAGGGTGCGTGCCCCTGCGAACGGCAGCAGGAGGACCGCAGTCGAGGCGACCATCGTCGCATAGAACGCGGCCAGCAACGCGATTCCGTTGGCCGGGTTGGCTCTCCAGGCCTCTAGGAGCAGGGGCCCCAGGATCAGCGACCACGAGATGTACGGATTGGGATTGAGCAGGTTGACGAAGGCCGCCTCGATCACCGTGCGCACGGCCGGCGAGGACCGGCCGGCCTGGGGCGCCTCGTCGTGCATGAACGCCGCGAAGGCCCGGCCTGCCAGGTACAGCAGGAACACGCCTCCGCACAGCCTGAGCGCATTCACGACGGATGGCGGCACCTGCGTGAGCACCAGCAGGACGAGCGCGATGATTGGCACGTCGCTCAGCAGCGGAGCCAGCACGGCCGGGAGCGTGCGGCGCAGGCCGCGGGTCAGCGTCGAGGCGATCAGGTACGCCTGGAACGGACCCGGCTGCACCGCCGCCGCGAACGCGTAGGTCGCGCCAAGGAGTAAGTAGAAGGACATCACGCGCTGACCGACATGATGGTCAACGCACGGCGGCCTGTCAAAGGCGAGGTTGGACGCGGGGCTGGGCGCCCGGGCAGGCCGGCGGACGCGGGCGAATCGTGCGGCCCGCGCCAGACGTCATAGCGTTATACTAACCGTTCCGCGCGGCCTCATTCCGGAGCACTGTTCATGCGTATCCGACCACTCGCTGCC
>Ga0031656_10000307_pt1 | contig 16116 bp, 13 predicted proteins | sample FrelakmetDIP11DI_FD_55080 | JGI IMG/M metagenome (GOLD analysis project Ga0031656, IMG submission 55080) | Freshwater lake sediment microbial communities from the University of Notre Dame, USA, for methane emissions studies - DIP11 DI | ecosystem: Environmental > Aquatic > Freshwater > Lake >... | reverse complement strand
AACCGCTGGAAGCGATGGCGCAGGGTCGCCTGATGGTCGCGTCCGACGTCGGCGGCCACAAGGAACTGATCCAGGACGGCAAGACCGGCGTGCTGTTTCGTGCCGGCAACGCGGGCGATCTCGCCAGCAAGGTGGTGGGCTTGCTGAAATACGAACAGGGCTGGGACAGCATGAAGAAAAACGGCCGCCAGTTCGTCGAAACCGAGCGCAACTGGGCCGCCAGCGTGGCGCGCTACCGCAGCGTATACGGTGGCCTTGTCAAACCCGGAATGGTGACCGTACTTGGCTGAAGATCGCACTTCCGACCACATTGATCTGGTCGTGTTCAGCGCGCTCTTTCCCAGCGCGGTGCGTCCCGGCGCCGGGCTGTTCATCCGTGAGCGCATGTTCCGCGTAGCCCGTCATCGGCCGCTCGCCGTCGTCTCGCCGCAGCCATGGTTTCCCGGCCAGTCGCTGATCCGCCTGCTGCGCCCCGGCTACCGCCCGCAGGCCCCGGCGCTGGAAATGCAGCAGGGNATCCGCGTCTACCATCCGCGCTATCTTGCCGTGCCCGGCCTGCTGCGCCGCTTCGACGGCTGGGCGATGGCGCTGGCGAGCCTGGCCCTGGTGCGCAGACTCAAGCGTCAGGGCGCCCGCCTCATCGATGCCCACTTCACCTATCCCGATGGCGAAGCCGCCACCCGGCTGGGGCGCTGGCTGGATCTGCCGGTCACCCTTACCCTGCGCGGCACCGAAGTGCCGCACAGCAAAAACCCGGCCCTGCGCCCCCACCTGTCGCGCACCCTGCAAGCCGCCGCCCGGGTGTTCTCCGTGTCCGATTCCCTGCGCTGCCTGGCCATCGAGCTCGGCGCCGACCCCGAAACAACCGAAGTCGTCGGTAACGGCATCGACACCGAGCGTTTCCATCTCGTGTCCCGCGCCGCCGCCCGTGCCCGCTTCGGTCTGCCCGACAGCGCCAAGGTGCTGATTTCGGTGGGCGGACTGGTCGAGCGCAAGGGCATGCACCGCGTCATCGAGGTCCTGCCGGCGCTGCTCAAGCGCCACCCTGGCCTGCACTACCTCATCGTTGGCGGCGCGAGCCCGGAAGGCGACAACCGAGCCGAACTCACCGCCCAGGTCGCCCGGCTGGGCCTGGGCGATCGCGTGCATTTCCTTGGCGCACTGCCGTCGGACGAACTCAAATGGCCGCTGTCGGCATCCGACGTGTTCGTGCTCGCCACCCGCAACGAAGGCTGGGCCAATGTTTTCCTTGAGGCCATGGCTTGTGGCCTGCCGGTGGTCAGCACTGACGTCGGCGGCAACGCCGAAGTGGTGTGCCGCGACGAACTCGGAACCATCGTCCCGTTCGGCGACAGCCTCGCTCTGCAGCAGGCGCTGGATGCAGCGCTTAACAAGGAGTGGGACCGCTGCGCAATCCTCGATTACGCCCATGACAATCAATGGGACAAACGCGTGGCGCAACTGCTGAGCGCGTTCGACGACATCATGCAAACGGCAGTGAACCGGCCGGAACTGGCAGCCAAATGAGCGTCCCTGCTTGGTTCGCTCGCAGTGCCTACCGCGCACAGGAAGCGGCAATGCACCGCCCCACCTTTGCCATGCTGGCCGAATTCGAGCGCACCCAGTGGCTATCTCGCGATGCAATGCGAAGCTATCAAACCGGCCGCCTCAACACGTTGCTGCAAAGTGCGATGGCGAACAGTCCTTGGCACGCGGTCCGGATGCGTGCAGCAGGCCTGGACGAAGCCGCCAGGACAGGGGCGGTGACGCTGGATGACCTGGTACGGCTACCCACCATGAACAAGCGCGACGCCCGCGACAACGTCGAGCAACTGGTCTGGCGCGGGGTGCCGGGCGGCATCTTCAAATACACCACCGGGGGTTCCAGCGGTGAACCGCTAATCTTCTATTTTGGCCGCGCGCGCCAAGCTGCCGATGCCGCCGGCCGCCTGCGCGCGCGCCGCTGGTGGGGCGTGCAGCCCGGTGAGCGCGAGGTGTACCTGTGGGGCGCACCGGTCGAGCTCAACAAGACCGACCGCATCAAAACCCTGCGCGACCGCATGGTGAATCAACTGCTGCTGAACGCCTTTGAAATGTCGCCTGCACGCATGGACGACTATCTTGCAGCGATGCAAACCTGGAACCCGAAAGCGATCTACGGCTACGCCAGCAGCCTGGCGCTGTTGGCGGCGCATGCCGAATCACGGGGCATCAGGCCCGGGCTGCCCGCGTTGCGCGTGGTGAGCACCACGGGCGAGCCGCTGTTTCCACACCAGCGCGAATTGATCGAGCGGGTGTACGGCGTGCCGGTCTCGGTCGAATATGGCGCCCGCGATGCCGGCCTGATGGCGCTGCAATCGCCGGATGGCGCCCTGCTGCAAATGAGCGAAACCCATCTCATCGAAGTGCTGGACGACGCCGGCAACCCGGTAGAAGAGGGCGAAGCCGTGATCACCAGCCTGGTATCCGAAGCCCAGCCCTTCATCCGCTATCGCACCGGCGACGTGGTCCGGCGTTCGGGCAAGCCCGACCCCGGCGGGCGCGGCCTCGAAGTCCTGGACGCTGTGGTCGGCCGGCAAACCGACTTCATCGTCGCGGCCGACGGCCGCATCATGCATGCGCTGGCCGTGATTTATGTCCTGCGCGCGATTCCCGGCGTCGGCCAATTCAAACTGATCCAGCACACCGTCGACCAAATGGAAGTGCAAGTCGTGCCCGATGCGCGCTGGAACGAAGCCGCAAGCGATGCCGTCATCCAGGGCCTGCGCGCGCGCTTGGGCGCCACACTGATAATTGATCTGAAACTGCTTGAAGCCATTGCTCCCGAAGCCTCTGGCAAGCACCGCTATGTCGTTAGCCATGTTCCACTGCAGGGTGCGCTTGAGCAAGCCGCTAGATAACCGTTGCCTATATGAAACCGTATGCCATGTTCGACCTGTCGATCAATTACAAATCTTGGAACAAATTTGTCTGGTTCAAACGCAACCAGGGTTTGAGTAACAGCGACATTGCGCTACCGATCATGATGCCGATCTGGAGCGATCCTGCTGCATTCAACTACGAGGCGCTGAGTGCCAAGCACTTTTCTGGTGCATTGATGATGAATATGCATGGAATTTTGATTCCGCCTGAAGTGCGGGAGAGGTACATATGAGGGACCTACTGGTCACCGCGATTGTTTTCGGCATCCTGCCTTTTATATTCAAACGGCCATGGATCGGTATTCTGCTGTGGTCGTGGCTGGGGTACATGAACCCCCATCGGCAAACTTGGGGATTTGCCTACGATTTTCCTTTCGCCATGATCACTGGACTGGTCACGATTACGGCGTTCTTTTTCTCAAGGGACAAAAAGGAATTGCCATGGACCCGTGAGACGGTTGTGTTAATGATTTTTTTATTCTGGATGTTGATCACAACAGTTTTTGCTTTTTACTCCAATTTGGCATGGATGCAGTGGGATAAGGTATGGAAGATCCAGCTAATGATCTTTTTGACAGCGATGATCATCAAGGATCGACAGCAACTGCATTGGATGGTCTGGGTCATCGCAGTATCAATCGGATATTACGGTTTTAAGGGCGGCATATTCACCATATTAAAAGGCGGTGAGCACCGGGTTTGGGGACCAGACGGCACCTTCATCGGCGGAAATAATGAAATAGCCTTGGCGTTGGTTATGGCTATTCCACTGATCCGTTATCTCCATCTGCAGGCTGAACGCCAATGGGTGCGCTGGGGGCTTGCATCAGCAATGGTGCTATGCGGTGTGGCCGCTATGGGAAGTCAATCACGGGGGGCGTTGCTGGCCATCCTTGCCATGGCATTTTTCCTATGGACAAAGAGCCGTAAGAAATTTATTACAGGAATTTACCTCGCTATTGGTTTGGTCATTGTGGCTGCAGTGATGCCGCAGTCATGGTACGAGCGAATGAATACGATCAAGACATACGAGGAAGATACCTCCGCGCTGGGGCGCATCAACGCCTGGCACACTGCGTTCAATGTTGCAAAAGACAGAATTACAGGGGGGGGGTTCGAAACGTTCATGGCGCCTACCTTTGCTCAGTATGCGCCCGAGCCCTACAGGGTTCACGATGCACACAGCATCTATTTTGAGGTGCTGGGTGAGCACGGATTTGTGGGGTTGGGGTTGTTTCTGCTATTGGGTTTATTTGCCTGGTTGCGAGCAAGGCAGATCATAAAGATTTGCAGGGATGATCCTGATCGTAAATGGGCATCCGACCTCGCCGCCATGATTCAGGTCAGCCTGATCGGATATGCGGTTGGTGGATTATTCTTGGGCTTGGCCTACTTCGACCTGCCCTATCATCTGGTGATCATCCTTGTGTTGACGGCGAAATTTACGGGTTTGTTAGGCAAGACCGAGACTGCATCCATCCCTTTGGAAGGCCGGTTGCCGCCACATCCATCCAGCCGGTTTGATCAAGGAAGGGTAGGACAACGCACATAGTGTGACTTTGGATAGGCAACACATTTCCCCTGTAGCGGCGCCCTTGTCAAGAATTCCAGCGGTGTATCGACCACAGCATATCCCTGAGCGGGCTGGTTTTGGGTTGCCGCTTAAGCTGCCTTGTGCCTGACTGTTGCTGCTTTAGCAGGATTTACAACCAGACACCCTTTTTGCGGATGCTGCCACAACCAATAAATCTAGTGCTCGTTCGCCTGCAACCATTGCTCCAGCATCATCGTCACCCAGATCATTACACCGTAATAGCTAGCATGCGGCCCTCGCTGCATGTCGATCATGTGGTCCAGATACGCCGGCCGAATCCAGCCGCGCTGCTTGAAATCCGACAAACTGTCGGCAACGATGTCTCCGAGAGGGGCATGCTGGTTGCTCCATACTCCGAACGGCAGGCCGAAGCCGTGCTTGCTCTTGTTGATGATCTTCTCCGGCAGCAGATCACGCAGCGCTTCCTTGAAAAACCATCGTAAGGTCTGCCCGCGCACTTTGTAGTCGACCGGTAAATGGTTCGCGAATGCAACGAGGCGATCGTCGAGCAACGGGTAGTGCACCTCAATGCCGGCGACCTCAGTCATTGTGCCAACCTTGCGGAGGTCGTTGTCAGCCAGGGTGAACTTCAGATCCAGATGCATCATTCGGTTGATGTAGTGGTCAGACGCCGTGCGTTCATAGACCTCGGTCAATGCGGCATCGGCTGAAGATGGATCGATGGCATTGGCGAAGTCGCCGGTAAAAATCTGCTCAAGAGGGGTGCGGTGGAGGAAGTTGTAGGTCTCCAGCCGCAAGGGTAATCCGATGTTTGCTTGGCTGACGTAGCTCTTCAGCTTAGAAAGCGGGAAGCGAGTCGACAGCCCTGGCAAGTTGGCAATTGGCTCAATCAGTCCGTGGCGAAGCAGGGTTGGAACATGGAGATAGGATTCGAACAGGCGTTGCTTGGCGTAGCGCGCGTTGCCGCCGAAGATCTCATCGCCCCCGTCACCTGCCAGCATGGCTTCGAATCCCGCTTCACGTGCCGAACTAGCGCAGAAGTAGGTCGGCACAGCCGAGTTATTGCCAAAAGGTTCGTCATACTCCCGCGCGATGATCGGGATCGCGGTGACGATGTCGGCGGGCTTCAGGTAGTACTCATGGCTGTGGCACTTATAACGTTCGGCAGCACAACGCGCGTATTCCATCTCGTCGAAGCCTTCGGCGTCGAAGCCGATGGAGAAGGTGTCGACCGGCGAACCACGCGCAGCACTGAGCGCGCCGACCACCGTAGAACTATCTGTGCCACCAGAGAGAAATGCAGCTGTCGTCGGGGAATCGACATCGCGCACAGCCTCGTCAAGTACGCTGCGGAACTTGCTGCGCTGATTTTCGAAACCGGTATCGTCTGGGGCGTAATCCGCCTGCCAGTAAAACCCGGTCGTCAGTTGGCCTTTACTGAGGACAGCATATTGTCCCGGCAGAAGTTTGTGCACGCCCTGATACAGGCTGCCCGGCGAGGGAATGGTATGAAAATAAAGATAATCGTAAATCGCCTGTGTGTTGATATTGCGGCCCACCATAGGGTGTGCGGCCACGCTTTGCACGCTGCTGCCGAATACCAGTTGGTCGCCGCGATGGGCGTAGCACAGGCGCTCGGCACCGGAGCGGTCGAGCGCCATAAAGGCTTTCTGCTTTATTGGCTCGAACACGACGAAGGCGAAATTGCCGTGCATCATTTCCGGTAGCTTCGTGCCGAAACGGAGCCAGCCGTGCACCACCGCCGCTGCGGCACTCTGGCTTCGAGCTATTAAAGCCAGTCCATCATCGAGAAAGCGTGGCCGTCCGTAAAGAGCTGAAGCCATGACGTTTTCCACATGAATTGCAGCTTTGCCAAAGCGCGAAGCGCCAGCGATCCCAAGAAGCTGGCTGCTATGTTCGTGAAGTTTGCTATCGGGCGACAGGCGCATCGCCCGCCCCATATGCCTGATTAAATCAAAATGCGTTTCATGGTCGCCCAACCAGCCAAAAATCCCATCCATGATTTAAGAGTCGTCCGACGATTGATTGCCGCGATCAACGGTTTTGTTGTTGGGGGCAGGCCATTCAATACGGTGGTTTGTTGACGAGCACTTCATCGAACATATCCTCATAGGGGGTTCCTGATACAGACGCCTTGAGCTCTTCAAAATTGAGAAGGGCACTTCTCAGGTCATCGTTTGTGTTTTTGTAACTGGCGCCCTTGGTCATGCGGGGCACTATCCCTATAAATTCATAAATCGTTTTGAGCGTATTCGACTCATCAAGCAGGATACTTTCATAATAAACACTGAGTGTGGGCAGATGCAGATCGTCTACAAAGCGCTGTAGATCGCTATCCAATTGCTCCCGCATTGCCAGAGTGCTTCTGAAATCTGCAACTTCAATTCGTATGGGCGGTAATCTGTCATCCTTTTTGTACACGTTGTAACTTCCGGTCCGCGCATGCAGAACATTACAGTTGATTTCGGAAATCGCAACCTTGACCCGGTTGCGTCGCTGCATATGAATAATTTTCACATTCCGTTCGCGCATGAGTTGGGAGAATTGTGTGGGGTCTGCGATATCGCGCAGCTTGGTCTTGAACCCGACGGCGCCAAATCTGCCTATCAATGGTGCGGTGAGGGCTTTACGTGTCCACTCAGCCTGGGCTTCGTGGCCGAGTGCCTTCAGTTGCACTAATTCCTCCCAGCCAGCCCGGACATTCGGGTGTTTCGAAAGACTTGTTACCAGATAGCTGCTGCCCGTCCTTCCCTCAAACAAAATAACGAAGGGCGTGACGCTTCTTCGTAAGAATAGAGACATAGGCTTCAATTAATAACCGATCAGTTGGTTGTTGATTTGAAAAATGGTGTCTTAATCAACAAGAGACCGGGTGTAGCGAAGTAGCTCATGACTGAATGGCGGAACATGCCTGTATTCGTAAGCGCCGACGAGGGCGCCTAGGTTGGACGAAAGATTGCGGGCAAGCAGCATCGTCATCAGCAAAACCCTTGATCCCATAGTTTTGCATGTGCTGAAGATCTGCCGGTTAGGGCGATACGTGAGCAAGAGGAGATATCCTAGAACCGGCGCAGCAACAATGCCTGACCAGGGGAAATAGGGTATCAAAATGCTCGCTCCTAAAAACAGGACGTACCAGCGCAACCACCAAATCGTTCCATTTATATTTGCACCTCCAATGCGTCCTTGCCCCCTTCCATACAGGAAAAACATTTTTGAAAATTTTCTTAAAGTGGAGCGTGGGCGCCAGCCAAGAACGGAGTCTTTTGCATACCCGATCCGAAATCCCAATTCTTTCGCGTGCTGCGAGAAAAGCGAGTCCTCTGCGGTATAAAGCCATTCGGGGTAGCCGCCCACAGCATCAAACAAGCGTCTTGTAAAAGCGGAGGACCGGCCATAAAAGGCGGGTGCTTCGTTTTTCGCCGGGACAGGCGGCAGGGACAGAAGCCCGGCAAGCCGCTCAAATTCAGTGTGGGCCTCGACTTTAAGTGAGCCAGCCACGGCATCCAGGTTTCTGTCATTAAGCAGGGGGCGAACGAGTTCTTCGAGCCAACTCTTGTCTGGATAACAACCGCCATCCGTGACGGCGATGATGCTGCCGCTGGATTTCCGGACGCCAATATTGCGGCCCTTAGCAATGTTGACTCCTGCTTCAACAAAATAATGAAAGTTGTCATGCCTCCGGGTGAAGTCACCCAGAATATCGATGCTGCCGTCGGTCGAGCCACCATCAACAACAATGATTTCATCGGGCTGGTGGCTTTGTTCCATCAGCGCGCCGAGTAGCCTGTTGAGGTCCCTGGCCTCATTCAGTATTGTCAATACGACACTGATCGTATGCATGCGCGGAGATCAGGAAGCCTGCCTGGCGTTCTGGAGGATATTTACATAGACGTCCTGTACATGCCGGACGTGGTCCTCCACAGAAAAGGTTGACAGTGCCTTGATGCGTGCAGCCTGGCCAATTTTGCGTCCAAATTCAGGATCGTCATGAATTTTGCGGACCTGTGCGCCCAGGTCATATGAATTACTCGGTGTGAAGAGCAGGCCTGTGACACCATTTTCGACCATTTCTACAGCCCCGCCGTGATTGGGTGCGACCACAGGCCTGGCCATGGTCAGGCATTCGATAATCATCGTGCCCAAGGGTTCGGGCTCGGTCGAGGCTGAGACAACCACATCCAAGCCATTGTATGCAGTAGCCATGTTACCCACGTGACCGGTGAAAATGACATGGCCGGCCAGGCTAGGTTGTTGTGCAATACTGCGTAATTCCCTTTCGTAAGCCATGCATTCGTCCGGTGTTCCGCCAACGATCAACGCTTTCAATTCCGGAATTGTTTTCACGAGTTCCTGCATTGCCTCTAGAAATATCCTTTGTCCTTTCCAGGGGATCAACAGGCCAACCAGGCCGACGGCAAAATCGTTTGGCTTAATTCCATGCTGTGCACGCCATGCCCCACCATCAGCTTTCAAATCGAGTTTTTCCAACTCGATTCCATCATAGATATAGGTCCGCTTCGATTGTGGAACACCCAACTGACCGATGCTATCTGAAACCCATCGGGAGACCGCGATGAAATAATCAGGCAATTGGAACATTCGGGCCATCATTCGTGACCCTTTCTGATCGCCTCTGACATGGCAGATAACTGGAATACCTAAAAACTTCCCGACAATAATCGAAGCACGATTACAGAGCGGCTCGTTATTCGCATGGATCAATGTTGGCTTGAAGCGCCATGTTGTCCAAAGCAGGCGGACAAAAAATGGCAGGAAATTAATCGTGTCATCGGCACGGGCCAGCAACTGCATGAGAACCAATCGTAAGCCAGGGACTCGGCTAACCCAACGATTCGTTTCGACACTTGTTTGCAAGTTGGCAATGTCTATACGGCGGTCGCGAATGTATCTCCAGTGTGCTTCAGTTGCTATGCCCTCATAATCCGATCCAGTGCGACCGGTAACAACCATGGGTTCAAATTTTCTTAGATCCAGATTGCGGACTAGGTGCCGCAGACAAATGATGGCGCCACCATAGCCGATGCCGTTTTCAACGTAGAGAATTCTGAGTTTCTTGGTTTGCATGAACACTCAACTGAAGAATTGTTTAGTTTGTCTTAGGGTTCGTATCAGCGCGGGTGGGAGAAAGCATGTGGCCCAATACAGGCGCGCTCTTGAAGACGGTTTATACAACAGGCTTGCTGCGAAACTAACCTTGGCCTTGTTCGGGTCGCCATGGGAAAAATTCCAGTAGGCGAGATCTAATAGCGCGTTTCCCACCATGGCATCCGGGTCGGCACCTTGTGTTTTCAGTTCGGCCGAACAGGTTTCCCGCAAGCTTTTCATGACATCAACCAGATCGTGCAGCATGGGCTCAATCGCCTGGGTCGTGTTCGCGCCATGCTGGCGTCGCAGCATGTGAACGCGAGGTAGGCAAACAATCGCTGAGCGGCAGGCAATCCGTGCCCACAGTTCCAAGTCCTCCCCGTAGCGAATGTCCGGCCGAAATCCACCATGCTCCAGCAACAACGACCTCTTGGCGATAACCGTTCCTGTCGGGATGAAGTTTTTCTCGACTAGCCTGCGCAAGGCGTGTGGCACGGGGGCGCCGTCGAGGCCTTCGAAAAAATTCAACAAATTGTGTGCCGCAAGTACGGTGGGTTTTGTTATGCGCCCGGCGGAATCGGTTTCGGCCATATCTGAAGCAACCAGGCCCACCTCGGGATGCGCTCTGAACACAGCCAACTGCTCCGNGATTTTATCCGGTGTCCACGCGTCATCGGCGTCCAGAAAGGCAATCAGCGGCGAAACAGCCAGTTCGATGCCCCGGTTTCTTGCCTCAGAAGGCCCGGCATTTTCCTGCCGAATGCAGCGGACACCTTCACCGTGGGACATGACAACCTCAGGAGTGCCGTCTGTCGAGCCGTCGTCAATCACGATAATTTCGTGGACTTTTTCCGCCTGGCTGTGGACGCTCTCGATCGCTTCCCCAATAAACGAACTGGCGTTGTAAGCGGGGATGACAACACTTATTGCCATGTCGCTTGATTTATTGCTTTTGCTCATCGCCCTTTTTCCCGATGCGCCGCTCTTTGTGGGGATGGTCGGTTTTCCCCGGAATTGCATATCCCCACAGCACGCGTGCGGCAAGATGATTGTGTTTAATGGTTTTGCGCCTGGGTGAATTCAACACGGGGACCCGGGGTCATTGCTCTGGTGGGACTAGGTCAGCCGGGCCTGCGGCAGGTACTGGGACTGGTGCGGGGTCAGGGCAGAACCGGCAATAGGGATTGCCGGGCACGCCAATGGCTGGGGGCGGGGTGGCCGGGGCCGGTTCGACGGCTGGGGGCGTCTGTGCTCTGGTCGGCGCGTCAGCAGCCCCGTGGTATGCCGCGGATGCAGGCTTGTCAGGCTGCTCCAGTGCAGAAGGAGGCTCCGCTTTGACGGCATCTATGTAGGGCTCCGGAAAAGGTTTTTTGCCACCAAGTTCAAGAAATCGCCGCTGCAGCATTTTGCTGTCAGGAACCTGTTTCAGGCCTTCGGATATCATGGCCAGCGCTTTGTCCTTGAGATTCCTGTCGGAGTAATAATCGCTAACAATTGCGTATGCCTTAGGCAATTTTGGATTGAGTTGAATTGCTTTCTGGAAATCAGTGAGAGCCTCGCCGGCCCGCCCCAACTTGGAAAGTGCAGTCGCGCGGCTCATATAGACATCAGGCATTAGGCTATATGTGGGCGCGGCGTGTGTAATCATGTAGCCGAACTCGGGGAGCGATGCAGTTAGATAATATTTTCTGTCGTATACAGATCGGGCTTTGTAATGGCGGTTAATGAAATTCAGACCAGCACAAAAGTGATGCGTGTGAATAAAGTCTGGGCCCAATATATTTAGCCATGTGTTGTATCCGGCATCGCCGGGTTTTTGCCGTAATTTTACCTGGCAGTATTCTGGTAATGACCTGAGTTCGACGTCATTGGGGTAGCCGGTATCCGTGGCATGCGCAGGCATACAAATAATCGTAATAAATAAGCCAAGTATGAGAGTGTGACGGTTCATTTGTTTGTCCTTAAATAACCATAACTGTGAATCACCGCCCCGGGAATGGATGTTATTAATTTGATGGGCAACCTGGATTTCCATTCTACGAATTAGAAATGTAAGGTTTTGGTAGATCAAAATTCTTTACCACCATGGCGGGGTTGCCTATACATACAACCCTATCCGGTACATTTCCACGCACTACGCTATTGCTGCCGATCACGCTGTCATTGCCAATGGTTGAACCCTTAAGTACAACTCCACGATCACCTATCCATACGTTGCGCCCTATCTTTATAGGTCTTGTGGCACGTGGTCCAGGCGGAGCCCTTCGTAGCTCAGGTTCGATATTGTGGAAGTCAGTGTCGGTAATATATGCATCACTAACGAGGCACTCGTCATTAATCGTGACCAATTGCTTGCAAACGATACTTGTTCCATTCAAAAAAACTTTCCTGCCTATGTGCAGTTGGCCTGCGATCATTAGTTTCACATTCTCGAGCCTGCATTCATCACCAAAAATGATCATGCCATTCCCTCGCAAATGAAAATTTCCAATCACCACGGTGCCATATCCCATTCGAAGATTGGGGTGTCGCAGCAATAAATACTTGCGTCGTATGCGATATAAGAGGCGTCTGATGAGCTCAGGCATTTTTATCTTATGTCGTTGGCTGCTATGTTGATCGTGAATGCATTCCATCGGCTTCTAATTTAGCCAAAACTCTGAGCCGTGTTTTCTTAGCGCTTCGACAATATCTGGATATTCCTTCCCGACATCCCGTTCGCAATTCGGATCGTTGCCCATATTGAAGAGATGCCACTTTGGCCCACTCTTGCAGGGTACGCGAACAAGCTTCCACTGACCAACTCGTAATGCCCTGTCCTTTGCTAAGCGGATCAGTTCTCTGGCAGCGGGTTTTAGCCCAATCGTTGCCGATTCCTTATTTGGTACATCAAGAAGATCGGGAAGCTCCGGGTAGAGAAGATGATCGTCATCAAGAACCGGAATTTTTGTGAACCATATCCCCGTTTCGTAGTACGCATTCAATTCAGGCATGGATGATTTGCCACGTATCACATCAACAAGCGAAATGCCATCAAATCCAATGGATGCTGGACTTTGACCTGTCATCGCAAGCAGAGTGGGGGCAATATCGATGGTTCGCGCCACTTGAGAAATCCTTTTTCCTTGGGGGGTCAGCGGATCGACAACAATCAATGGAATGCGCGCGCTGTCATCAACAATGACACTGTTGCCCTGGCCCCATGTGCCGCGCTCGAAGAACTCCATGCCGTGGTCACTGTAGATAACAATAATCGTCTTATCTTTCAAGCCGCAGCGATCGAGATGAGTGATCGTTTTTTCAACCTCCGCATCAAAATTCCGCACACAGCTATCGTATAGATCAACAATCTGGTCCAGATCGAATTTTTCCTTTGAGTAACCTTGTTGTCGTATGACTTCGAAGGGTTCGTTCAAGCCGCACATGACAAACTTGGAATTCCCTGAATAATCCGCACCCGAATACTGTGTGTAGAAGGGGTATTCGGACCCAAATGGACCATGCGTAGTGGACATGAAAGCATTGATCAGAAATGGCTGGCCATCCCGAGCGGCTTTGGAAATCGCTGCACGTGCATCACGGCCGAGTTGGCTGGTAGTAGGTACGCCAGCGAGATAGTACAACTCTGGCAGGAAACGCTTGCCAAGGGGATTGCGGACAAACAATGACAGGAATAACCGGATATCTTTTGGCCCTTGTCTTAACAGGTATTTGATATTCCATTGGTCATCCGGCAGGTTGCATTCTTCAAAACCGAATTCGAGTTTGCACAGGTCTGCACCGCACCAATCACTAATGGCCACAGTCTGATACCCCGCCTTGCGCAAGACTTTGACCATGGTGGGTACGCCGTTCATTGCACATTCCTCGCCGGCAACAAAGTTGTCGCGTATACCGTGTCGTTGTGGCCAGGTTCCTGTCAGCATCGAGGCCAAGCTTGGCGCAGTTCGCGCACAGGGGACAAAGCAGTTTTCAAAATGAGTGCCCTGTTTAGACAACTGGTTGATGAATGGCGTCAGTTCGCGGTGATAACCGCTGTTTACACGGTCGGCACGCAACGAATCGCTGCCGATCATCAGGATGTTGAGCTGTTCATTTCTTGCCCCGGCCTTTATTGGCTGCGGCTCACGCTGCCTCGTGCCCAGGTAAAGCAGAAATGAAAAAACGGGTAGTGCGAAGAAAATAATTGCGTTCATCCAATCCATTCGCATCGCGCTTCCAATGGCAGCCGCACCCCAGATCGTCGTGGGGATGACGGCCAGCAGCCAGGCGGCCACCTTCAAACGCATTGGATTCAATATATTCCACAGAGGGAAAAATCGGCTTATCCGGTAGTTCGAGGAGGCCTCGATGTTGGCAGGTAGATATAGCAGGTCATGAGTGAAAAAATAGCCGATGAGGAGAAGGGCGCTCAACACCCCTGCTGCCAGGCAGGGCAAGAAATCAGATGCCTGCCCCATTATTTTTTGCGCCCCCAGGTAGCTTGTAGTGCCTATCGCCGTTAAGGCAAAGGCAATGAGCCATGTCCATGCCATCAAACGGGTGATGCTTATGGCCAATTCCAGTCGATAGTGGGTGAGGATTTCATCACGCAGCTGGGGGCCGGTCCGGGTGAAATTCTTAAGTGACTTGAGAGCGAGCCCAAGTGTAAAGATTGTTGCGATCAGGGCTGTTACACCGATCGTTATCATCCAGTCTTGCAAATTCAGCATCGACATGGCTCAGTTGTCAGGATGCTCGTTTAAAGGGGGTGCATCGTCAAGCGAAGCCACGCCCATCCAGTCGATCTGCGCTTGGACAAAGCGAGGGTCACGCCAGCGGTCATAGCGACCAGCCAGGAAGCCGGTCATCCCGACGAGACGCACTAACTCCATAATGCCTACAACCCGCCAGCGCATACCTGAGTACGTGGAGCGGGTTGATGCGATGCAAGCCTGCGGCCAGAGATAGCGCCTTATATGCAATGCGAGGACGCCTAGGCCAGCGAGCGCGAACGGCCACTTCCATAGACCAATTGCCAGCAGTATCAGGCTCAGGCCATGGTTTTGCAGGTTGGTGAGGTAGCCCGAAATGCCGATGCCGACACGGCCATTGCCGCGTGCGTAATTGAAAAATTGCCGCACCATTGCGCGTACCGATGTACGCGGGCGCCACCGAACGATGGCGCTCTGACAAAAGACAAATCCGAATCCCAACTCGCGCAAGCGGATATTGAAGAGCGTGTCCTCTGCGGCATACAGCCACTCTGGGTACCCCTTCACCGCTTCCCAGGCTGCCTTCCTGAAAGCGATCGACCTGCTGGAGGGGTAGTAGCGTGCCTGATCGCTCGTTTCGCGGTCCGGATGGTCGGTAGCGAGCACCACCGCCTCCTCGAAGGGGGTTTGGATATCGAATTTGTAGTTGCCGGAGACAACTTCGACGCCGGGATTTGCCGCAAAGCAATTGCCCAGTTCCCTTAGCCAGTCGGGATCGATTTCGCAACCGGCATCGGTCACAGCGATGTGCGATTGGCTCGCGTGTGCAACCCCGATGTTTCGGCCCTGGGCGATATTGCAGGGCCTTGAAATCAGGCGAATGTGGCCTTGGGTTTCGAAGCGATTGAGGATTTCGAGGGTGCCGTCAGTGCTTACGCCATCCACGATAATGATCTCGGCCGGGGCATAACTCTGTGCCAGCAGGCCATCCACTACCTTGGCGATATTGGAGACTTCGTTTCTGACCGTGATCACCACCGTAAACGGTGGCAACCCTCTGCCAGCAACCTGATCTTGCGTTGCGCTCATGGCGCCTCTTTGCCACGCCAGCGTGCGTGGCAACCGGCTATCAGGCCTGTCGCGTGGGCCAGGTTCATGGCTTGGCGCAGGCTTCCCGGACGAAGGGATAAATACGTTGACAAGGTTTTCGCGCTTTGACGCATCAACTGCGGTATCAGAAATAGAGGTACGCCCAGCATCTCTCGCGGATATTTCGAAAATTCGTAAAACCCCGATTTGTATCCGGAGACATAGTGCAGCTTCAGAAAATAAGAACGTCTGAGCCGCCACGGTTCGACGAAATGCTCTACCACCATGTCCGGTCGATAGCGCATTCGTACACGCCGTCGCAGAAGGGCCTGGAACATCATGACATCTTCACCGCCGCCAACTCCATCACCGCGCCGATTGTAGCGCTGGTCAAAGCGCAAGCCGTCCTTGAAGAGGGAAGTCCGATAGGCCACGTTACAAGTCCAGATCGGAGTTGCCCCGCTTTCGACCCGGAACGGCTCGGAACCGTAATTCACTTCCGCAAGAAAGCCGAGCAGGTTGTCCTCCAGCCAGGTGGGCCTAGCATGGGGCGTAAAGCATACTTTGACACGACCGCCCACGCAGTCCGCGCCTTCGTTCACTATGGCGTCATAAGCCGTCTCTAGAAAACCTGGCATGGGTAATTCGTCATCATCGAGGAAGACCATGATTTCACTGCCGAGGCATTCTTCGATGGCGCGGTTGCGGGCATGGGCGATGCCCTGAG
>Ga0031656_10000304_pt1 | contig 16142 bp, 16 predicted proteins | sample FrelakmetDIP11DI_FD_55080 | JGI IMG/M metagenome (GOLD analysis project Ga0031656, IMG submission 55080) | Freshwater lake sediment microbial communities from the University of Notre Dame, USA, for methane emissions studies - DIP11 DI | ecosystem: Environmental > Aquatic > Freshwater > Lake >... | reverse complement strand
ACGGACGTCCTCAGGCTCAACCTCTCCAAGGTAATCCTGGGAGCGAGGCTCGGCAGGGAGGTGGAGAGGGCGCAGTCGGAATGGAGGGCACAGACCCGGGTGCGCTCCGAGTACATGATAGCCTTCGACCTGTTGGAGAAGATGAGCCAGGGCACGCAGGAGGAGGAGGTTGCCGGCTCCATGCTGGACATCCTGCAGATGCTCTTCTCCCCGGCGGAGACCGACTACTTCTCTGTGGACCAGGAGGGGCGCCTACTGATCTTCGACTACGTCGAGGGAAAGTTCCAGGCGGCACAGGGGACGGACCTCGACCAACTCCTCAGCAACGTCAACAAATGGGACGAGGCCTCCAATGGCTTCAAGCTCGTGGTGGAGAACAAGGAGCAGGTCCTGGGGATCGCCGTCCTGCGCCAGCTGGCCTTCCCCCAGTTCCACCAGGACTACATCGACCTGGCCACCCAGATCTCTGTGGTCTTCGGGCTGGGCGTGGCCAACGCCCGCTCTTATCGCATATTGCGGGACGCGGAGACCAGGGTGGAGAGGGCGTTCGCCCTGGAGAGGACCATGCTGGAGATCTCCCAGGGGTTCTTCGCCCGCCTGGACTTCGACAGGGCGGTCCAGGAGTCCTTGGCCCGGGTGGGCGAGGCGGTGAGCGCTTCGCGGGTGCAGCTGCTCCAGTTCGCCAAGGACCTGAGGACCCTCACATGCACGCACGAATGGACCGCCCCCTCAGTCCTCTCCAACAAGGTCCAGCTGGCCTCAGTGCCCATGCCCACCCAGGGTTGGCTACTGGACCGCGTCCAGACCGAGGGGACGGTGCGCTTGGTCCACCTCGCAGGCCTGGAAGAGGCCTCGAAGGCCCAGCTGGCCCCCTTCGTCGAGGCCAATGTCCAGGCCATAGCCCTGACATCCGTGGTCGTGGAGGGCCGCCAACGGGGGCTGCTGTGCCTGCAGCACATCGAGGAGAGAGAGGAACTGGACGCAGACGAGACCAGCATGCTACGCTTCTTGGCCCAGACCCTGAGCATGGCGCTGCAGCGCCGCAAGAACCAGGAGGACCTAGCGAGCCTTGCCGAGTCGGTAAGCATGAGCAACAAGGTCCTCAGGCATGACATCCGCAACGAGCTCATGGTGTTCACGGGGTCGCTGCAGCTCTATGACATGAAGAAGGAGACGCGACACCTGGAGAGGGCTAAGCGTTCCTCTGATCGATTGATTGAGATATTGGACCACTTCAAGGAGCTTGACACCTTCCTGCAATCGAGCCGGGGCCTCTTCTCCGTGGACCTGGAGGAGGCGATCAGGAAAGCACTGGCGCCGCACCAGATCCCCTACCAGATAGAGGGCCATGGCATGGTCATGGCGGACTTCGCCATCAACTCCGTGCTGGACAACCTCGTGCGCAACGCCAAGAAGCACGGGGAGGCCAAGAGCATACGGTTCGTCATCTCCAGGGAGGGCGCTTTCGTTGAGCTCTCTGTGGCCGACGACGGCAGCGGCATCCCGAAGGAGGCCAGGGAACGCCTCTTCCAGGAGGGGTTCAGCTACGGGGATGCCCGGGGCACTGGCCTGGGGCTCTTCTGGATCAGGAAGACCATGGAACGGTATGGGGGATGGGTGCGCCTGGCCGATTCCGAGATGGGGGCGAGGTTCCTGTTCGGATTCCCCCTCCCCTGAGGATCAGCCCACGCTCCCGATGCCGCGGGAGGACCGGGACCGCTGCCAGAGCAACGCCATGCCCAGGGCGGTGAAGAGCCCCAAGAACGCTATGATGCCCCAGAGAATCAGGCCTGAGCTCACGTTGTCGTAGATCACTCCCCCGATGAGGGAGGAGGTGAACCATCCCAGGGAGGCGACGAGACCGAACACGCCCATGTACCTGCCCCTGTCGTCCTCGTGGGAGTAGGCGGCGGTGAGGCTGGTGGCCACCGGGGTCACCACCATCTCCCCGATGGTGATGACGACCATGGCCGCAGCCAGCCCCCAGCCCTCCGAGACGAAGGCCAAGCTCAGGAAGCCGAGGGCGTAGACCAAGGTCCCGAACAGCATGCCCGCGAACCTGTTATATCGAGTGAGCCAACGGGCCAGGGGCAACTGTATGATCGCGACCATGAGACCGTTGATGCCGTACACCACCCCGATGATGAACGGGTCGATGCCCAGGCGCTCGTTGGAGTACACCGGGAAGGTGGTCCCGAACTGCCCGGCCATGATGAACATAGGCACGCAGAACAGGCAGAAGGCCAGGAAGGGCAGGCTCACCGAGCTAAGGTCGAGGCTCAGGCGCTCCCTCTTGGCCCGCTCCTTGGGCACATAGCTCTCGCGCAGGAAGAGCAGCACGATCACCGCCGCCAGGAAGGAGACCCCGGCGCTGGCCAGGAAGGCTAGCTCGAAGGATACGGAGGCGATGATCCCCCCGATGGCCGGGCCGACGGCGAAGCCCAGGTTCCAGGCCACGCGCAGGAGGCTGTAGGCCTCAAGCTGGCGCGCCGGCTCTACCACGTCCGCCACCATGGCGTTGTTGGCCGGGTCGAACGCGCCCCCGAGGAAGAAGTTGAGCGAGAGCAGCCCGGCTATCAGCCAGAGGTCAGGATAGACGCCTATCACCAGGGCCAGCGCCAGGAAGCTCAGGCAGCGCAGCAGCATGGCGGTAACCATGACCTTGCGCCTGCCCCGGGCGTCGGCGATTATCCCGCCGATCAGGCTCCCTCCGGCCCCCGCCACCCCGGCGACGAGCAGCACCAGGCCCACCATGGTCATGGGCACCCCCAGCTCCTGGTTCATGTACAGGGCCAGGAAAGGCGATACTATGGAGAATCCAGCGCCGTCGATGAGGCGGGACCAGAACAGGACCCATATCCTCCTGTCGAACGAGCCCTTCCCCTTGAAGACCCCCATCCACGTCGCTCCTGGCCCCTTCCCACGCCTGGGCCTTGGGGCTTGAGCACTCATGAATTCATAATGCTTTCCTGCCACGCGCTATCAGGCCGTCCGACCTGCCCGCCCGAAGAGGGTCAGCTGCCCTTCAGCCGGTCCAGGAAGCCTTTCTTGGGCTCGTGCTCCGCCAATTTGCGGAGGAGGGCCTTCTGCTCGGCGCTCAGCTTGCGCGGCACCTTGATGCGCACGCGCACAAACTGGTCCCCCTTCCCCCTGGCCTCGAGATGCGGCAGGCCGTTCCCCTTCATGCGGAATACGGCGTCGTCCTGCGTGCCGGCCGGGACGTTGAGCATGGCCTTCCCCTCCAGCGTGGGGACCTCTACCTCCGCCCCCAAAGCCGCCTCCCAGTACTCGATGGGCATCTCCAGCCACAGGTCGGCGCCGTCCCGCTTGAAGTGCTCGTGCTCCTTGACATGCACCACCACGAACAGATCGCCTGGCCTCCCTCCGTCCGGTGAGGCGTCCCCGGCACCGGCGAAGCGGAGCCTCATGCCCGAATCGATGCCCGCGGGTATGTCGATGCTCAGCGTGGAGTGGCTGATCTGCATGCCACGGCCTTCGCACTTGGGGCACCTCTGCTCGAAGATCCGCCCGGTCCCGCGGCACCTGCTGCATGGCGAAACGGTAACGAAGCGCGAGTAACCGCGCTGCTGCACGTTCTGCACCTGTCCCTTCCCGCCACATGCGGCACAGGNCTGGACCTTGCCGTCCTTGGCTCCGGTGCCATGGCATGCCTCGCAGCTCACAGAACGCGGAATGGAGACCTCCCTCCTCCCCCCTTTGGCCGCCTCCTCCAGACCGATCTCGATGTCGTAGCGGAGCGACTGGCCCTGGTGCGGTCCCTTGGTCCCCTTCCCTCCGAAGCCGAAGAACATGTCGAAGAGGTTGCCCCCGAAACCGAAGTTGCCCGTGTCCCCGAAGATGTCCCTCAGGTCGGAGGCGTGGGTGAAGTCGCTCCACTGGAATCCCCCGTTGGAGAACTGCCCGCTCAGGCCTTGGTGCCCGTACTGGTCGTAGAGCTTGCGCCTCTCCTCGTCCACCAGGACCTCGTACGCCTCGGATATCTCCTTGAAGCGCTCCTCGGCGTGGGCCTTGTCCTCCTTGGTCACGTCCGGGTGGTACTTGCGGGCCAAGGTCCGGTAGGCCGTCTTGATGTCCTCGATGCTGGCGTTCCTGGGGACCCCTAGCACCTCATAGTAGTCGCGCTTCTCCGCCATGGGCTAGGCCTTCACTTGTCCTCATCGACTATCTTGTAGTCAGCGTCCATATAGCCATCGTCGCCCTTCTTTCCGGCGTCGTCCTGGGGAGGGTTCCCGCCCTGCGGCGCCTGCTGCTCCTGGGCATTCTTGGACGCCTCTGCGTAGACGCGGGTCGAGACGGCGTACATCTCCTTGGTCACGGCCTCGAGCTTGGCCTGGATCGCGGCGATGTCGTCGCCCTTCATGGCCTCCTTGAGGTCGGCGATGGCCTTCTGTATCTTCTCCCTCTCCTCCGAGGACACCTTGTCCGAGTGCTCGACCAGCATCTTCTCGGTGTTGTAGATGAGGGAATCGGCCTGGTTGACGACCTCCACCTTCTCGCGGCGCCTCTTGTCCTCCTCGCCGAAGCGCTCGGCCTCCTTGACCGCGCGCTCGACCTCGTCCTTGGACATCTTCTTGGCGGCCGTGATGGTGATCTTCTGCTCCTTCCCCGTTCCGCGGTCCTTGGCGCTGACGTTGACGATGCCGTTGGCGTCGATGTCGAAGGTGACCTCGATCTGCGGTATCCCCCTGGGCGCGGGCAGTATCCCGGTCAGCTGGAACTTGCCCAAGGACACGTTGTCCGCGGCCATGTCCCTCTCGCCCTGCACGATGTGGATCTCGACCGCCGGCTGGTTGTCCGAGGCGGTGGAGAACACCTGCGACTTGCGGGTGGGGATGGTGGTGTTGCGCTCTATGAGCCGGGTGGCGATGCCCCCCAGGGTCTCGATGCCCAGGGAGAGGGGGGTGACGTCGAGCAGGAGGACGTCCTTGATCTCGCCGGACAGCACCGCTCCCTGGATGGCCGCGCCCATGGCCACGCACTCCATGGGGTCCACTCCCCTCTGGATCTTCTTGCCCACCATGGACTCGACGAAGCGCTGCACGACCGGCATGCGCGTCGGGCCTCCTACGAGGATGACGGCGTCGATCTTCTCGGGCGAGAGCTTGGCGTCCCTCAGCGCGTTCTGCAGGGGCCCGCGGCACTTCTCCACGATCGGATTCACCAGCTCCTCCAGCTTGGAGCGGGTGATGTTCATGGAAAGATGCTTTGGTCCGGTGGCGTCCGCGCTCAGGAACGGGAGGTTGATCTCCGTGGTCATGGTGGTGGAGAGCTCGATCTTGGCCTTCTCGCAGGCCTCGCGCACCCTCCACATGGCCATCTTGTCCTTGGTCAGGTCCACGCCGCTCTCCGTCTGGAACTGCTTGACCACGTGGCGGACCATGATCTCGTCCATGTCCGTCCCGCCCAGCTGCGTGTCCCCGGAGGTGGCCAGCACCTCGAAGACCCCATGGGCGAACTCCATGATGGTGACGTCCAAAGTCCCGCCGCCCAGGTCGAAGACCATGATCTTCTGCTCCTTGTCGCCCTTGTCCAGGCCGAAGGCCAGCGCCGCCGCCGTGGGCTCGTTGATGATGCGCACGACCTCCAGGCCGGCGATGGAGCCCGCGTCCTTGGTGGCCTGCCTCTGGTTGTCGTTGAAGTAGGCCGGGACGGTAATGACGACCTTGGTTACAGTATCCCCGAGGTAAGCCTCCGCGTCCCTCTTGATCTTCTGCAGGATGAACGCGGATATCTGCTGGGGCGTGAACTCCTTCCCATGCGCCTTGACCCGATGATCGGTCCCCATCTTGCGCTTGATGGCGGCGATGGTCGCCTCGGGATTGGACACGGCCTGGCGCTTGGCCGGCTCGCCCACGAGCAGCTGCCCGTCCTTGGTGAATGCCACGTATGAGGGGAAGGCCTTCCCTCCCAAGCTGGTGCCTTCCGCGCTGGGGATGATCGCTGGCCGGCCGCCTTCCATGACCGCGGCCGCGGAATTGCTCGTGCCTAAATCGATGCCGATGATCTTAGCCATTCTGCTCACCTTCTTGAATAGATCTTCCTACTTTCACTTTGGCGTGCCTTATGACTCTGTTTCCCATAAGATAGCCTTTCTGATACGTTTCGTATATCCTGCCCTCTTCGCCGTCGCAGGTGGCGAGGGCCTCGTGCAGGCTCGGGTCGAATCGCCCCTCCTGGGGCATCTCCCTGAGCCCGTAGGACCCGAGCAGGGTCGTGAGATTGAGATGTATCTGNGAGACGCCCTTGCGCATCTCCTCGTCCTTGACCGNGGGGGACAGCGCCCTCTCCAAATCGTCCAGCGCCCCGAGCAGGTCCGCCACCAAGCGGTCGTTGGCCGCCCTCATGAACTCCTCCTTGTCCCGCTGCGCCCTCTTCCTGAAATTGTCGAAGTCGGCCTGTATGCGCTTGGCCAGACCCAGGTATTCCTTGCTGGCGGCGCGCTCCGACTCCAGCTCCCTGCGCAGGGAGTCGAGTTCCTTCTGCAACTCCTCCGCCCGCGCCTCCCTCTCCTTCTGCCCGTTCCCCTCCGTCGGGCCGCTCGCAGCGCCTTCGGACATTACCTTCACACTCGGGATGCGACCATTCGTCAGTATTAAAACCCTTTTAGAAAGTGGTTCGACGGAGGGCTTGCGCCCTCCTAAGTGATTGGCGTTCAGTCCATGTCGCCCAGGCCCTCGTCGGAGCCGGGCATGCCGCCCCTGCCGCCCATGCCGGGCCCGCCGCCCCTGGAGGCGATGACGTCATCGATCCTGAGGATCATGACCGCGGCATCAGTGGCAGAGTTGATGGCCTGCTTGCCCACGCGGAACGGCTCGAGGACGTTGAGCTTGGCCATGTCCTCGATCTTTCCCTCGTAGACGTTGAGGCCAGCGTTCTTCTTGCCGTTCTTGTGTGCCTTGCGCATCTCGATGAGGATGTCGATGGGGTCCAGACCAGCGTTCTCGGCGAGAGCGGTGGGGATGACCTCCAACGCGGAGGCGTAGGCGTCGATGGCGATCTGCTCGCGCCCTCCCACGGAGGCAGAGTACTCGCGCAACCGCAGAGCGATCTCCACCGCGGTCGAACCTCCGCCCGTGATCATCTTGCCGTCCTCGATGGAGACAGCGACGACGGAGGTCGCGTCCTCCAAGGAGCGCTCGATCTCGTCCACCACGTGCTCGGTACCCCCACGGATCAGGATGCTGACCGCCTTGGGGTTCTTGCAGCCGGTGACGAAGGTCATCTCCTCGTCCTGGATCTTACGCACCTCGACCAGGTCAGCGTTGCCCAGGTCGGAAGTCTCCAACTCGTCCAGCTTGGTGACGATGCTAGCGCCAGTGGCCTTTGCCAGCTTCTCCATGTCGCTCTTCTTGACACGGCGTCCGGCGTAGACCTGCTCCTTGGACAGGAAGTGCTGCACCAGGTCATCGATGCCCTTCTGGCAGAAGACGACGTTGGCTCCGGACTTCTTGATCCTCTCCACCATGTCCTTCAGCATGCGCTCCTCCTCGTGGAGGAAGGCGGCCATCTGCGAAGGGTCGGTGATCTCGATCTTGGCGTCGATCTCGGTCTTCTTGATCTCGAGAGCGGCGTCCAGCAGCAGGATCTTGGCCTTGGTGATCTTCTTCGGCATAGCTGGGTGCACTGGCTCCTTGTCCACGATGATCCCTTCGATCATCTGGGTGTCGGCCATGGACCCGCCCTGCTTCTTGACGACCTGGATGTTATCCATGTCCACGTACCACTTGCCGTTGGTCTTCTCCGCGACCTTCAGGACCGCGCCCACGGCGACGTCCGCCATGTGGTCCCTGGTGCCGACGACGGACTTGGACATCATGGCAGTCATGGCGATCTTCTTTAGAGTGTCCTTGTCCTTGATGTCGACGTCCTCGGCCACGCTGGCCAAGACCTCCAACGCCTTGGTGGCCGCCATGCGGTAGCCAGCAGTGATGATGGTCGGGTGCACGTTGGCGTCGATCAAGTCGATGGCCTTCTTAAGAAGCTCCCCTGCCAGAATGACGGCGGTGGTGGTACCATCGCCGCACTCCTCGTCCTGCGTCTTGGCGACCTCGACCAACATCTTGGCCGCCGGGTGCTCGACGTCTATCTCCTTGAGGATGGTGACGCCATCGTTGGTGATAACGACGTCTCCCAGGCTGTCGACGAGCATCTTGTCCATCCCACGGGGGCCGAGGGTACTGCGGACCGCGTCAGCGATAGCGCGCGCCGCCATGATGTTGTTGTACTGGGCGTCCTTGCCCTTATCCCTCTTGGTCCCTTCCTTGAGGATGAATATCGGTGTTTGACCCATTCCCATGTCACATACCTCCAGTCAGTTCATAAATATGCTATTTCTAGCCTCTTGCTAGCGGGCAGTAGGATGTTTGTTCTTCTATATAACAGTTGTTCTTTTTTAGGGTATTTTCGGAGGCGGTCCAAGCGGAAATATTCGACCTTGATCAGCCCGTCTTACTCAATAGCTGGCGCACCTTCTCGGNCTCGATCCATCCGGCATCCAGCTGCTTGATGATACTCTCGATGCGCTCCGCCTGCTAGGCGATGAGGCGCATCTTCTCCCCTTCGCTCGTGTCTGCCACGCCCAAGATGACCGTGAGAGGATTGCGGACGCTGTCGACGAGGATGGCGAACTGCCCTATATTGTGTCCTATCTGCCCGTGGGTCCGCCCCCTCCCCTCCTCCGCCGCCTTGCGGCCTGTGATGTCGAGCATGACGTCGACCGCCCCCGGCTAGGTTGCCTTGGGCGTCGTGCAATGGCGCCGCGGACAGGCTGCTGTTCACCTTCCGACCGTCCAATGTTCTGGTCTCGGTCTCCGCATCGACCACCTTCTCGCCTTGCCCGATGAGCCCGAACACTCCCTCGAAGCGCCTTTGGTCCTCCTCGGTCATGGGCAGGCGCCTGCCCATCGTTTCCCTTCTACCTATCGAAGGCTAGCAGAAGACGGATGAAGCGCATAAATCTATTATAGGATGCACGATTCCAGGAGTGGGATAGGGAGTGTGATGGGCGACCTGGAGACCTGCTTGGCGCTGCTCTTCAAGAGGAAGGGCAAGCACATTCTGTCCGAGAAGGAGTTCGTTTTCTCTGCCAGCATGGATTTCCGCTGGTTCTCGCCCAAGGAGGCCCAGGCCATGCTGGAGATGGGCATAATGCGCGGGCTGTTGGAGCGCACGGACGGCATGGTCAAGCCGACTTTCGACTACAAGGGCATCGAGATACCAGTGAACTACAAGCCGTGCAAGGACATCCTCAAGGAGGTCGAGCCCGACGTCTCCCTCTTCGCCAAGATGCTGGATGAGATGGCCGCGGCATCAGGCCAGAAGAAGAGGGACCTGGTGGCCAGGGTGAACAAGGTCCAGGACCGCCTTGAGGTGGACATCGAAGTAGCTGCCTTGGCAGTGGCGAAGGATATTGGCTTGGACGTGACACCTTTCTTGGAAAGGGTCAAGGCCGAGGTCCTGGCCCGCTGATCACTTCTTCTTCGCCGCTTCCTTGAGATAGTGCTCCATGGTCAGGCCGCCCCCGTGCTTGGCGCTCTTGGCCTCCGGCTTGACCAGCGGCACCTTCTCGATGAGGACGATGCCCAATTCCCTCTCCAGCTTGGCCACGAGGGCGTCATCGGGCTTGAGATGCCCCGACTCCACCTTGGAGAGGGTGGACGCCTTCTCGCTGATCTTGACCGCCAGCTGCTCAGTCTTCCAGCCCCTGGCGTTGCGCGCGTCTCGGATGCGGGCGGCATAATCGTCCACCATCTCGAAGACCTCCTCCTCCTTGTAAATGTCGCGGGTACGCATCCTGCGCTCACGCTGCTCCAGGCGTGAGGCGATTACCACCTTGGTGGGAGACTCCTTGTTACCAGGCTTGGCCTTGTCCCCGAAGCGCTGGCAGTCCTTGCATACCTTCATTTGCGCCCCCTCAATCCAAGTGGACCTGGTCTCCTGCTCCTCCTTGCCGCAAAGTTCACAGATCATACCCATCTCCGGTACTCAATTCCGCATCTCTAGATAATAGTTGCGAGCTTGCCCCTCCCTTCGACACACGGTTTATTCCCCGTTCGACCGCCCCTCCCCGGCATAAATATTATCTTAGTTGATAATATAAAATCGATTCTCGCATTCCGAAATAAGAGGCATGCCAGATGTGGTTCTCGTTTCGCGCGGTGGTTATCGATATGAATGTCAAAAATAAGCATAGTTTCAGAAGATTTCAAATAGCACCCCCCTTTATAATGAGAATGAATTTGACATTTGAGGTGAACCATATGAAAGAGCCCCAGGTGGAGGAACTCGTTAACGAGATGAGAGAGAAGATAGAGGTCCTGGAGCGAAGGAACACCGAGCTTCTTGAGGAGATCCGACGCGTGGAGGGCGAGAAGCGCTACGTGGAGAGCGAGCTGTTCCGCCTGCAGAAGGAGCTTAAGCGCATGCGCTCCGAGATGGAGCGCCTGAAATCCCCTCCCCTCATCATCGGGTCCATCAAGGACATCCTGGCCGATGGGAGGGTCATCGTCAAGAGCTCCACCGGGCCTGATTTCATCGTGTCCACCTCGGAGTACGTCCCCCCCGAGGACCTGGAGGTCGGAGCGAGGGTCGCGTTGAACAAACAGACGCTGGCGGTCATGGGCGTGCTCCCGCCTTCCCTGGACCCCATCGTCATAGGCGCGGAGATCATCGATAAGCCCACCATCTCGTACAACGACATCGGCGGACTGGAGGAGCAGATCCTGGAGGTCCGCGAGGCGGTGGAGGACCCCCTGCTGCGTCCGGAGCTCTACAAGAAGGTGGGCATCGATCCCCCCAAGGGCGTGCTCCTCGTAGGACCGCCCGGAACGGGCAAGACGCTCATCGCCAAGGCCGTGGCGCACCAGACCAACGCCACCTTCATCCGCTTCGTGGGGAGCGAGCTGGTGCAGAAGTACATCGGCGAGGGCGCGCGCCTGGTGCGCGAGCTCTTCGAAATGGCCAAGGAGAAGGCTCCCAGCATCGTGTTCATCGATGAGCTGGACTCCATCGGCGCCAAGCGCCTGGAGGTCGCCACCTCCGGGGACCGTGAGGTGCAGCGCACCCTCATGCAGCTCCTCGCCGAGATGGACGGTTTCAACCCCCTCAGCGACGTGAAGATCGTCGCGGCCACCAACCGCCCGGACATCCTGGACGAGGCGCTGCTACGCCCGGGGAGGTTCGACCGCATCATCGAAATTCCCATCCCCAACTACGATGGCAGGAACCAGATCTTCCGCATCCACATGACCAGGATGGCCGTGGACCAGACAGTGAGGCACGCCGACCTGGCCCTCAAGACCGATGGGGCCACCGGCGCGGACATCAAGGCCATATGCACCGAGGCGGGTATGTTCGCCATCCGCGACAACCGCGAGTCGGTGTGCATGAGCGACTTCGAGCGCGCCATAGTCAAGGTCCTGGAGATCGAGGACGCCAAGTGCACCGAGTCAGGCGTCATGTTCGCCTGATCGCCGAAACCCCTTCAATATTCCACTTTTTCTTCCTTCTATTCGGGCATTAGCTGGTCGTACCTATTTCCCAAGCACACCCGCGATGTAGTCCCATAGGGCGAGAACCACAGTGAGGCCGCTGGCTATGGCGAAGATTATCGCGGCCGCTTTCAGGGCTCTCGGCGAGAAATTTAGGGTCGTCGTCCCATCCTCGAGCACCTCAAAGAACTTCTTTCCCAGGTTCAGCTTCGGTGCTTGGTATAGCCTGCGAAGGTGATTGTAGATCACCGTGTCCACATCCTCTTGGATTGCCTGGCCTTTGGCCTTTTGAAAAAGGTAATCCTTCAAGAGGGCCACGAGCCCGAGGATGGCGCAGGCCGTATCCTCAGTATCGTACCAATTGCCATCAACCCCTTGGTTCCGGACGAACCAGGATATCACCTTGTTCATCATCTGCCGGTCCTCAATTGGGAAACGCCCGCTGCTGGCCAACGACCAGAGGATCTGGCCATTCGACCATGCCTCGCCCGTCCACAGACTCTCGTCGTCTAGGGTCTGGAGGAGATAGTCCGCGGCTCTCTTGGCGCTCTCATGGAGCTTGGCCTCGTCCATGACGCAATAGCCCCGTTGGGTCTGCCTGTGGCATACTGCCCTTACCACGTTGACAAAGTAGGCAGTGTAGTGAGGGGCGATGATGGCTCCGTTGGGTTCCTGGATCCCCATGAGCCACCTTACCCCTTGGCACGCCTCATCCAGGGTCTCGGTGTCCCCTGCGTCGGAGATGGCCGTGATTGACCAGGAGGTCTCCCAGGGCTCGTCCTCCCAATTATTTCGCTTGTTGTAATAGAAGACCTTTTCCAGGAACCTAAGCCCTTTGGCTACAGTTGGATCGCTCGGGAGGACGCCCATGCGAAGCAGGGCGATCAATGCCATGGCCGTATCCGAAACACTCTCGTCCCATGAGGCGACCCCTGGCTCCATCTCGGTCTGCTGTGAAATCAGCCATTTCCTGACCGCAAGAACCCATAGAGAATTCTTGGGCTCCCTGATCGTCAGGGCCATGGCCGCCAGGGCTGTGTGGTCTACCAGCTTCCAATTACCCTTGCCTTGCCCCATCTGGAATAGGTATTCGAATCCCCTGCTCACGGCGTGGTAGATCTCCCTCTCGATTTGGTCATCAGGAGCTTGCGTGATGCCCAACCTCTCCCCCCTAAAAACATTGCTTTGCTCGGTTCTTAAATGTTCGCAGCGCTGCAAATTGCCATGGCGAGGCTATCAGCGATCGAGGGCCTTCCGCCTGCTGGACCCACTCGCCTTCACTTCCTCCTCCTTAGCCGCCTTCTCTTCCTCCATGGCCTTGATCTCCTCTTCGGTCAACTCCAGCTCGATCACCACCGGTCCGATGTAATCGCAATCGTGGCAATGATAGACCCTTCCTGTCATGCCCCCGAGGTCGTAGAAGATGTGCGGGGACTTGCACTGAGGGCATTGCAGGAGGACGACCGGCTTGCTCATGATGGTTGGATGGGTCCGAACCTAGATGGATGTTGCCCTAGTCTCTTTGGAGGTCCTCTCCCCCTTCCATCGACTGCTGGACAGCATTGTAGATGTCCTCTATTCCGAATGGGGTCTGTGCGGAGACGGGGGTCAGCTCGCGATACACGCCCACGCTCTCCATGGCCTTGAGGAACTCGATGCTCTGGATGTTGTGGGCGCTGAAGTCGCCCTCGGTCAAAGCTGCGTACAGGGCGTCCGGCTCATCGGCCCATTCCTTCAGCTGCGCCAGGTGCTTCTCGTCCAAGGTGTCGGACTTTGAGAGCACGTTCAGGAAGGGGACGCTGAAACGGAACTGCACCGTGGCGCAGAGCAGCAAAGTGGAAACGAAGCCGTTGGGTGTCCTGGCCAGCGCCGGATCGGACAGGAAGACCAGGAATGAATCCTCCCGCCCCAAGGCGTCGACTATGACCTGGCTGGATTGTCTGAAGGCGAAGAGCTCCATTTGGCCGGGGGTATCGACCAGCACGTAAGGGGTCCTGAACTTCTCGATGACGTCCGCGAGCTCCTTGGCGTTCAGGGCCATCATGTCCGCGCATACGATCTGTGCGCCGTTGGGGCCCAGGGAGTAATCCCTCATGACCTCCTCGACCTTCACCCAGTCGCGTATGTCCACATCCGGATCGTATGGTATGTACTCCGCCCCCGGGTCCAGGTTGACGGTTATGCAGTCCAAGCCCTGCAGCGTCATCCATTCCTTGAATGCCCATACCAGAGAGGACTTGCCGCTCCCTGCGGTGCCGATGAAGTAGATGTTCTTAGCCATGGAAGGCCCCTTCGGCCCTCCATCGTTAGGGCGTTCTTTATACTATCGGGTGACCAAATTGAGAGCGCTGACGAGCTCACTTCATAACCGTCAGAGGGGGAACAGGTATTGCAGGCACATTTTCCCTCTTTCAATGATGGAGAAACGGTTCAAGGGCTCGATGCAGAACATTCATAATGAAATCAAAATCCATGTTTGGCAAAATCGATGGCGGGCCCGGTGGGATTCGAACCCACGGCCCATCGGTTAAGAGCCGATTGCTCTACCTAGCTGAGCTACGGGCCCGTCTTTTCGGGCAAATATGATGAACCTTAATAAACATATCGCAGCTGGGACTTGCGCCTGGTTCGATGCAATCCAGCGGTTGACGGTTCTCAGAACGTCGCAGGGAAGACCTCGACCGCCTTTCCTCTCTTCACTAGCGCCTTCCCGACCCCTGCCGGAAGGGCGACGATGTCCTCCTTTCCGAGCGTATAGATTCCAGAGGGACCGGCGAAGGGGGGGATGTCCTCCAGGATGCGAAGCAGAACCATTTCGTTCGTCGGACGTGCCCTCTCAACCGTCGCTGTCGCAACCTCAACTGGTTCCTCGCGTAGCTCGGGTCCTGCCTTCATCCCCTCCGAGATGGGTTGCGGGATTGAAGGTGGTGCGGTTGGGGCGACTAATGATCGGCTGTCCCCCTTCGAAGGCACCTTGGACGCGCCGGTCGCTTCCACCATTGGGTGAGCTGATGGGACCAGATCCTCGACCTTGACCTCCGGCTCCTCGGCATGGGAGGGCATGGACATGGTGCTCATGCGCGTGAACTCCATGTTCGCGGGATGGGGCATGTCCAGAAGGCCATTGCGCATTCCTTGCACCTGGACTAGACCGCTCTCCAGCAGCCGCCTCTCCTCCTCGGTCAGGCGGGAATGGTCCAACCTGCCTCCCGCGGCGCCCAGCACCGCCATGTGCATGACCTTGTCCGCCCTCATGTCGAAGATCTGCATGATCTTCTCGCGCATCCTAGCGATGGTCTGGCTCAACTGCCTGGCCTTGGCGCCGTAGGAGTCGGTGGCCGCCTCCTTCTCGTAATCGCGCTTGAGCTGCTCCATCAGCACCCTGACCGCTGGATAGAAATCGTGGCGTATGGCCGTCAATCCCGTGGACTTCTTCTCCTCACGGTAGACCTTGGTAACGTCCTCGTAGGTCAGGATCTCTAACGGCGGCGCCATCGGAGACAGATTCGAGTGATGATATTTGATGGTTCGTGATTCTTTCCCCCCTCTCCCTGGCCCCGCACAAGATTTTTTCTATCCTCCGCGCCCTGAGGGTGACGTGGACCTTTCCTCCATCATAAGGGAAAAGATGTCGGGCGTGGAGCTCGACCTGGTGGTCTCGCCCTCGAGCCCCAAGAGCGAGGTCCAGGGAATAGATCCATGGAGGGGGCGCTTGGTCGTCAAGCTGCGCGCCCCGCCGGAGAAGGGGGAGGCCAATGAGGAACTCGTCCTACTTCTCGAGGAGCTCTTCTCCGCACCGGTGGAGGTGGTCAGGGGGCGAACCTCGCGCATGAAGACCGTGCACATAGCCTTGGGCAAGGACCGTGTTCTAGAGATATTGGAGGGATTGCATGCGCGACCCTGAGGAGACGTTGGAGGAGCTGACGAGGATCCTTGACGAGCTCAGGGAGCGAAGCCAGGAATGGGTCGTGCTGGTGGAGGGGCTGAAGGACAGGGCGGCCATGACCGTCCTGGGCGTGGGGGGCGAGATTTGGCAAGTGCAGGGGCCGAACACCATCTTCTCCGTCGCCGAACGGCTCGCCAAAGAGGGGAAGAAGGCGATCATCCTTACGGACTGGGACCGCAAAGGGGGGCAGCTGGCCCGCTCTTTGCGCGACGCCCTCAAGGCCAACGTCGTGCCCTACGACGACCAGCTGCGCATGAGACTGGTAGTGCTCGTAAAGATGGAGATCAAGGACATCGAGTCCCTTCCNGCCTTCTTCACCCGACTGGTGACCCTGGCCCAGACCTCGCACATGGAGAGGGAGATGGAGGCCGTCCGCCAGCGCAAGGCCCAGAAGGACTGCCGGCCGAAGCCTTGAGGGGGACCGGGGCGCGTGATATCCAGACGCACGCCTGGCAGCAAGGTTTTAATCCCGAGCATTCGGTAGCCAAGGTGGGACGATGAAGCACGCGTTGGAGATGTTGGAGGAGATGGGGCTCAGCAGCGTGGACCAGCTTTTCGAGGACATCCCCAAGGAGGTGCGCACCAACGGGCTGCGCCTGCCCAATGGCATGTCCGAGGTGGAGGTGCTGCGCGAGGTCAAGTCCATGCTCTCGCACAATCTCACCGCGGAGGAGCATCCTTGCTTC
>Ga0031656_10000303_pt1 | contig 16185 bp, 12 predicted proteins | sample FrelakmetDIP11DI_FD_55080 | JGI IMG/M metagenome (GOLD analysis project Ga0031656, IMG submission 55080) | Freshwater lake sediment microbial communities from the University of Notre Dame, USA, for methane emissions studies - DIP11 DI | ecosystem: Environmental > Aquatic > Freshwater > Lake >... | reverse complement strand
AGTAAATCAGCTGGCGTAGCTCAACAGGTAGAGCAGCTGATTTGTAATCAGCAGGTTGCGGGTTCGAGTCCCATCGCCAGCTCTCGTATTTGGGGATTTTATCTGGAGGGGTACCCGAGTGGCCAAAGGGAGCAGACTGTAAATCTGCCGGCTCAGCCTACGGAGGTTCGAATCCTCCCCCCTCCACCAGGAATTAAGAGGGATGGAAGTTTTTGAAGGCAAACCTGCAATCTTTTTTGCACATGAGCGGGAATAGCTCAGGGGCTAGAGCGTCAGCCTTCCAAGCTGAGGGTCGCGGGTTCGAATCCCGTTTCCCGCTCCATATAAAAACACGGACTTTTGGAAGTCTTGATATAAATAGAAAGACCGTTATTAACACGTTAGCCCACGTAGCTCAGTCGGTAGAGCACATCCTTGGTAAGGATGAGGTCACCAGTTCAATCCTGGTCGTGGGCTCCAATTTGGTGGAAGTGGGATAATTATGAGAAATATTATTACTCTGGCCTGTACAGAATGTAAGCAAAGAAATTATACAACGACGAAGAATAAACGAACCATGCAGAATCGTCTGGAACTGAAAAAATATTGCAAATTTTGTCGGTCTCATAAGATTCACAGGGAAACCAAATAAATTAGCGTAAGAATATGTTGTGTGATGAACAGGCCAGTAGCTCTAATGGATAGAGCGCCGGACTCCAAATCCGGATGCTGGGGGTTCAAGTCCCTCCTGGCCTGCCATTTTATTTCAATGAGGAATTGGCCTGTTTCAATACAATATCGAAGAAAGATAGGCATGGATCCTGATCGGGTGAAATGGTGTAAAGGTTCTCAGGTTTAACGTTTGAGGGATTGCATATATATGGACAGGATAAAATTAATTGCGGAAAAGATAGTGCGGTTTTTAAAAGAAGCAAAGGTTGAATTGAAAAAGGTAACGTGGCCGACCCCGAGACAAACGCTTGCTTCCACATCCGTGGTAATTATTGTGGTGATAATTGTGTCCATATATCTTGGGATCGTAGATTTTGGAGTGGCGAAAGCAATAAGGTTTGTGTTGGGTTAAAATGTTATGGCGTTTAAATGGTATGTTGTTCATACGTATTCGGGATTTGAGAACAGGGTAAAACTCTCTCTGCAGGAAAGGATTGACGCCGCAGGGATGCAGCAAGACTTTTCTGATATTCTCATCCCTGAAGAAGATATCGTTGAACTTGTATCAGGAGAGAAAAAGACATCCAAAAGAAAATTCTTTCCTGGCTACATTCTTGTAAGAATGGAGATGAATGATGACACGTGGCATATTGTCAAGGGCACACCAAAGGTAACCGGGTTTATCGGCGGGAAAGATAAGCCGTCGCCGATTTCTGATAAGGATGTGGAAACCCTGAAGACAAGGATTAATGAAGGAACCTTGAAACCCAAACCAAAGTTCAGGTTTGAAATTGGCGATCACGTGAGAATTATTGATGGACCGTTTACAAACTTTGATGGGGTTGTCGATGAGGTCAAGCCAGAGAAAGGAAAGTTAAGAGTTATTGTGAGTATATTCGGCAGGTCAACGCCTGTTGAACTTGATTTTATCCAAGTTATGCAGAATTAATGAAATGCATAATAGGTGTTTTTTACCGCCCCCGTAATCGGGTAAAGGCCTTGATGTGTTTTGGAGAGGTCAATGGAAGGGGGCTTTGATGGGTTTCTTCTCATAAGGAAGAGCAGGGTTACGAATAACATAATGTAATTGGGGTGATCAGAATGGCAAAAAAGGTTATCGCGAGTATCAAACTTCAGATTAAGGCAGGCAAAGCTACCCCATCGCCCCCCATAGGGCCGGCCCTTGGTCAGCACGGGGTTAATATAATGGAGTTCTGCAAGGCATACAATGCTATGACACAAAATCAGGAAGGGATGGTCATTCCTGTTGTTATCACAGTGTATGCAGATCGGTCATTTACCTTTATTACAAAGACTCCACCGGCTTCCGTGCTTCTCAAGCAGGCGGCAAAGATTGCCAAGGGTTCAGGAGATCCAAGGAGAGAAAAGGTCGGCGTAGTGACGGCAAAACAAGTAAGGGAAATCGCAGAATCAAAGTATAATGACCTCAATGCTGTTGATATGGATGGAGCGGTGAAAATCATTGAAGGTACAGCAAGATCAATGGGAATCGAAGTGTCAGGTTGAATAAACTTGAGGTGTGTAAAACTCCACTCTGCTGAGGCGGATGTGAATACCAGCTTGTTTCTTGAGCACGTAGTCTGGATTTGAGGTTTTTAACATGTTTAAAAGAGGTAAAAGTTTTATTGAAGCGAAAAAGAAGGTTGAACCGGGGAAGAGGTATACCCTGAAAGAGGCTGTGGAAATAGTCGTCAATACGGGGAGGGCAAAATTTGACGAAACCGTCGATGCTGCCATCCGTTTGGGTGTCAATCCTCAGCATGCTGATCAGATGGTCAGGGGAAGTGTGGTGTTACCGAATGGCTTGGGGAGAGCAGTAAGGGTGTTGGTGTTTGCCAAGGGTGAAAAAGAAAAGGAGGCCTTAGATGCGGGGGCCGATGTTGTCGGTTCTGATGATATCATTGAAAAGATAAAAGGTGGGTGGCTCGAATTTGACAGGGTTATTGCCACGCCGGATGTGATGGGTAATGTGGGAAAACTGGGAAAGATTTTGGGCCCTCGTGGATTGATGCCCAATCCAAAGGTTGGCACGGTCACTTTTGACGTGGCAAAGGCTGTTCAGGAACTGAAGGCCGGTAAAGTGGAATTTCGTGTAGAAAAAGCGGGTATTGTACACAGTCCTGTTGGTAAGGTGTCTGGAGTTGATAAATTAACAGAAAATGTCAGCGCCCTGTTGGAAGTGATTATGAAGTTAAAACCCGCTTCCAGCAAAGGTACATATCTTAAAAGTATCTCTCTCTCTACGACTATGGGACCGGGAGTAAAGGTCGATCCTTTGGATGTGAGGAATATTTAGCACGATAAGTCTGAGACAGCAGGCACAGGGGTTTAAACGATTTAATCGGCCTGCCGAGACCAGTAAACGGTTTCAAAACACGACAAAAATGGCCATGTATGTCATGTGTGTTTAATTTCTCCTGTAATGTGTTAGTTCTCTGACTTTAATGCATGCAAATGAAGAAAGGAGGTTACTGATTGGATCGGAGAACAAAGGAAAAAGTGGTGTCTGAGCTCCATGAGCTGCTCAAGGATACCAGATTGGCAGTTCTTACCGGGTATACCGGTATGAATGTTGAGAAGATGAATGCCTTGAGGAATAATTTGCGAAAATCGGGTACCGAACTCAGGGTACTGAAAAACACTCTCTTTGGAATAGCGTCCAAGGGGACCGACTTCAGCAAATTAGAAGAGTATTTCAAGGGACCTTTGGCAATTGTACTAAATCGCGGAGATGTAATTGCTCCAGCGAAGTTGCTGGTTGAATTTGCCAAAAAGAACGCTGAATTGGAAATAAAAGCAGGCATACTGGACGGCAAGCTCATTAGCAAAGAGCAGATCAGTGCGCTGGCAGAATTGCCAAGCAAAGAAGTCCTTGTGGGAAAGCTTCTTTCCGTAATGGTAGGGGTCCAGGCTTCGCTTGTGAACGTATTAAGCGGGGTACCGCGAAGTTTTATTTGTGCCCTCAACGCATATCGAGATAAAAAAGAATCAGGAAATTAAATATACAGGAGAGGATAATAAAATGGCCAGTAAAATTACAAAAGATGACGTGGTAAAATTCATTGAGGAAATGACGGTATTAGAGCTTTCTGAATTGGTAAAGGAACTGGAGGAAAAATTTGGTGTGTCCGCAGCGGCACCTGTGTCGGTGGCCCAAGTATCCGCGAAGACAGAACAGGCAGCTCCGGCGGAGGAAAAAACAGAATTCGATGCCATACTGACCGGATTTGGTGATCAGAAAATCCAGGTGATTAAAGTGGTCAGGGCTATTACAAGTTTAGGGTTGAAAGAGGCGAAGGATTTGGTTGATGGAGNGCCCAAGCCTGTTAAAGAAGGTGTTTCGAAAGNGGAGGCGGCGGATATAAAGAAAAAAATAGAGGAAGTTGGAGGAACAGTAGAGATTAAATAGTGTACAGAAGTGCGTTGGATAAAGCGTAATAACAAACTAATAATGTGTTTGTAAGGAAAAACTTTAAAACACAAAAGGATACTATGAGCGAGTTCAGAAAAAATTTCGGACGAATCAAGAAGATTATGGATATTCCTAATCTTATTGATATCCAGAAGAAGTCCTATGAAAAATTCCTTCAGAAGGATAGTGATCCGTTGAAAAGGAGCAGTTTTGGACTTCAGGGTGCATTCAAGAGTGTTTTTCCCATATCTGACTTTAGCGGGAAATGTTCATTAGAATTTGTGAGCTATAAGATAGGAAACGTCAGATATGACGTGAAAGAATGCGTCCAGAAGGGGATGACATATGCGGCTCCTCTGAAGATTGTCGTGAGACTGGTAGTCTTTGATACCGACCGTGGTTCAGGGCAGAAAACGATCAGGGATATCAAGGAACAGGAGATATACTTCGGAGAAATTCCGCTGATGACGGATAATGGTACCTTCATCATGAACGGTACGGAAAGGGTCATCGTGAGTCAGCTTCACAGATCCCCCGGTATATTTTTCGATCATGATAAAGGGAAAACCCTTGCCAGCGGGAAACTGATTTATTCCGCAAGAATAATACCGATACGAGGTTCATGGCTTGATTTCGAATTTGATTCCAAAGACCTCCTCTATGTCAGAATTGACAGGCGGAGAAAGATGCCCGTGACGATTCTTTTCAAGGCTATGGGTGCACATACAGAGTCCCTTCTCAGTTATTTCTACAATATTGAAAAGGTATTCATAGATGGCAATAAGCTTTATATGGTCGTTGACGACTCTCTTGCCGGCGAGAAGGCCCCGGACGATGTGAAAGACCCTGGAACAGGCGAAGTCATTCTTAAAAAAATGAGGAAGTTCAGCAAGGCTCATATCAAAAGGATGGCTGAACTTAAAATGAGCCAGATACCGATTAAGGACATCGATATAATTGGAAAGATCCTTGCACGCAATGTGGTAGATCCTGAAACCGGAGAGGTACTTTTGAGAGGGAACGAAGAACTGACACTCGAAGGCCTGGAGCGGGTGCGAACGAAGCCGATTAAAGAACTTCGGTTCATTTACATTGACGAAGAAAGATCCAATGCGTCCATCAGGGATACCCTTTTGATTGACAAGATTGATAATGCCGAAGAGGCCATAATAGAGATATACAGGAGGCTGCGGCCGAGCAACCCGCCCACGCCGGAGACGGCGCATAAGTTTTTCAACAGTCTCTTTTTTGATCCTACGAGCTACGACCTTTCGGATGTGGGAAGGGCAAAAATGAATTACAAGCTCCGTCTGGATGTCCCCATAGATGTGACGGTGTTAAGGAGCGAGGATATTCTGGCTGCGGTGAAATATCTCATTGATCTTAAGAATGGTGCCGGTGATTGCAGTGTGGATGATATTGATCATCTTGGTAATCGTAGGATCCGATCAGTGGGAGAGCTTATCGAAAATCAGTACCGTATCGGTTTGGTAAGGATCGAGAGGGCGATCAAGGAGAGGATGAGTCTTCAGGATATCGAAACCATGATGCCGCATGAACTCATCAATGCCAAGCCTGTATCGGCGGTTGTAAATGAGTTTCTCGGGAGCAGTCAGCTTTCCCAGTTTATGGATCAGACAAATCCCCTTTCCGAAATTACCCACAAGAGAAGACTGTCCGCCCTCGGCCCTGGTGGTCTTACCCGTGAAAGAGCCGGATTTGAAGTGAGAGATGTTCACCCCACCCATTATGGGCGAATATGCCCCGTGGAGACACCGGAAGGGCCCAATATCGGTCTGATCGTATCTCTCAGCNCGTATGCGAGGGTAAATGAATTTGGTTTTATTGAAACACCTTACAGANTAGTCCGAAACGGGATCGTCCTCGATGAAGTGCGCTATCTAACGGCCATTGAGGAGGAACAATACATTNTCGCGCCGGCGGACATCCCCCTCGGCAAAGGAGGGAAATTCAAAGGAGAACTTGTTTCTGCCAGGAAGGGGAGCGATTTTCTCTCCGTNCCGCCCACNGAAGTCAATTTGATGGATGTATCGCCGGATCAGCTTGTCAGTATCGCCGCTGCGTCTATTCCGTTTCTCGAACACGATGATGCCAACCGGGCGCTCATGGGTTCTAATATGCAGCGACAGGCCGTTCCCCTCTTGAGACCGGAGGTTCCTCTTGTGGGAACAGGTATGGAAGCTATTGTTGCCAGGGATTCGGGAGCAGTTGTCGTCGCCAGGCGCTCCGGCGTCGTCGAGCAGGTGGACGCTTCTCGGATCGTGATCAAATGCGATGGAGTAGGGGAGGACGAACTCGATACAGGCGTTGATATTTACAACCTCATAAAGTATCAGCGATCAAATCAGGATACCTGCTTTAACCAAAAACCTATAGTACACAAGGGAGATTGGATTAACAAGACTGATATTATTGCTGATGGTCCTGCGACAGACGCCGGGGAGCTCGCGTTGGGGCGGAACGTGATGGTCGCGTTCATGTCCTGGGGTGGATACAACTATGAAGACTCCATCCTGGTCAGTGAAAGGCTCATTAAGGATGATATCTATACGTCAATTCATATAGAAGAATTTGAAACCATGGCAAGGGACACGAAGCTTGGAAAGGAGGAAATCACCCGAGATATTCCAAACGTGGGAGAGGACGCTCTCAGAAATCTTGATGAAAGCGGAATTGTCAGAATGGGCGTATTTGTGAAATCCGGAGATATTCTCGTAGGAAAGATCACACCAAAAGGGGAAACGCAACTGTCGCCGGAGGAAAAACTGCTTCGGGCAATATTTGGTGAAAAGGCGAGCGATGTCCGGGACACGTCTCTCAGGGTTCCNCCCGGCGTGGACGGTACGGTGATAGATGCGAAAGTATTTACCAGAAAAGGTGCCGAAAGGGACCACAGATCCCAGNATATTGAAGATGAGGCGGTGCGGGATTTATGCAAAGACCGGGATGATGAAATCAGGATTATTGCAGAAAGTGTGAAAAATGACGTTGCCGGCATGCTTGTCGGGAAAACGTCCGCCGCGAAGTTGGTTGATCCCAAAAAGAAAAAAACAGTATTGAAAAAAGGCGAGATCATAGAGAAAGAGGTTCTGGAGACGATACCCTTTGGTTTATGGAATGAGATATCGCTTGCCGGAGAGGAGGCCACAGAGGAAAAGATAAATATTCTGATGGCGAACTATGAAAGAAAAAAAGAAATTGTAGAAGCGTATTTTGAAGGAAAAATTGAAAAGCTGAAGGCTGGTGATGAACTTCCCCCCGGGGTCATCAAAATGGTAAAAGTCTATATTTCTATTAAGAGGGCGCTTTCCGTCGGTGATAAAATGGCTGGTCGTCACGGAAATAAGGGGGTGTTGTCAAGGATTCTCCCTGAAGAGGATATGCCTTACTTTAAAGACGGGACGCCGGTTGACATCATTTTAAATCCTCTGGGTGTTCCATCCCGCATGAATGTCGGGCAGATTTTAGAGACACATTTGGGCTGGGCTGCCAGAGGCTTAGGTGAACATATCAATAAAATGCTGGAAAAGAATTACAATACGGACCGGTTGAAGATGGAGTTAAAAAAGGTCTATTCCTCTCCTCAAGTTGACCGCGTTGTCGACGGCATGTCTGAAGATAAGCTAAAGGCATTCATTGGGAAATTGAAGAGAGGCATCTTGGTAGCTACCCCTGTGTTCGATGGAGCAGACGAAAGTGAAATCCGTGATATGCTGAAAAGGGTGAATCTTCCCGAGAATGGACAGACTATCCTTTTCGACGGAAAGACGGGGGAACCTTTTGATCAGGAGGTCACCGTTGGCTTGATATATATGCTGAAGCTCCACCATCTTGTTGATGATAAAATTCACGCCCGATCCATCGGACCTTACTCATTAGTGACCCAGCAACCTCTCGGAGGAAAAGCGCAATTTGGTGGACAGAGGCTTGGTGAAATGGAAGTGTGGGCCATGGAAGCATATGGTGCCGCGTATTCACTGCAGGAATTTCTTACCGTGAAGTCCGATGATGTGGCAGGGAGAACAAGGATCTACGAATCCATAGTGAAAGGCGAGCATACATTTGAACCGGGGCTTCCGGAGTCCTTTAATGTACTTGTGAAAGAACTACAGAGTCTTTGCCTTGATGTAGAATTGATTGAAGAGGAGTAGCAATAATACCCGCCTGTGGTGGGCGGTAAAGGGAACAACTAATCAAGAGTTATGTTATCACCCGCCTGCGGCGGGTGATAAAGGAGATAAAAATAGTGGAAGATATTTACAGCTATTTTGAAAAACCAAAAGATCCTGTCAGGTTCAGTGCCATCAAAATGTCAATTGCTTCGCCGGAAAGGATCCTTGCGTGGTCCCATGGTGAAGTGAAAAAACCTGAGACGATTAATTACAGAACATTCAAACCGGAAAGAGACGGGCTTTTCTGTGCAAAAATATTCGGCCCTGTAAAGGACTATGAGTGTCTGTGCGGACGGTATAAGCGTATGAAATATCGCGGGGTCGTCTGCGAAAAATGCGGTGTCGAAGTGATACAGTCAAAGGTTCGTAGAGAAAGGATGGGGCATATTACCCTGGCGACGCCGGTGGCACATATCTGGTTTCTCAAGAGTCTCCCCAGCCGTATTGGAAATGTTCTCGATTTAAGCCTCAAAGAGCTCGAAAAGGTCCTGTATTTTGAGTCGTGGATCGTCCTCGATGCAAAGAATACTCCATTAAAAAAGAAGGAACTTGTTTCTGAGGAAGAAGTCGGTGAGTTAAAAGAGCAGTACGGNGAAGATGCGTTTGAGGTAGGCATTGGAGCCGAGGCGGTGAGAAAGCTTCTCGAAGAAATCGATCTGATAAAATTGGATGAAGCACTGCGATCGGAGCTTAAATCGACTATTTCCGACACCAAAAGAAAAAAGCTCGTGAAGAGGTTGAAGGTAATTGAAGCGCTGAAAAAATCCAAAACAAACAGACCGGAATGGATGGTTCTNACNGTGTTNCCTGTNATTCCTCCGGATTTGCGACCTCTCGTACCTCTTGATGGTGGCCGTTTTGCCACCTCGGATTTGAACGATCTTTACAGGAGGGTGATCAACAGAAATAATCGATTGAAGCGCCTGCAGGAATTAAACGCCCCGGAAATTATCGTGAGAAACGAAAAGAGAATGCTCCAGGAAGCAGTGGACGTTCTTTTTGACAATGGGAGAAGAGGCAGGGCCATTACCGGTTCCAATAAGAGACCCCTCCGGTCACTGTCAGATATGCTAAAAGGGAAACAGGGCAGGTTTAGACAAAACCTCTTGGGAAAAAGGGTGGATTACTCGGGACGGTCCGTGATTACCGTAGGTCCCGATCTCAGGCTTCATCAGTGCGGCCTTCCAAAGAAGATGGCTTTGGAGCTCTTTAAGCCATTTGTCTATAACCGCCTTGAGGAGAAGGGTTATGTAACCACGGTGAAGAGTGCGAAAAAGATGGTGGAAAAGGAAACAGCCGAGGTATGGGATGCTCTCGATGAAGTGGTTCGCGAGTACCCGGTTTTGCTGAATAGAGCGCCTACCTTGCACAGGCTCGGCATTCAGGCCTTCGAACCGGTTCTCATAGAAGGGAAGGCCATTCAACTTCATCCACTGGTCTGCACGGCATTTAACGCCGACTTTGATGGTGACCAGATGGCTGTGCATATCCCCCTCTCCATCGAGGCTCAGACAGAGGCCCGAGTCTTAATGATGTCCACAAATAACATCCTTTCTCCTGCCAATGGTAAACCAATCATCAATCCCAGCCAGGATATTGTACTCGGGATCTATTACTTAACGCGGGCCAGATCCGGTGTAAAAGGGGAAGGGATGGTCTTTTCAGATCCTGACGAAGTTCGCCGCGCANTTGATATGAATGTCATTGACATGCATGCAAAAATAAAAGTTCGTATGGGGGGTGAATTAAAGGATACGACCGTGGGGAGGGTGGTTCTTAATGAGATTGTGCCTAAAGACATCTCTTTCGACATCGTCAATAAACTGATGAATAAGAAGGAGTTGGCAAATCTCATCGATAATTGCTACAGGTTGTGCGGTGCCAAAACAGCCGTATTACTGGCAGACCAACTGAAAGACTTGGGGTTTAAATATGCGACAAGTTCAGGAGCCTCGATTGCCATCCACAATATGGTTATTCCGGCAAACAAAAAAGATATTGTAGNTGTGGCGGANAGCGAGGTTCTAAAAGTTCNGAAACAGTATATGGATGGTCTTATTACGGATGGTGAGCGCTACAATAAGGTTATCGATATATGGGCGCAAGCGACGGAAAAGATAGCTGGTGAGATGTTGCGCGGTATCGGTGAAGAAGAAATAATGGAACCATCTGGGGTGAAGAGAAAGGGAGAAAGTTTAAATCCTATCTTTATGATGGCTGATTCCGGTGCGAGAGGAAGTGCTGTGCAGATCAGGCAGCTTGCAGGTATGAGGGGATTAATGGCCAAACCGTCCGGNGAAATTATAGAAACGCCGATTACGGCGAACTTCCGGGAAGGACTCACTGTGCTCCAATATTTCATTTCCACTCACGGAGCCAGGAAGGGTCTGGCTGATACAGCCCTCAAGACCGCCAATTCAGGATATCTCACCAGAAGGCTTGTTGATGTAGCCCAGGATTGTATCATCAGTGAAATTGATTGCGGCACTATTGACGGTATTTATGTCTCCGCACTCATGGAGGGTGGAGAGATTATCGAAACAGCAGGTGAGCGCGTATTGGGCAGGGTAGCCCTGGAAGAAATTAAGGACCCTTTTACCGGGGAGATCCTTGTACATTCAAATGAGGAAATAGATGAAGCTCTCGCGGAAAAAATTGATAGGTCCGGTATAGAAAAGGTTAACTTACGATCGGTTCTCACGTGTAAATCGAAGCATGGTGTCTGTGCCATGTGCTATGGAAGAGACCTGGCCCATGGTCATCTCGTCAACATCGGTGAGGCCGTAGGAATTATTGCTGCCCAATCTATTGGTGAACCAGGCACCCAGCTCACCATGCGAACATTTCATATCGGTGGTACGGCAAAGTTTGAAGAACATTCTACCNTGGAAGCAAGGCATGACGGTACTCTTAAATACATGAATCTCAATACAGTGAAAGGCCATGGGCGGGATCTCGTGGTCATGAACAGGAGCGGCGAGATTCACGTTCTTGATGAACAGCAAAGAAGCCGCGGTAAGTATCCCGTCCCCTATGGGGCACATATTAAAATAAAAAATGGCAGCGTTGTAAAGAGGGGAGACTTAATCGCGGAATGGGATCCTTTTTCCATACCGATACTTGCTGAGGTTGACGGTTCAGTGAANTTTGGGGACATCATTGAAGGAAAGACCATGCAGGAGCAGGTTGATGAAGTAACCGGTCTTTCCAGAAAGGTGATCGTCGAATACAAGGGTGCGAATTTACGTACAAGGGTTTCCATTAAAGATGAAAAAGGTAAGACGGCAAAAATTCCCGGTACAAATTCCGTCGCGAGGTATCTGTTGCCTGTTGGCGCCAATATAGTTGTTTCTGAGGGGGTTAAGGTCAAGGCGGGTGATATTGTTGCCAAGATACCCAGGGAAACCACGAAAACCAAGGATATCACTGGAGGTCTTCCCAGGGTTGCCGAGCTTTTTGAAGCCAGGAAACCGAGGGAATTCGCCGTGATAAGTGAGATTGATGGTGCGGTGTCGTATGGTAAAGATGCCAAGGGGAAAAGAAAAGTAGTCATAACCCCCGATGTAGGAGAAGAGAAGGAATATCTTATTCCCAAGGGCAAACATGTCAGCGTTCAGGAGGGTGACAGGGTTCAGGCGGGCGAAGCCCTCATGGATGGCGTCCATAACCCCCATGATCTTCTGTCGATTAAGGGCGAGAAGGCATTGGCCAGGTACCTGGTGGATGAGGTGCAAGAGGTGTACAGACTTCAGGGTGTGAAAATCAATGACAAGCACATGGAAATAATAGTACGCCAGATGTTACGCAGGGTGAAAGTCAAAGACCCGGGAGATACCTCGTTCATCACGGATGAGCAGATAGAGAGGCATCGCTTCGAGGAAGAAAATGCGAGGACTATTGCCAANAATGGAAAACCGGCAATCGGGGAACCAATGCTCCTTGGTATTACCAAGGCATCTCTCAGTACACAGAGTTTCATCTCTGCGGCATCCTTCCAGGAGACCACGAGAGTTCTTACTGAGGCTTCTCTCGCGGGCAAGGTAGATTACTTAAGGGGACTTAAGGAGAATGTCATCATGGGGAGGCTGATTCCCGCGGGGACCGGTCTGTCCATGTACAGGAAGCTTGGAATTAAAACGGGAGAAGATGAAAGCATCCTGGAATNAGGANGCCAGGAAATGNATGAGGATTTAGTTGAGAAAAAGCTTGACATANAGGCTGCAAATTGATAGCAAAACTTCTTTTGTTGCACAGGATGGTTGNTTGATGCTATTTGGGAGGAATGATGCCGACAGTAAATCAATTGGTTCGTAAGGGAAGAGTAAAGATACAGAAGAAAACGTCAACCCCTGCATTAACGGGTTCCCCACAGAGGAGGGGCGTATGTGTCAGGGTGTATACCTCTACACCGAAGAAGCCGAATTCTGCGTTAAGAAAAGTCGCGAGGGTTCGTCTTGCCAGTGGTTACGAGGTGACGTCGTATATACCTGGAGTAGGCCATAACCTCCAGGAGCATTCCGTCGTCCTCGTGAGAGGAGGCAGGGTAAAGGATCTTCCCGGCGTGCGGTATCATATCATAAGAGGCACACTGGATGCCGTTGGCGTTCAGGATAGAAAGCAGGGGAGATCAAAATACGGNGCTAAAAAGCCGAGCTAAGCGAGAANAGAATCATGCCGAGAAGAAGAGAAATTACCAAGAGAGAAGTCATACCGGATCCCAAATACAACAATAAACTTGTGGNAAAGTTTATCAATAACCTTTTGAGAAGGGGTAAAAAGAGCATCGCTGAGTCTATCTTCTACGGGGCTTTGGATATTATTGAAAAGAAAACAAAAGAGCNGCCGGTGGAAGTCTTTGAAAAGGCGTTGAATAATGTCAAGCCCGTCATCGAAGTTAAATCTCGGAGAGTGGGTGGATCTACATACCAGGTACCCACGGAAGTTATGCCGGGAAGAAGAGTCGCCCTGGCGATTCGCTGGTTGATTCTCCATTCAAAAGAGCGTGCCGAAAAAACGATGAAAGAAAAACTGGCCGGAGAATTGATTGATGCGGCAAACAACAGAGGCGCTTCTGTCAAAAAGAGGGAGAGTGTTCACAAAATGGCAGAGGCGAACAAGGCATTTGCCCATTACCGGTTTTAGCTTTTCTATTAGGTTTGGGTGAATAATAATTGGCACGTATTGTTCCTTTACATAGTCTCCGCAATATCGGCATTATGGCGCACATTGATGCCGGCAAGACGACTACGACAGAGCGGGTATTGTATTATACCCGTGAATCCCATAGGATGGGTGATGTTGATGACGGCACGGCGATCATGGACTGGATGGAGCAGGAGCAAGAGCGGGGCATTACCATTACCGCTGCCGCTACCACCTGTACGTGGAATGATCACCGCATTAATATTATTGATACCCCAGGTCATGTGGACTTTACCATAGAAGTAGAGAGATCTTTGAGAATTTTAGACGGTGCTGTTGCTCTGTTCTGCGCCGTGGGTGGTGTAGAACCCCAGTCTGAGGTAGTGTGGGGCCAGGCAGACAAGTACCGCGTCCCGCGGATAACGTTCATCAATAAGATGGACAGGGTGGGAGCCGATTTCGGGAAGGTTGTTTCCGCAATCCGCGACAGGCTTGGAGCACATCCGATACCGGTGCAAATCCCCATCGGGAAGGAAGTAGGTTTCCAGGGAATTATCGATCTCATCCGTATGAAGGCCATTATCTACGATGAATACTCCCTCGGGGACACATTCACGGTGAGTGAAATCCCTTCTGAGTTACGCGATGTTTCTCAGAAGGAACGCGATGCACTCATTGAGTTTCTTGCCGATTATGATGAGGACTTGATGAGAAAATATCTTAATGAAGAAGCTCTTTCACAGGAAGAAATTCTCAGGGTACTGAGAAAGGCCACGCTGTCTTTGAAGGTAACGCCGGTTCTTTGCGGGTCCGCCTTTAAAAATAAGGGCGTTCAACCCCTCTTGGATGCCATTGTTGACTATCTCCCTTCCCCTTTAGATATGCCACCGATAATAGGGAAGGATATGAAAGGGAAGGAAACAGAGATTGTTGCGGGCGATGATGAATCTTTTTCGGCATTAGCCTTTAAAATAGTGACGGATCCCTATGTCGGACAGTTGACATATTTCAGGGTGTACTCCGGTATCCTTGAAGCAGGTTCTTATGTATATAATGCGTCTAAGAGAAAAAGGGAGCGCATAGGGCGGTTGCTCAAAATGCACGCCAATAAGAGAGAGGATATCAAGGAAGTCCGTACCGGTGATATTGCCGCCGCGGTAGGGTTAAACCTGACGACGACGGGAGATACCCTTTGTGATATGAAGCATCCGCTTGTATTGGAGACTCTCGAGTTTCCCGATCCGGTTATTGCGATCGCCATAGAACCGAAAACAAAAGCGGATGAAGAAAAGCTGGACACGGCGTTGCGTAAGATCACCCGCGAAGATCCCTCTTTCAGAGTTAAGGTTGATAGAGATACGGGCCAGACCCTGATCTCGGGGATGGGGGAACTGCATTTAGAGATTATTGTCGACAGGCTCTCGCGGGAATTTGGCTTAGGTGCGAACATAGGCAATCCCCAAGTTGCATACAAAGAAACGGTAAGGAAGCATATAAGATCCGAAGGCAGATTTGTGAAACAGTCCGGGGGGAGGGGGCAGTATGGCCATGTGTGGCTGGAGATTGAACCCAATGAACCTGGTCGTGGTTTTGAGTTCAGGAATAAGATCGTGGGAGGCGTAATTCCCGGCGAGTATTTACGGGCAGTGGAAAAAGGTGTTTGTGAGGCTATGGAAGAGGGTGTTCTGGCAGGCTTTCCCGTAGTTGATGTAATTGTCAGTGCCATAGATGGTTCTTTTCATGCGGTAGATTCTTCGGATATGGCATTTAAAATAGCGGCCTCCATGGCATTTAAGAGCGGAGCAAAAAGAGCCCACCCTATTTTGCTGGAGCCCTTAATGTCGGTGGAAGTTATCGTTCCCAAGGAATATCTGGGTGATGTGATCGGGAATTTGACGGCAAGAAGGGGGAAGATCGTCAGCATTGAATCGCGGCCTTCTTTAGAGGCTATTAATGCCGAGGTTCCACTGGCGGAAATGTTCGGTTATGCTACTGATCTCAGATCGAAAACGCAGGGAAGGGCAACGTTCACTATGCGTTTTCTCAATTATCATGCGGTATCGGAGAGTCAGGCAAAACTGGTTATCGATAGGATAAAGTCATATGATGAGGGACTGAAAGTATAGTGAACAAACGAACCATTAACGTTGAAGGAGGTAATGGATATGGCTAAGAAAAAGTTTGAGAGGACTAAACCACATGTGAATATCGGCACCATTGGGCACGTAGATCATGGTAAAACTACCCTGACCGCGGCAATTACGAAGCACTTGAGTAAAAAGGGCTTCGCCGAGTTCAGACCCTTTGACTCCATAGACAACGCACCGGAAGAAAAGGAACGAGGNGTTACCATCAATGTTGCTCACGTGGAGTATGAAACAGCGAAAAGACACTATGCCCACGTCGATTGTCCCGGCCATGCCGACTACATCAAAAACATGATTTCTGGAGCTGCTCACATGGACGGAACGATCCTGGTNGTGGCCGCATCGGATGGTCCCATGCCCCAGACAAGAGAGCATATCCTCCTTGCACGACAGGTTCGGGTTCCCTTTGTTGTAGTCTATTTAAACAAGGTGGACCTTGTTGACGATCCGGAACTCCTCGACCTTGTGGAACTTGAATTAAGAGAACTGCTGACGCAGTATGAATTCCCCGGCGATGAAATCCCCATAATCAGAGGATCAGCGTTGAAGGCTTTGGAGGCTGAAAATCCGGATGATCCCGATGCCAAGTCTATCTGGGAGTTAATGGACGCCGTCGATA
>Ga0031656_10000300_pt1 | contig 16217 bp, 12 predicted proteins | sample FrelakmetDIP11DI_FD_55080 | JGI IMG/M metagenome (GOLD analysis project Ga0031656, IMG submission 55080) | Freshwater lake sediment microbial communities from the University of Notre Dame, USA, for methane emissions studies - DIP11 DI | ecosystem: Environmental > Aquatic > Freshwater > Lake >... | reverse complement strand
TCGCAGCTTGCTGCGGGGTTAGCGAGCGAATATGGAAATAATAACTCTTTACGATAAGATACCTCGTCCCGAAGGCTTTCGGGACTGCGGGGTTCTTCATTAACTCTTGAAATTGTTCAAGCCTGCCGTACATATCATGATCCCTGGAATTATTATCATACTTGCACTCGCCACTCTTTCACTGAACGCGGGTGAGCAGCCATTGAGCGATACCTTTATTCATCATGATCTTCGCGTTGCGATATATCCTCAGGAACACCGTTTTACAGCAGAGGATACGGTAACAATTTCGGATCATATACTTCCCGAATTTCGTTTTTTCCTTCACAAAGGCCTGAATCCTGTATCCCGGTCAAAAGGTGTGCATATTACGAAGGAGACGGGAACGTTGCCGCATGAAACCCTGGAATCATACAAAGTCAGACTTGCCGGAGGAATGGAAACCCTTGTGATCAGCTATGGCGGAATGATGAATCATCCCCTTGAGCAGGTGGGAAAAGAACAGGCACGCGGGTACAGCCAGACCATGGGAAAGATTGCTGACGAAGGTATCTATCTCTCCGGAAATTCACATTGGTATCCCGTATTCGATACAGCGTTTGTGACTTTTTCACTCCAGATAGAACTTCCCCGCGATTGGGATGCAGTAAGTCAAGGAGAACGGACTCTTCATAAGAAAGATCATGCGAAAACGTATGTGCGCTGGATATCTTCCGAACCCCAGGAAGAGATTTTTCTTGTAGCCGGAAAATTTCACGAGTATGTCAGACCAATACGTAAATCCCCCCAGCCCCCCTTTAGTAAAGGGGGGTTAGGGGGGATTACTCATGGTGAGATTAACGCCATGGTTTTTCTGCGTTTTCCCGATAAAGAACTTGCTGACAAATATCTTGACGCTACTGTTCGCTATATCACCATGTATGAAAAACTGATCGGACCTTATCCATACGAAAAATTTGCCCTTGTGGAAAATTTTTGGGAGACAGGGTTNGGNATGCCCTCCTTTACTCTTCTTGGCCCAAAGGTCATCCGTTTTCCCTTTATCATCAACACATCATATCCTCATGAAATTCTCCATACGTGGTGGGGGAACATTGTCTTTCCGGACTACGCAAAGGGCAACTGGGCAGAGGGATTAACGGCGTATCTTTCTGATCATCTCAATGCCGAGCAGCAGGGGGGAGGAGCGGATTACCGGCAGACTACCCTTCAGAAGTATACAGATTATGTATCAGGGGGAAAGGACTTCCCGCTCACTGAATTCCGTTCGCGTCACAGTTCATCTTCAGAGGCGATTGGGTATGGCAAATCCCTCATGTTCTTTCACATGATCCGCCTTGAATTAGGCGATGAGATTTTTATCAGGGGCTTGCAGGATTTCTTCCGGAAAAACAGGTTTCACTATGCATCATTTCATGATCTCAGGAGAAGCTTCGAAGAAGTATCGGTGAAGGATTTACGAGCCATGTTCGAGCAATGGACAACTCAAACAGGTGCTCCTGAAGTAAAGATAAGCAATGTCCAGTCAGATGCTGAGAATGACGGATATGTTCTCACCGCAGTTATTGAGCAAGTGCAGAAAGGACAACCGTATCATTTTCGCCTGCCTTTGGCGATAACCATGGAAGGCCGGGAAAAAACCTATCAAACTGCTCTGGTCATTGACAGGGAACGTTTCGAGATGAAACTCACGCTTCCTTCAAGACCTTTGAGGATTGATTTTGATCCTGAATTCGATGTTTTCCGAAGGCTTGACCGTAATGAGCTTCCCCCTGCAATAACGCAGGTTCTTGGAGCAAAAAAACTGCTTGTCATTCTTCCTTCTTCTGCAGAATCACCTCTTCTTCAGGCTTATCGGACTTTTGCCGGCGCACTGAGCAACGCAGGTCCTGATCAGGTNGAAATAAAGCTTGACAGTGAAATATCACACCTGCCGCCTGATAGAGCCATCTGTATCCTTGATAAGGGGAACCGATATTTCCCTGAAGTTATAAGGGGACTGTCAAAATATCAAATCCATATGAATCAAACAAGCATTCAGATTGAAAAGTCTGATATACCGTTCAAAAGTCATTCAATAGTGCTAACAGGAAGGAACCCTGAAAATCAGAATACGGCATTACTGTTTGTTACCTCTGAAAATCCTGAAGCGCTGAAAGGGTTGAGCAGGAAACTGCCACATTATCATAAATACAGTTACCTCGGATTCAGAGGAGATGAACCGGAAAACATCGTAAAAGGGAGATGGCCTGTGACAGATTCTCCGATGACTGTTTTTCTGACGGGCAAGAGTGGGATTCCCTTAAGGGTTGATATGGGGAGACTGATAGAGCGAAACCCCCTTGCAACTTCAACACACTCCCGGGAGTTTTCTTCAGAGAAGATGATGGAGACGATCCGATCCCTTGCAAGCGATGAACTGAAAGGCCGGGCATTGGGTTCAAAGGAACTTGACCAGGCAGCAGAATATATTGCGCAGCAATTCAGGGAAGCAGGTCTCAGGCCAGCCGGTGATTCGGGAGAAAGTTATTTCCAGACATGGGAGGAAATTGAAAATACCGGACATGAAGTACGCATGAAAAATATTGTCGGTGTTATTCCCGGCATAAAGCCGGAATGGTCCTCACAGAGTGTTGTTATTGGTGCTCACTATGATCATTCAGGCACATCAGTCGCAGCAAACGGTAAAGAACAGATTTATCATGGCGCTGATGACAACGCGAGCGGGGTCTCGATAATAATGGAACTTGCACATGTGCTCAGCAAGACCCTGACTCCGGACAGGAGTGTTATATTTATCGCCTTCACAGGCGAGGAGAGCGGCAGAAAAGGTTCAAAACATTATGTAACTCACCAGCAACGCTATCCGGCAGATCAGATTATGGGCATGCTGAACATTGATACAGTCGGCAGGCTGGACAAAAACAAATTGCTGATCCTTGGTTCAGGTTCTGCAAAAGAATGGGGGCATATTTTCAAAGGAGCCAGTCATATGACTGGTATCGGGATCGAAATGATATCAGATGAGCTGGATTCAAGCGACCACAAAAGTTTTCAGGAAGCAGGAATTCCTGCTGTCCAGTTTTTTTCAGGCCCTCACCTTGATTACCACAAACCAACTGATACAGCGGACAAAATTAACGCCGGTGGCCTTGCGAAAGTTGCATCAGTGGCAAAGGAGGTCATTGAATATCTTGCGAGCCGGCAGGAACCTCTCACTGCAACAATCACGACCGAAAGGAACATCGAACCTGAACCGCAGAAAGAAAGGAAAGTCAGTTTCGGGATAATCCCGGACTTTGGACNCAGTGATGAAGGGTGCAGGATTTCCGGAGTTGTTCAAGGCTCCCCNGCAGAAAAAGCTGGACTCAGGGAAGGAGATATTATTATCAAAATAAATACAAACCCTGTACGAAAACTCAAAGACCTTTCGGATATCCTAAAGTCATTGCTTCCGGGAGATAAGGTCTTTATTTCCTTTCTGAGAGAGGGGAAGGAAATGACTGCGGAAACAGAATTGAAAAAAAGGCAGTAGATTTAGCAAAAATTTGACTTTTATCGCCTGCTGTATCATTATTAGAATTAAATATATTCTGGTCTGCTTCTCATCGTCGGTAAGATAGGTGTGAATCAAAGCAGGCCAGGTAGAAAAGGAAAGAGAGGACTATATGAACCCAGAGGAAGGGGCAAAAAAGATCAAAGACAGAGCAATGTTTATCACATCCAAAGACACCCTTGATGGTGCTTATCCGGGGCTTGTTTTGGGAATCAATGCTGTACGGCTGGGCATGGATGCATCAATTTTTTACACCTTTATGGGACTGAACGTAATACGGAAAGGATGGGTGGAGAATGCTAAATTTCAACCTCCCGGATTCATGGGAGCCATACCAGGTATGNCTTCAATTGCCACATGGATGATGAAGAGCAAAATAACAAAGGCGAATATCCCGGGACTTGGAGANCTCCAGGAGATGGCCCAGCTTGAAGGNGTGAAGTATATAGCCTGCAGAATGACGACCGACATGATGGGGTTGNAGCAGNAGGATTTTATCGATGATGTTGTCATTCAGTCAGCAGAAGATTTCCTCAAACTGGCTAGGGACGCCAAGATTCTTTTGTATACGTAATTCAGGTAGCCGGATATTTCCAGGCAGCAATAATTCTGTTAAATAAAAAGAGGGGAGCACCAAGAGCTCCCCTCTTTTTTCCCTGGATACAGTGTATATTAGCCTGCTTTATTCATATTCATAAATTTTCTCTATGCCAGCAGATATAATATTTGCGCTCATTCTCGGCCCCGATATCCATCGGGACCTCCGAGGTGAATTCTGTCTTCGACAGTCTTCAAATCCGCTCAAATACAATATCTGCCGTCAAGTTTATGAATAACGTGGTTAGAATTTATAGGAATAACCGACCGAGAATTCCCACTGATCCATTTTCAGTTTGATCGTCTGCTGGGGGTCTAATGGATTTGTGCCCTTGACATCGTTCGGGAACGCCCGCATAANGGTAAAATCTAATTCATGGTTATTGCCTATTTTCTTTGTCACACCCAAGGTTGCATGGTATTCAATAACAGCNGGGGCGAGGATATTGAAAAGCACCTCCTTGTCAGGAATNGGCTGTTCCCCATATGAAAAACCGCCTCTCCATATCCAGTTTTCACTGCTCTGCCACTGGACACCGCATTTAAAGACAGTCATGTCATCCCAGCCAAAACCGGCACCGTGGTCCTCGCCCAGTTTGCTGCTAAAAAGATTGTTCAGCAAAGGATTAGCGATAGAGTCTACTTGACTGTAATAAATTGTCTGCACGTCAGCCACAAAAGTGAGGGCGGGGGTTGCCTTATATGCAAGTCCAACAGTCCAATTGGAGGGGATGTCAAAGTCTCCATCTTCAGCAAAAAGACCTTTATAATTGTCGAATGCGTCCATGAAAATTTTCGTCTGATACGAGGCACCGAGGAACAAATTTGTGAGAATCTCACCAAGATAGCCTATTCTCAAACCGTATCCAAATGCACTGTCATGGCCCTTATTGCTGAGTTTCGATGGGTTGCTTGAAAAACCGAACTCACCAAACTTTTCCAGCCCCTGAGCCTCAAAACTCTGATATGCCAAAATCGGGCTGATACCTACTGCGTGTTTGGGATGAACCTTAACAGAATAGGTAGGTGTAATGAATAATTGCATGAGATCAACTCCCGTCGGAGAAGAACCATAGAATGTGCTGGTATCGTAATCTGTATTCATCCCGCCATTGCCGAAAATCGAGATGCCGAGGGAGTGCCTGTCATCTAACATCTTATTGAATCCAAGCGCAGGGATTATAAACCACTCAGAATCGCTTTCGACTGTGCCCGGTGTCAGGCCAAAAGCAGGAGGAGGCGAGGGATTTCCTCTGACAGTATACTCTCTGTTTGGATTAAATACGGTGAGACCAACATCAATCCTTGTGCCGACAGAAACCATTCCCGCAGGGTTCATTGCTGTTGACAGCGAATCCAATGGCAGCGCAACACCGGCCCCAGCCAATGCCTTGTTCTTGATACTGTAGCCGTGAGAGAAGTAGCCGTTTGTCGCTGAAGCGATACCGGCTAAAGACAATAAAAAGAGTACAGCCAAAACAACAACACCTAATTTCTTCATGTTACCCTCCTTTTTGTTGTTGAATATTGAAAAATTATCTTGGTCGGGGCGAGAGGATTTGAACCTCCGACCCCCTGCGCCCAAGGCAGGTGCGCTAAACCAGGCTGCGCTACGCCCCGAATTGTCACTCCTAATACTGGATGATTTCAAGATAATTAGTAATATCCTGTTCCTGTTCGTCTTTTGCACGCAATTTCTGATTCCTGAGATCAACTATCGCCTTTTCCATGTCCCCTTTATACAGTGGGTCAAGTTCAACAGCCCGTTTCATTGCAAAAGCAGCATCACCATACTGCCCCTTGGCGTTATAGCAGAGGGCAAGCCCGTAATAGGGGGCATGGAAATCCGAATATCTCTTCAAGGCATCCTTAAAGGCTGAAAGGGCCTCATCCCATTTCGAAAGCCTATAATATACCATGCCAAGATTATTCAATGCCATTGCTGGATTCCTGTACTGAGGATTTGATAAAGCAATGTTGTACGATTCAATAGCCTCGTTAAATTTCTTCATATTTGCATAGGTATTCCCGAGGTTCGTTGCAGCTTCCGAATAATTTTTATCAATTGCGAGGGCTTTCTGAAAATGTTCAATGGCTTTGGCATAATCCTCGAGCTTCGTGAGGTATATGACGCCGAGTGCATTATGGGTTTCCTTACCATGAGGATTAAGCTCCAGAGCCTTCTGCAGTTCTGTAAAAGCGGGCTGAATATTGTTTTCATTCAGATACGAGATGCCAAGCTGATAATGATACTGTGAATTCTTCATGTTTTTATCTGCTAAACCGGCACATGAACTGGCGAGGATAATGGTAAGCATAATAAAGAATCCTTTCAGCATCCTGTGTTCTCCTCAATATTTGTGATAGTNCTATTAAAATTATCAGAAATCATGAAACAAGTAAAGTGGAGCGTTTTTTCAACCNATGAAGTGTTTCAGTTATTTTCTTATANGCTTCCAGCCANNCAAGTCCTCTCAGGTTCATTTCAAATCCTTCAGGAAGAAACCGTATTTCCNCGTTCTTTCCATTTCCGAGCGACAGTATGTCATGAGGCTCCAGTTTCGTGTCGGGAGAAAATTCGATCCGAATCCATCCCTTTCTGTCCTGAATTTTTGTTATCAAGAGTTCGCGTGCAGTAATTTTCAGTCTCATGATGTCCGTGAGATTTGTAACCTGCACCGGAATCTTNCCAAAACGGTCTTTCATTTCCGACACGATTGCCTCTACTGCCTCATGCGTCTTTGCAGAAGCGATCTTTCGGTAGAGGCTTAACCGTAACATCATATCATCGATATATTCTTCAGGGACGAAGGCGTTGACCTTCAACTGTACTGAAGGTTCAAACTCCTCTTCGATCTTCAGCCCCTTGAATTCTGCAACAGCCTTTTCCAGCATTTCCATGTACAGGTCAAACCCGACAGCGTGGACGTGACCGGATTGTTCGGCTCCAAGAAGATTGCCCGCACCCCTGATCTCAAGGTCTTTTAAGGCAAGCCTGAATCCTGCTCCGAGATAGCTCATTTCCTGGATTGCCTGCAGCCTCATCCTGGCCTCTTCAGTAATAACGTCTTCACCGGGGATGAGAAAATAAGCAAAAGCTCTGATACTGGACCGGCCGACGCGCCCCCTCAGCTGGTAGAGATCAGCCAGCCCCATCATATCAGCGCGGTTGATAATGATGGTGTTTGCAGTTGGTATATCAAGCCCGGAACCAATGATTGCCGTTGACACAAGGACATCTGTATTGCACAGATAAAAATCAAGCATGACCCTTTCGAGTTCTTTTCCGTCCATCTGTCCGTGTGCAACCTTAATCCGCAACGAAGGTGCGAGCCCCTGGATGTACCCGGCAATCTCATGGATATCTTTTATCCTGTTGTGTACGAAAAAGACCTGGCCATTTCTCTCGTGCTCTCTCCCGATAGCCTCTTTTATCAATTCCCTGTCGAACCGGGAAACAGTGCTTTTGACCGCAAGCCTCTCCTCAGGGGGTGTTTCAACAACACTCATATCCCTGATATCCGACAGAGCCATAGAGAGCGTTCTTGGTATAGGGGTAGCTGTGAGGGTTAAAACATCAACCCCCTTTTTCAGCTCCTTGATCTTTTCCTTCTGTCTCACCCCGAATCTGTGCTCTTCGTCGATGACGAGAAGGCCAAGTTTATAAAATGTTATTCCCTTTCCGAGAAGGCTGTGAGTGCCTATGATAATATCAACATCACCATGTGCAAGAGCTTTAAGGGTCTCCTCCTGCTGCTTTTTTGATTTGAACCTGCTGAGATAGTCAACCCTGACAGGGAAGGCTGCAAAACGTGTCACGAAAGTCCGGAAATGCTGTTCGCAAAGAATGGTCGTGGGCACAAGCACCGCTACCTGTAGTCCGTCATAAACTGCCTTGAAAGCGGCTTTCATGGCGACCTCTGTCTTTCCGTATCCAACGTCACCGCAAAGAAGACGGTCCATTGGTTTTTCAGATTCCATGTCTCTCTTGATATCCTCTGAGGCTTTCATCTGGTCAGGTGTCTCCTCATAGGGGAAGAAACTGTCGAATTCCCTGTGAAGTTCTGTATCAGGGCTGAATGCGAACCCTTTGTGAACCGCTCTCTGGGCATGGAGTGCAATGAGTTTTTCTGCCAATTCTTTGATCTTTTTTTGTACTTTTTCTTTTGTCTTCTGCCAGGTTTTCCCTCCGAGCCTGTCAATCTTTGGCGTAAAACCTTCTTCGGAATGATATTTTGTAATCTTTGTGATACCCTGGAGCGGGAGATACAATCTGCCGCCGTCGTATTCGATAACCATGAGATCTTCCTGCACGCCTTCGATATGCTGGTTGACAAGACCCTGAAATCTCCCGATGCCATGGTCCTTATGAACGACAAAATCTTTAGGCATAAGGTCATCAAGCGAGGTGAGCAGTTGGGTAACCTTCGATTTTTTTATCGCCCTGTACAAGGGCCTGCTGCCGAATAGTTCTTTTTCGGTCAGAATGAACAGTCCGGAGAGATGAAGGCCTGATGAAAGGTTGCCGATCGCTATGGAAACAATTCCTTCATACGTAAAAATGTCTGCTTGTTCGATGACCGGTGCAATAATACCGCTTTCCCGGAGTATGTTCTTCAGCCTTTCGGCCTGGCTTTTTGATGATGTGATGCATACTACCCTGTTTTCTTTCTGAAGAAGTTTTATGGATTGCGGAAGATCATCAATGCTTTTTCTCTCTTCAGGCAAGATACCCAGACCCTTTATCGGGAGAACCTCCGCTTCATATCCAGGGCCTTTTATTGAGTAGCGTGAAAAAAATGTTATTCCCTGGGGAAGTTGATCCCGCTCCTGTATCGAATCAGAGCAAAACCATTTTGCCCCTTTCATATATTCAAGCAGGTTGATGCCTGACGACGGCTCCTCTGCAGGGAAAAGTAAAAAACTGGAAATATCTGCAGTCGATCTCTGGGTGTCAACATCAAAGGTTTTTATGCTTTCTATTTCGTCTCCAAAAAATTCGAGCCTCAGCGGCACATCTGATGTAGAGGGGAAGACATCCAGAAGCCATCCGCGCCTGCTGAATTCTCCTTTCTCTGAAACGACAGCACTNTGCCGGTACCCTATCTCCTGCAGTCTTGTATCCATNGCAGTCCTGCTTATCTCGATCCCTCCGGCCAGATGCATGAAGCTCCTTTGTATGTCGGCACGCGACCACATGCCTTTTCCGAGATTCCTGAATGAGCTGATCAGGGAGTCCCNCGCAGCGAACGAGGAAATAATATGCGCCCTCTCACCGGCACGAGCAGGGCCGTCAGGTTCAGGAAGGAAAAGCACATGATCTTTTTTTAGCGCATCTCTGAAGAAATTAATGTCCTTGCAGAGTTCCTGTGCATGTTCCTCTGTGAGTTCAACAACAAAAAATGGTTCATCGNAGAGCGCGAAGAGGAGGGCGGCTATCGAACCGGTGAGGTTATAGATATGCGATTCTTTGAAGCCATGCTGAATAATNTTGTGTATAGGTGTGAAATCCATCGAGAACTTTAGCCCAAATAATGCCGACATTGTTCAAAAATGTATTTAACTCGATGAATTACTGAAATCATTTTTTATATTCTTTTGATAAAAATATTCCTCTGCCCATTCATAAAAGGTACATTACGGTATCGAAAAAAACATTTTCTCACAACATCTGCATTATTCAATTGCAGTTACAGGGTTAAAAGGGTTTGTGTTTCCGTAAGGTCAGGTTGTCACAACACTTTTGATATGATAAAGTATAGCTCAATTATAGCACAGGGAAAGTCATGATGAGGAAGGATACAATTATGAGCAAAGTATTAAAACTCGGGCTTCCAAAAGGGAGTCTCCAGGAATCAACACTGAAACTTTTCAGAAAGGCAGGATATCATGTTTCCATATCAAGCCGCTCTTACTACCCGTCCTTTGACGACCCTGAGATAGAGGCCATGCTGATCAGGGCGCAGGAAATGGCCGGGTATATCGAGTCCGGAATTCTTGATTGCGGTCTNACCGGGAAAGACTGGATCCTCGAGCAGAATGCATCAGTGCATGAAGTTGCCGAGCTTATTTATGCAAAAGAGGGATTAAGGCCTGTAAAATGGGTTATTGCGGTCCCGAACGATTCAAAGATCAAAACGGTCAGGGACCTGAACGGGAAACGCATTGCTACAGAACTTGTCGGGTTCACGAAGAGATACCTGAAATCAAAGGGAGTGAAGGCCGAGGTTGATTTTTCCTGGGGTGCAACAGAGGTGAAGCCGCCGCATCTTGCAGATGCCATCGTGGAGCTCACGGAAACGGGGAATTCTCTCAGGGCGAACAATCTCAGGGTTATCGATACGATCCTTGAGTCAAGCACGCGGTTTGTTGCCAACAAAAAAGCATGGCAGGATACATGGAAGCGCCGGAAGATGGAGAATATTGTTATGCTTCTCAGGGGTGCTCTTGCTGCGGAGGAAAAAGTNGGGCTGAAGATGAATGTCCCTGCCCGGGCGCTGAAGAGGGTGATGAGCCTTCTGTCCGCACTGCATTCTCCAACCATATCAACGCTGTCGGATCAGGATTGGTTTGCCCTTGAGGTCATGATCAATGAAAAACTGGTTCGGGAATTAATTCCAAAACTAAAGATGGCAGGTGCGGCGGGTATTGTCGAGTATCCGTTGAATAAGGTAATCCCATAACCGGCATGGTTGAATTAGGACAGATTCAACGACCACTTGCAGATGAGTTTTCCGGTAAAAGGAAGCTCTACTGTGTTGCAAATATCTATCCTGTTGAGGAAGCAGAAAATGATTATCACGAGCTCGTCAGGAAATACTGGGATGAGGTTGCCCAGCAGATAGAGAAGGTTGAGGCTGCGGGAAAGGTTCAGAAGATATTCTGTGAGATTATTTATCAGCAGGGAGATGAGGCACTGAATGTTCTGGGCACGATCAACGAACGAATGCTCCAGATCATCAAAAAGAAGCTCGAAGAAGGAAGCACCCTTATCCCGCTCGAGAACAAGGAAATACTCGGCCCATATTCTGATTGGAGTAATTGCCTGCGGGTTGTTTTTACAAAAGAGGTGTTTTCTAAAATTCTTGAGTTCTACAAGGAGTTTTCAGAAAAAAGGCTTCAGCATTTTATGAGCGTCATCGACAGCAATCTCGCTGAAGCAGAAGCAGGCCTGCTCTTCATGAAAGATGAAGATAGGTCGAAACTCCAGTTTCCCAAGGATATTGAAGTATTCCTCATAACCCCTCCGTCATACGATGACATCATCAGATGGTTCAGGGAAAAGCTCGTCAAGCAATCACAAGAATAAATACCATCAGATAAGCGCAGTTTATCCGATTCAAATATTCAGATAGCCAGAGGATATAATATTTTCGCTCATTCTCGGCCCCGATATGCATCGGTACCTCCGAGGATTTTGCCTCATTATTTTGAGATAATTTATGAGAATATCGGCAAAAAAATCCGCTCAAATATATATCCCTGTCCATGCATGAAAAATATATAAAAGCTGGCTACAGGAGGAGTTGATTCGTCGTTGACCGCGACTCCCCGATATTGGTCACATAGATTGCAGGTTTTGTCCCAACGGGGCACTTTGCTTCACATATGCCGCACCCGATGCAGAGTTCAAGATCGACATGCGGTTGTTTTACGGTAACGTAAAACCCGGCACTGTTTTTTACAATCCTTTCTTCAAACCATATAGCCTTTTTGGGGGTAGGGCAGACTTCTTCACATACAATGCAGGGGATTCCATGTGTATGAGGCAGGCATCTGCCGGTATCAATCATGGCAAGGCCGATCCTGATTTTTACTTTTTCTTCTAAGGGCAGTCTTCGGATTGCACCGGAGGGGCAGACCTGTCCGCAGAGGGTGCAGCGGTATTCGCAGTATCCCATTCTCGGGATGAGCCGTGGGGACCAGAGGCCTTCAAAGCCTGCTTCGAGAAAAGCAGGCTGCAGTCCGTTTGTGATGCAGACCTTCATGCATTCACCACATTTCACACATCTTTTGAGAAATTCCTTTTCGTCGAGTGCGCCCGGCGGTCTTAATAATTCAGGATTCGAGAAATGTTTCCCGGAAAAAGGTGTTGACCGTATCAGAGGTACCGCAATAAAGCCTGAGAGCATGGAAAGGATCACCTGTCTCCTGCCGAGATCAATGGACGGAACTATCTTTTTCCCAAAACCGAAGCGCACGGCGTTGTTCGGACAGACATCATCACAGGTGAAACAGGCAAAACATTCTGTATTTCTCCATTCATCCTGATTTTCCGAAAGAGCACCTCCGGAACAGACGGAATGACAAATCCCGCATGAGGTGCATCCCTCACTCACCTCACGTTTGAGGAGGGAGAACCGGGAAAAAAGGCCAAGAAGTGCACCCAGCGGGCAGAGGTATTTACACCAGAACCTTTTCTCAACCAGATTGAGGATCAATATCGAAAGGAAGATCACCCCGATAAATACTGCCTGAAGGTAGTGAGGCTGTCGGAAGGAGAGAAATGTCTTTTTCAGAAAACTATAGGCAGATTCAGATATGTTAACAAGCAGAGGAATGTTTGTGTCGTAAAACGCATCAAAAAAACCATGCAACCCATAATTCATGAGAGGGTAGATACTCAGCGAAAAAGACCTGATGAGTAAAGATAAGGGGTCCATTATACCGGCAATCTGCAGTGTAAAAACTGATGAGATGAGGAGCATGATGAGGATGTAATATTTTGTCTTATACCAATGAAAACGTGATTTTTGAATGACTATAAAATCCCCTGTGCCCCCCTTTGCAAAAGGGGGGTTAGGGGGGATTTGAGCTTTTTTTGTTTTCCTGGAACGATTTTTTTTCAGAGATCCTACGATATTATTCAGCGTTCCCATAGGACATATCCAGCCGCAGAATACTCTGCCGAGGAAGATGGTCAACAGCACAACAATAAGAGAGAGAAAAAAAGCAGAAGGTATTTCTGTTGCACGGGAAGCAAGAAGAGTCGTAATAAAAATAAGCGGATCAAAATCAAGGAAAAGCCTTACGGGATAACCGAGGGTGTCGTCTCCTTTCGATTCTGTCTGGATAAAGAGAAAGAGGAAAAGGAGCAGGAAAATACCCTGCGAGACTATTCTTAAATTTTTTGTGGACATGCTAAACTTACTCAAAAGAGGTTATTATTCAGTCGACATTTCTCATGCTTTTGTCATTGCGGCTTGTCCGCAATCTTTCCTGCTTTTCAGAAGGATTCCCGACAAGCGGGAATGACAGACCTGCGCTTCTTAAACATTCAGAGTCCTGATTTTCAATTTCGAAAGATCCATGGTGCCGATACCTATCGCTGCGCCGGCTTTCACATATGAAAGATCACTTCCCTTCATCCCGAATAGCGTTGCCCCGTAGGAATCAACAGCAACCTGGTCTGCGCTGACCACGATGGTATCCATCCTTTTTACATCATTCAGACTTCCTCCCTGGGGACCATTCGCAATGAGAATCCGGACGGCGTCTAAAACAGTAAGTGTTGGTTTTACAACAAGGCAGATATCGGCGAGGGATTCACCGATCTTCTGATGTATCCTGCCCCGTTCTCCTCCCATGATGCCCATCCAGTTTTTCATCGCCATCGTAAGTTTTGCGAGGCCGTGATGTTTTGCTATCGGGACATTGATGATCTTGTCCGCTTCGAACACATCCCTGTAGAGCGGCCATGATTTGAGCACCTGGCCTTTGATCGACATATCGCTGAACCTTCGGTCGTCGATATAAGTCAACTCTGCACCGAGAGGACTGACGGCATCGGCAATCCCGCTCTGCTTGTAACATCTCCGCGGGTCATTCACCGTCCTGTCGAATACCTTGACCTTCTTGGCACCTGCCTCAAAACAGAGCGTCACGATGGCAGCGACAACTTCAGGGTTTGTATTTGCCGCCTGTTCAGGCAGCCTGTCCCATCCGATATTCGGTTTAATGACAACGATATCACCGCGGGAGATGAATTTCTTTATGCCACCGAATGTATCGATCGCAGCTTTTGTTATAACCGCCGGGGATTTGCCGGTTCCATGGGCAACAACAAGATCGTATCTTTCACCTGCTTCTGAAGAGTGGATGCAGTATAACTTCTCTCCCAGTGCTAACCCGCAACCAGTTAAAGCAGCACACTTAAGAAATTTTCTTCTGTCCATCGAATATAATCCTCCTTTTTTACAGAGTACTCAACGTCAAACAATATTCTTAGGTCAATGCTGTCATTCTGGCTTGTCCAGAATCCCTCTCAGAAATATTCCCGTCAAGCGGGAATGACAAAGAATCACAATTTATTGGTCTTAATAGTAAGTTTACCTTTTGTATTGCCGAAACTACAAATAGAATTTATAATTCCAGGGAGCGCAAAAATATCAAAAGGTGAGGAGCTGAATGGGCATAAAAAATGTTTCTTCTCGCGCAGTGATTATGGTGATTGCTTGCGCGATTCTTGTCTCATGTGCGTGCGGGAAGGATTATCGGAAAGTTCTTGAAAAAAAAGGGATACCATTTACTCAGGAGTCCTTTCTGAAGGAAGTCAGAGCAGGGAACAGGGAGCATGCCGAATTATTCATCAAGGCGGGAATGGATATCAATGCAAGGGATAAAGATGGAAGCACGGCACTTATGGTAACATCGGAAAAGGGTGATAGTGAAATGGCTCAATTGCTCATACAGAATGGTGCTGACGTCAATGCAAAGAATATTGATGGTTATACTCCGTTGATGTATGTCGCATACAAAGGGAATCTTGAAATAGCAGAGCTGCTCATAAAGAACAAGGCCGATGTGAGTGCAAAGGATAAGGACGGATGGACAGCCCTGCGGTATGCGTCGATTCAGGGAAGGAATGATATGGTTGCATTATTGAAGAAAGCAAAAGACAAGAAATGACAGGCTGGCAAAATTTGGCAATTTCTTGCAACAGAGATTTGTCTCATGTTTTTGTTGTGTAGAAAATTATTCATGTAAATCAATACGTTAAATGGACACTCTCTTTCTCAGGAGGAATTGGCCTGAAATTTGCTTATTATCTCACAATGTTTAAAAGTGGAACAAGGAGGTGATGCATTAAAAACAGTAGGTAGTAGACAGTAGGTAGTTTGCAGTAGGTATGGAAAAAAAGTAGCCGCAGGCTTCAGCCTGCGAAACAAAAAAGGAGGAAACATGGTTAAAAGAATTATCCTGATCGTTGCGATAGCGATGATTGCGTTTAGTGGGGTAGCATTGGCCGCTGATACGAACACAGTAACTGTTACGGCAAATGTGGTCGGAACATGTAAGTTTTCTTCACCAACATCGACGCTCGCTTTTGGTGCACTCGATCCAAGTTCAACAGCAAATGGAACAGCAACAGCAAATATAAATTTCTGGTGCACGAAGAATGCAAGTTACGGAATAACTGATGACGACGGTTTGCATGAGGCTGGACCGAATCTAAATCGTATGCAGAATACTCTTGATGCAACTGAAGAGATTCCCTACAGTTTCAGCTACAGCCCGGCTACAGGTGACGGTCTCGGGAAAACAAATCCTATAACCTTAACCATGAATGGCTTGATTAATAACGCAGATTATGTGAATGCTGCTTCTGGTGCTTATTCGGATACAGTAGTCCTCTCAATCACTCCTTAAGAAAGAACCCTGTGGTATTGATAAAATACATTGGGTTTAACAAAATAAGTGGCCTCACTGGCCACTTATTTTGTTGTTGCACAGTCATGAAAATATGTATCCTCATTGCTATGATCGTATGGCTCTCTTTTTTAGATGAGTCTTTGTGGGCGGCCAGTACCAGTTCTGTTACTGTTACGGCAACAGTCCTTTCCAAGAACCAGTGCAAATTCAGTACTGCCACTGCAGCACTCGGTTTCGGAAATCTGGATCCTGCCAACCCCATAAATAAAACGGTCAATACCTCTATTACTTTTCGTTGTATGGGCAGCAGTCCGATAGCAACTTTTCTTATCAATGATGATGATGGCCTTTATGAGACCGGCCCGAACGCCAACAGGATGAGGCACTCAACGCTCGGGGCAGAATATATTCC